>OJKJ01000554.1_pt1 | contig 19366 bp, 27 predicted proteins | sample 1596491 | NCBI WGS metagenome assembly OJKJ01 (sample SAMEA4350160, study PRJEB24818) | metagenome | biome: human; feature: gut; material: faeces | place: Denmark | collected 2013-09 | reverse complement strand
TGGACAACAATTCGGCTGGGGCCGGGTACTGGACTATATCGGCGTTGAGTGGGAGAATGTACCGGATGGAGTAGATTTGCATGGGCAGATGGATTTTTTTACAGGCGGGTTTATTTCACAAAATTAGAATTTAGCAGGGAACCGGTTTGGGCTGCGGGGATAGCCGTGCAATAGAGGCGGACGATTGGTGTGGCCGGTAAAAGCAAAAAGCGGCAATAAGGGAGAGAACATAAAAGTATGTGGTCATCATGAGGAAGTAGATGGGTACTGACATTTTCCGGACCAATCCTGCGGGGAGGTATGGTTTTCGCAGGATTAGTCTGGACATTTTGGAAGGAGGATGAGATCGTGGAAAAACATTATTGCGACGTTTGCGGCGCAGAGACGCCGGCAGGCCACCGAAAGATGGTGGTTGAGATAGAGCAGATCCTGGAGGGTGCCGGGGTGGAAGATCTGTGCTGCAGTTGCCAGGAGAAGGCCAGGCAGATCGCCTGGGGCGATGTTGTGCGGGTGGCCATCTTGAACGTTAAGGAGGAAGAGGATTTTGTTGTGCAGGTGATTTAACAACTCACCGAAGAAGGAGGACAGGTTATGCGCAGGGAATACATACCTCCATATAGCGAGGAGATCCGCAAAGGAGCTATCACGAGTGGAGAATTGGACCAGTGTCGGGAGGATCTGCGGATCGGTACAGAATTTGAGGTGGCAGACGCTGTGTGGAAAAAAGAATGGGGGATGGGTACCAGGCCAACGAGACGAGGAAAGGTGATGGCAAAATATCCCCACGTAGTCATGTTGGACTGTGGGACATCCATCACCTATGTACAGATCTTGCAACAGCAGAGATCACGAAAAAATGTTTTGGATTAAAATAAGCCGGGCAGCTGCCCGGCAAATAAAAACGAAGGATAAGAACATATGTGCGAAATTGATGTAATAGCTAAGCGGCGGACACCCGCCAAGATGATTCCGCCGCTCCAATAATACGCCTGGGTCCATTATATCTGACTCTGGCGACCATTTCAAGAGGAGGATCATAATAGTATGAGTACACAGACAGTGAGAACGGAAATTATCAACAATGTATTGGTGGCAATGTCTTACTACATCGAGCAGCAGGCTGTGCTGATGGCCTTGGAGCAGGCAATACAGCGCGAACTGGTGAGAGTCAACCTGGAGGAGATTACGACCCTGCCGGCGGAACGGCTGAACCACGTAGACGAGCGTAATAAGTACCTGATCCAGCTGTTTATGATCAAGAAGCGTGATCTTACAAAAGATACACTTACGGGGTATCTGAGTGCGGTCAAGCGGTTGATGGTCGAGATTAACGGGAAGTCGTTAGATCAGATGGACGAGACGGACATTGACTGGTATCTGACGCAGTATGAACGCCGCAATGTCGCTTCTGGCGGAAAAAAGAATGCAGCGTCTACAGTTAACAACGAACGCAGGTTTTTGTCGGCGTTCTATACCTGGATGAGGAAGGCCAAGCTGATTGCAGATAATCCGGTGGAGAGCATACCGGCCAAGAAGGTGCCGCGAAAACCGATTGATTACTATTCGGCGGAGGAGATGGCGCGGATCCGGGACGCCTGCAGGAACCCGCGGGAACGGGCAATCGTTGAGGTGTTCCGTTCTACCGGGGCCAGAGTCGGTGAGATCGCGGAGATTACCTTGGATCAACTGGACCTTGAGACCGGAGACATTATGATTCAGGGCGAGAAGGGCGGGCGCTTCCGTACAATCTATCTGGATGATGACGCGCGGTATTATTACAGGCTATACCTTGCTACGCGCAAGGATGACAGCCCATATCTGTTGCCGCAGTCGCGCAAGCCATACGGGAAGATGAGCACAGAAGCTTATAGGGCTGTCATGAAGGCTATTGGACGCCGTGCAGGGTTGAGGTGTCGCGTCTATCCGCATAAAATGCGCAAGACACTCGGCATGAACCTCAAAAATCGTGGTGTAGATATTGGTATTATCCAGGAAGTTCTGGGACATGCCAATCCTGCGGTAACAAGTCAGTATTACGCACAGTCCACGCCCAAGACACTGCGGAGTGTCAGGGAGCGACTGGCAGTATAGGAGAGAATGGAAATGGGACAAGAAAATGTTTTAACGGAGAACGAGCAAAAAAAAGAGTTCTTAATGAGTTATCAACTGGCCAAGAGAGACGTAACCAGACTGGAGGAGCAGCTGGTGGAGCTGCGGATCGGTAAGATGTCACCAGGCTGTGAGATCGGGGATGGCCTGCCGCACGCTCACAATTCCACTGATCTGTCCGGGTATGTGGCGAAGGTGGACGAACTGGAGCGAGAGATCGTGGCGGCGCGGTACCGGCGGATATGCGCGTTTGAGCAGGTGCGGAATTGTGTTGAGTCGCTGGAGGACGAGCGGGAGAAGTTGCTGCTTACATATCGGTATATCCGCGGGATGAAGTGGGAGTTGATTGCGGTTAAGATGGAGTTGACTTGGAGGCATACTCTAAGAGTTCATAGAAATGCTCTGAAAAATTTGAAAATGTCATAGTATGTCATATCGGTGATGTGCTATACTATAAGTAGTGAAATGGGTCCACCGGATACGGCGGGCCCTTTTGTCTATCACATTTGCATTTCCAGCCGGGTGAAACTTAGACCGGCTGGGCCTCCTTCTATAAATTGAAAAGGCTTTATTTTATTTAGAGCCTGAGGTATAATATAAAAAAAAGTATGGGGGGATGGGGAAATCATGAAAGAAAAGAAGAAATGGATTATATGGATAATGTTTTGCATAATAGTAATTATTGTCAGTGTTATTTTTATCATTTATAATACTTCTCCAAAAATTGATAGAGAAGCAATGGCTACAGAAATAGCACAATATGTTTATGGACTTGATAATGTTCAGGATATAGAAGCGGATGGCGATTCTATATTCAAGATTACAATATCAGGTGATTCATGGTATAGCGCAGAAGAAAAAGATAAGCTGTTATACTGCAAAGCGATTAACCAAACGATTACAGCGATATGCCAAAAGTATAAAGCAATAAAGGATAAAGAGAGAGCACATATATATTACTACGACGAATATGGTATATTGCTTGCGGAACCGTCGGATAAGTCATACACCCTAGAAAGCAAAATTTTACATTAACAGTTCAGGCACCGGGATAATTCCTGGTGTTATTTTTATGAGGTTTTATATGGCAAAAGAATTCGCAAGAGAGTTTTACGATTCCATGGAATGGAGAAAATGCAGGAAGTCTTTTATCGCTAAGCGAGTTGCTATTGATGGGGGGATGTGCCAGCGTTGCCATGAGCGATTGGGATATATGGTACATCACACTGTTATGCTCACACCAGGCAACATAGGCGATCAGGACATATCGCTTAACCATGGTTTACTGGAATATGTCTGTAAACAGTGCCATGATCGTGAAAAGGGGCATTTCCTGTACAGGGAGCAGAGGCAGAGGAGGTATACCTTTGACGCAGAAGGGAATCCGATTGAATTGATTGAAAATTCAAAACAATTCGAATAAATTTGAAAAAATCGGCACTCCCCCCTTCTTTCGACGCTGGGGTGAGAAAAATTTCACCGAGTCCCCAACATTAAATTTTGCGCACGATAGTTTACAGTACCCCCTCCCAAATGAAAGGAAGTGAGAAAATATGGAGAAGAGTAAACGGATTAAGAGAGAGGAGAACAGACTAAAAAAGATATTCACTGGGGTGGATGAAAATAAAAAGGGAACAGTGGAAGGACTGATTAAGCGGGCCGCGTTCATGCGCGCATCGTTGGAGGATTTCGAGGAGGATCTTGACCAGAATGGATTTACAGAGCAATTCCAGCAGGGAGAGCGGCAGGCCCCATATGACCGGAAGCGTCCGGCCGCAGATCTGTACAACACCATGAATACCGGATACCAGAAAATAATCAAACAGCTTACGGATCTTTTACCGGATGACAAAAAGGAATCCGATGATCTTCTTGACTTCCTGGGCGGTGATCGGGGTTGACCGAGTTTGAGATATATTTTTCTGGAATCGCAGACGGGAAAATAAATGCCTGCGAAAAGATGAAGCGGATCGCCGATATTCTGATGGAACAATACAATAATCCCGGAGAATTTCATTTCGATGAGGATATCGCCAAACGCCATATTAATTTTATCGAGCGATTTTGCAAAATTCCTACCGGTCGGCTGGGGCAGCCGCTAAGGCTCGAACTGTTCCAGAAGGCCAGGCTTCAGGCAATTTTCGGATTTGTGGATGACAATAATATACGCCAGTACAATGAGGTACTAATTATCGAGGGACGAAAAAACGGAAAAACCACAGAGACGGCCGCAGTGGAATTGGATATGCTACTCAACGACCAGGAAGGGTCTCCACAGATCTACAATGTTGCAACGATGTTAGACCAAGCAAAGCTGGGATTTAACGCGGCAAATAAGATGCGGATGCAGTCGCCGCTGCTGAAAAAACATATCAGAAAACGAGCGTCTGACTTGTACGCCAGTTTGAATATGGGATTTATAAAAGCGCTGGCCAGTAACGCCAATAGCCTGGATGGACTGGACACACACTGCGGAGTTATTGACGAGCTTGCGGCAATCAAAAACAGAGATATATATGACCTGGTAAAACAGTCAATGGGGGGGCGGAAACAACCGCTCCTTTTTTGTATCACAACTAATGGGTTTGTACGGGAGGGGATTTTCGATGCACAGTACAAATATGCCGCGGATATCCTCGATGGGAAGGCACAAAATAAGAGATTCTTGCCGTTCATTTATGAATTAGACAGCATTGAAGAATGGACGGACGAAACCTGCTGGATCAAGGCCAATCCTGGTCTGGGCACTATAAAAAGTTGGGACTATCTGCGGCAGATGGTCAGGAAAGCGCAGGATGATGAAACTTTTAAGCCGACTGTTCTGGTAAAAGATTTCAACATGAAACAGACGTCTGAGGCGGCATGGCTGCGGTATGAAGATTTTGAAAATACGCAGACCTTCTCTGGCCCGTTCAGGTACGGAATTGGAGGGATGGATGCAGCCGATTCTGTAGATTTAAACGCCGCCAAGGTATTGTGTATGCGGCCGGATGACCCGAACATATATATCTACCAAATGTACTGGATTCCGCAATCGGTACTGGACCGACAGGAGTTGAGCGGCGATCGAAAAGGACGAGACAGCGTACCGTATCAATTGTGGAAGGATCAAGGTATTCTGCGTACGGTCCCCGGAAACAAGGTGAATAAGCGGGTGATTTTGGACTGGTTTTGCGAATTGCGTGAGAAGGAAGATATCTATGTCATGTACATTGGCTACGATCCATGGCACATTGATGATTCCATGCTGCGTGAGTTTCAGATGGAATTTGGGGAAAAGTCTATGATTCCAGTTCGGCAAGGCGTGATTACGCTTAGCCAGCCAATGAAGGAACTGAAAGCTGATTTGCAGGCCAAGAGAATTATATATAACGATCATCCAATCGACAAATGGTGTTTCTTTAACACGTCCGTTAAAACCGACGTAAACGGAAACATCCAACCGGTAAAGGGGCTGGATTCGCGGGGAAGGATCGACGGTACAATGGCGCTGATTGACGCGTATAAGGTTTTGCAGGATAAAATGGATGAAATTCAAAGTCTGATTTAGGAGGTGGTAAGACTGGGAATCAGAAATTTCATTGCAAAAAAGCTGGCGAATGTGACGACTGGGTCAGCATTTAAAATGATTACGGAAACCGGCAACGGGTTTGCCGCGTGGAATGGGGCGGTATATGACAGTGATATTGTCAGAAGCTGTATCCGCCCGTATGCGAAAGCGATCGGGAAACTACAGGCAAAGCACGTAAGACGTTTGAATCAAAGCGTTAGTGTGAATCCGGACCCGTATATGCGATTCCTTTTGGAAGAGCCAAACCCGTATATGGGAGGGCACACCATGTTGGAGAAGGTAGCTACACAGTTGGCGCTGAACAACAACGCGTTCATTCTGATTGTACGGGACGGGAATGGAATTCCGGAACAGTTATACCCGGTTCCTGCGATCATGGCAGAAACAAAATATGTGAACCAGGAGTTGTATTTGAAATTCACATTTCTGAATGGAAAAAATATGACGGTGCCATATTCACAGGTAATACATATCCGGAATGATTTTAATGACAACGATATTTTTGGAGAGTCTCCGTATAAGGCGTTGTCCCCGCTGATGGATGTCGTTACAACAACGGATCAGGGGGTTGTGAAGGCAATCAAAAACAGCGGAATAATACGGTGGTTGCTGAAATTCAACACACCCATGAGGCCAGAAGATCTGAAAGAAAACGTTCAACAGTTTGTTGACAACTACATGAGCGTTTCCAGTTCGACGTTCGGTGCCGCCGGGGCAGACGCAAAGGCGGATGTGATTAGAATTGAACCAAAGGACTACGTTCCGAACGCACTAATTCAAAACAGCACAAAAGAGCGGATTTACGCGCTGTTCAACACCAATGACAAAATTGTCCATTCGAATTATACAGAGGATGAATGGAACAGTTATTTTGAAGCAGTTATAGAACCGGTTGCAACACAAATGATGGAGGAATACACCAGGAAACTGTTTACGCGACGAGAACGCGGTTTTGGAAATGGGATATATTTCGACGCAGCAAATTTGCAATGCGCTAGTCTTACCACAAAATTGGCGCTTCAGGCTATGGTAGATCGCGGAGCCTTGACACCAAACGAGTGGCGAGAAACATTTAATCTGGCGCCAGTCCCGGATGGAGACAAGCCGTTAAGACGTTTGGATACGCAAACGGTCAATGAAATCCACGGGCTATTGAACCACATGGATTTGGACAACGCAGAAAAAACGCGGAAAGACATATTACAGCTTTTAAAGTTGGGAGGTGATGAAAATTTCAAAGAGGATTGACATTAAAGGGCAGATTGTAAATTCGAGCAATAGCATAGTGTACGATTGGTTAGGAATCGAGAATACATCTCCACAAAAGATTGTTAAAGCGCTAACAGAAGCCGGAGGGGAGGACATTGAAGTTTATATTAATTCTCCTGGCGGGGATGTGTTTGCAGGATCAGAGATCTACACGGAGTTACGCAGCTATGGCGGAAAGAAGTTGATCAGGATCACAGGAATTGCAGCAAGTGCAGCGTCGGTGATCGCCCAGGCGGGGGAATGTGAGATAAGCCCAACTGGAATGTTTATGATCCATAATGTACAGACGCGTGCAGCCGGTGACTACCGTGTGATGGACAACACAGGGGATGCGCTTAGAGCAGCGAACCAGGCAATCATGAACGCCTATGTCGATAAAACCCACAAGTCACCCGAAGAACTTCAGGCGATGATGGATCGTGATACATATCTTTCGGCGCAGCAAGCCGTAGAATACGGATTTGCCGACAGGCTGATGTTTCAGAACAGTGACGCGGTCCCTATGCAAAATGGGTTTGGCGGAATTCCGGAGGATACAATCGAAAAAATTCGCAATCTGATCAAAAATCATGATGGAAACGAATCTGGGAATGACGAGACAAGAAAATATGCGGCTGCAAGATTAAAATTTTTGAATTTGAAGGGAGAAAAAAACTATGACAAGAGCAGAGTATGAAAACAAGAGAACAGCGCTGATGAATGAGGCGAAGAGTCTGATCGACGATGGGAAAATTGAAGAAGCGAATGACAAAATGAACGAGGTGACCGGTCTGGACGAAGAGTATGAGAAGGCTGCAAAGGCAATGGCCAGCATGAGAGCATTGCAGAATCCTCCAGCGCCTCTGACTGGGTACGGAGAGGGTGCGGGATTTGGCGGAATTCATGATAAGGCAGATAATGTATATGATTCCACGGAATACAGATCTGCATTTATGAATTATGTGCTGGACGGCGTGACAATTCCGGAAAAATTTCGCAATGCATCCGCTATCACCAAAACCAGCGACGTAGGGGCTGTGATCGCCCCCACTGTACTGAATCAGATTGTGGAAAAAATGGAATCTTCTGGAATGATTCTTCCGATGGTTACAAAGACTGCATTTGCGGCCGGAGTAACAGTTCCGACTTCCAGCGTTAAGCCGGTTGCAACCTGGGTGGCGGAAGGGGGAACCAGCGACAAGCAGAAAAAGACTACTGGACAGATTGACATCAAGGGATACAAGCTGCGTTGCGCAATTGCAATGTCGTTGGAAGTTTCTGTAATGTCCCTTCAGGTATTCGAGACCGTATTTGTGAACAATGTTTCCGAGGCAATGGTTAAGGCATTGGAGAGCGCATTTATCGCAGGTACTGGAGCCGGGCAGCCAAAGGGAGTTCTGACGGAGATCGTGGGGAACAACCAGAATATTGATCTGGCCGCGAGCGCTGATCCGTCCTATCAGACGCTGGTAGAAGCAGAGGCCGCCCTGCCGTTGGCATATGAGAATGGGGCAGTTTGGAATATGACTAAGAAAACGTTCATGAAATTTGTTGGCATGGTGGACGCTAACAAACAGCCGATTGCCAGAGTGAACTATGGCATTGATGGTAAGCCGGAGAGGAGTCTTTTGGGCCGCCGGGTCGTACTTAACGATTATATGACGAGCCTGGGAGCTACGATCGAGAAAGATACCGTTGTGGCGTTCATGTTTGACTGGTCCGATTATATGTACAATACTAACTATAACATGACCATTAAAACCTACGAGGACAACGACACCGAGGATCAGGTGACCAAGGCTGTTATGATTTGTGACGGTAAGGTGATCGACAAAAATTCCCTGGTTACCGTAACTAAAAAGAACGCATAACCAAAGGAGGAAAAAGTGATGGATTTGAAAATTGATGTATCTGTCGATGCGCTTCGAACCATGCTGCGGATCCGTCACGATAAACTGGACGCTGAGTTGCAGCAGTTAAAGGCAGCGTACTTATCGGATATTGCCCTATGCGGGGTTAAAAGGATTCCTGAAAATCCCGCACTGGCAATATCCGGTCTGAGATTATATCTCCGGTGGCAGGAAAATTATAATGGGGAAGCAGAACGCTATAAAATCGCATATGAGGGAATAAAGATTGCAATGTCATTGGCTGAGGAATACAGGGGGAGCAGCACATGAGGAATGACGTATGTACGTTGATTGGGCTGGATGTGCGGGAAGGTGAAGTAATCCGGGTTGAAAAAGAGGTGTACTGTCAGTGGAAATCATCCAAACGTTCTGAATTTTACAGCGCATATGCCGTAGGATTACGTCCAAAGTTCGTGATTGAAGTTGATCCATTCGATTGGGAATCAGTAGCGGAACAGCTGCCTGGCGAAACTGAACCAACAATATTGCGGTACGGAAAAACGGATTACAACATCCTGCGGGGATACCAGACGGATGAGAGCACGTTGGAGTTGACAGTGGGGTGACCTATGAAAGTAAATGTCGATTATGAAGAAGCTGTAATGTCAATTGATGAAATGATCGGAAACCTGCCGAAACAGCTTCAGGAAAATGAAAAGGTCGTGCTACGGAAAATTGGAGCGCTTGTCCGTGGAAAAGTGGTGCAGTTTTTGCACGATTCCGGGGTAGAAGTTCGTGCCAAGCAAATCGCACCATCGAATTATGACGGAAGTAGACCATACGTGCATATGAAAGATGATGTGCAATATGCGGTCAAAAAAGATAAGCAAGGAAATTTCTACGTCAGTGTAAAAGGCGGAAAATACACCGGGTACAAATGGGCTCCGATGGATGTTGGACATATTGCCAGGGATGGAACAACCTATGTCCCTGGCTTAAATTTTGTCGGGCGGGCGGTGAACGCGTCGGAAGGGGAAGTGGAGAAATTAATTGATGACATGATTAAGAAGGTGACGGAAAAATGAATGTTGAACAATTATTAAAGGTCAACCTGAAAATTCCATCGGTTGAAGCGTTTTCCCCGATTATTCCGCCGTGTTTCACCTGGAACCGGATAACTGAAAATCCAGGAATTATGGGTGACGGGAAAGAAAGTGAGACAGTTGTACAGTTTCAGGTTGACATATGGGGAAGGAAACGGGGGGATGTGGAGCGAATGACGAGGCTGGCTAAAAGACTGATTGATGCTGAACCGTATACCACAGTCCCGGCAATATCATATGGATATGATGTCAACGGTAAATTGTGGAGAGCGACAATTTATTTTTCAAATATTGAGGAGGAAAGTTAAATGTCAGGAAATAAATCGACGAAAGCGAACCGGATCAATATAGTAGATCCGGTGTATGCTGTCATCCAGTCCGATACAAAAGAAGGTACGACATACGGGGAAGTAAAGAAATTGGGCGCTGCAATGCAGGTGCAGCTCACTGCGTCCATTTCGTCCGGAGTGCTGTACGGGGATGGTGTGCAGCAGGAAAATATTTCAAAATTGAACGGAATCGCCCTGGTGGCTGATGTAAACAAGATCAATATTGAGGACAGAGCAGTGATACTGGGAAATAAATATGAGAATGGGGTTATCCACGAACGTGCAGGAGATGAAGCTCCGTATATTGCTGTTGGATACAAAGTAGAACAGACAAACAAAAAAGTTGAGTTAATTTGGTTGTTAAAGGGACGGGCGCAGCCGACCAACAGCAATGTGCAGCAGTCTACCGAAAATTATAATTTTTCGACCGATTCTATTACGGTCAATTTTATTCCACGGGATTCCGATAAGGAATTACGGTTTTTTGCGGATTCTGCAAATGAAGATCTTACACAGTCACAGATCGAAGCATGGTTTTTGACTGGGCCGTCCAAGGCCCCGATTCCGACGACATGAGGTGAATATGAAAAGGACAATTTGTGTTCAGGAAGCAAATGAGGTTGACATCGTATTCCAGGACCGTACCTATACGGCGACATTCAACATGCGGTCGGTCCTGTATTTACAGGACGAATTGTCAAAAATTGGAGTTGTGGAAATCCCATATGAGCATTTCGCAGCATTGGCGTTATATGCTGGAATCAAAGTCAATCATCCGGACTATACGCTGGAAGAGGCCAACGCACTTGCATTGACCCTGCGTCCCTATGATCTACAGGAGATCATGGAGGAATATTCGAAATCGGCCAACGGAATTGATTTAAAGGCGCAGGATGAACGCACAAAAAAAATGATCGCTCAGATTTTGAGGGGCGCTGTTGGACCGCAGGAGATCTGATATTCGATTTTGACATGATCTATTATATCTACTGTGTGAAAATGAAAATGTCTGAGCGTAATTTTTGGAGCAGCCCGCTAAAAAAAATAACAAAGCTGATTGATATCTATCAAGATGAAGAGAGGTTAAAGATCAGCGAGATTAATCACGAGGACTATACCCCAAAATATTTTCACGAGGAGCCCCAGTTGATTCAGTCCATGCGAGAAGTGGAGGGATTTGTATAATGCCATCAAACTATAAAAAGACAATTGTTTTGGGCTTGGACTATTCGGAATTTTCGGGCGGAATATCGGAATGTAACAGGAAAATGGGGCTATTGGATGCCGAAATGAAACTGGCCCAGGAGCAGGCCAAGGGATACGGTGACGAGACCGACCAGTTGAAGATTAAGCAGGAAGCCTTGTCGCAAAAAATCGTTCTGCAGCGAAAAATCGTGCAGGAGCAGGCCAAGGCGTATGACCAGGCAATGTCCTCCGGGAAAAAAAATGAAAAGCAAGTAGATTCGCTGGACAAAGCCCTGCTGAATAGCCGGACTACACTGCAAAAAATGGAGAATGAGTTTAAGGATAATAATAAGCAGCTGGAAGAATTCGCCAAAAAAAGTAAGAAGGGAAAAGAAGAACAACGCAGTTTCGGGGATACTATACGTGATGTTGCGGGTTATATCGGCGTGTCTGCGAGCCCGGCAGTGGAGGCATTTGCCGAAAAATTTGACGCTGTAGATGAAAATGTGGGAAAAGCAGTGTTGACGGTTGGAACGATGATAACAACACTGGGGAGTTTGACGCTCAAGTCGGCGGAGCACGCAAAAGAAATCACGAATGTTTCCCAAACGATGGGAATGACTACAGATCAGTATCAGGTATGGGATTACATTTTGAAATCGGTTGGGTATGACGCCGAAAGTGCTTCAGGAGACTTGGCCGCGCTGGCAGAAAAAGCAAAGGACGCGGCGAAGGGTGGAAACGATAGCGCAAAGACATTTAGGATGCTGGGAATATCGTTGAAGGATAATCACGGAAATTTGAAAACGCAAAATCAACTTTTTTCTGAAGTCATCAATTCATTATCAAAAATGAAAGATGTTACAACACGAAATGCAATTGCGAGTGATCTGCTTTCGACCACTGGAGAAAAAATAATACCAATTTTAAACATGACTTCAGAGGAGTTTAAAACACTTGCCAAATCGGCGTATGAATCTGGATATGTTATGAGCGGAGACACGTTGGATGGATTTGGAGATCTAAATGAGGCAATGACGGAGTTTAAGGCTACCCAGGAAGGATTAGCAAATAGCTTTGCTGTGGCCTTGCTTCCTATGATGACGGCTTTGTTTTCAGCGATATCGGCAATCCCTACGCCAGTGTTGCAGTTAGTCATTACACTGACAGGAACCATAGCAACGGTTGTGGCAGTAATGAAAGCAGTAGATTCTACTATTGGAACATTCGGTAAATTCGGGGAAATGTTAGGCGGAATTGACGCGAAAACACTAAAAACTACAGGAATTATATTGGGGGTGGTCGCGGTGCTAATTGCGCTGGCGTCAATTATTGCCGTGATTATTGGAAAAGGTGACGATCTGGGCAGAACAATGGACAGCGTTTCGTCAAGTGTCGGTAATATCAGCGCGGCGGCCCAGGGAGCAAGAACCCAATATCACGCCAAAGGAACTAATTACTTTGACGGAGGCGAAACCTGGGTGGGAGAAGATGGACCGGAATTGGTAAGCCTACCGCGTGGCAGCCGGATATATAGTAACAGGCAATCGAAATCAATGTCTGGTGATACCTATTACATAACAGTAAATGCTAAAGCGGATGAAATTAGTAGTATCCAGAAACTGATTGATATCGCGAAGCAGGAGCAGACTGCACTACGTGTTGGGACGGTGAGATTATAATGGCAACTACGAAGGTGACATGTTTCAATGACCACGGATATAAATATGATGGAACCACATCGGAGAGTTTGACGGAACTGCTGGTTGGCGCGGATTATGCGGGGGCGGCGGGAAATTTTCGGGAACAGCTGGCAGCTCTTCAGTTCGCGTTGCCACAGCTGAATGACCAGAATATTACATCGGCAAAATTATATCTGTACGTGAAGGAAACCAAAAGGCTGGTTGAAATTGAACCGCAGTTTTGGGACATTCGCGAACGGATTACGACGAAATCATACAATACGTTTCTAAATCTGTATGAAAATAGTTATGTTGAATCCGGGTCTGATAAAAAATCGTTTGATTCTGACAATATGATTTATAATGCCTGGATAGCACTGGATATAACGGGCCTGGTGATTGGGAACAATAACAATCAGACGTTTTCAGTGGTTCTGCGCGACGTAGATCAGGAGGAATGGGCGAATGTCCCTGCTCTGCGGCATTGCGTAATTTCATCTATCGAAGGTGGGAACGCGCCGTACATTACAATTGAACATGAAAATGCAACGCCGTTTCGTCCAACAATTCTGTATCCGGATGGGGATGTAGTTGGAAATTCTGGGAACCTGACATTCCGATGGAAATATAACGCCGGTGTATCTGCCGGGCAAGCAAAATATGAGTTCGGATGGAGGATGCAGTCAGCTACACAGTGGAATACGACCACCGTTTCCAGCGCAAACCAGCAGCATACAATGAACGCTGCGCTGTTCGCAAACGGTATCGTGGAATGGCGAGTCCGAACCTACAATCAGCTGGGAATGGCGTCCGAGTATTCCATGGGTCAGTTTTATGTAGTAGGTAAACCGGGAAATCCGGTGATTACTGGCGTAAAAAATGACGCCCTAACCGAAATAACCTGGTCAGCCCAAAAATCGGAAGAGTCCAGCTCCAGAATACGGATCGTCAAAGATGGAGCTGAAATATATAACAGCGGGATAATATCCGGAGGAATTGAGGACGCACATAGGCCTAATATCATACTGCCCAACGGGAATTATTCAGCTATCCTGTCCATCGCCAACATATATGATTTGTGGTCTGATCCAGTGCCTAAGTCATTCACGATCAATCGTGTTCGGCCAGCAATTCCAGCGTTAAAGGCGCAGAGCTATGGGGACTACGTGGAGTTGTATTTTACGGGTGATACCAATATATATTATATCTACCGATCAGAAGAAGATGGAGAATTCCAGCCGATCAGCCGACTGGACGCCGGATATCGGTCTGAATATATATATCGGGATTTTGCAATAAAGAGCGGAAAAAAATACCGCTACTATGTCAGGGCCTACAATGGCGGGATTGCAGATAGCCGACAGGCGGACGTATATGTCAGATACGACGGATATTATCTGTCATGTGTTAATGACATGGAAAAAAGGGTCAAACTGTTTTTGTCAGAATCAAATGAGATTATCCCAATCAATATTACGCGGAAAAACGAAAATTTTCTGCTGCAATATCTTGGCCGGAAATACCCGGTGAAAGAAGCGGGAGAATTTGCAAACTGTAGCATACAAATATCAGCATTTATATACCGGAAAGAAGCCGAAAAGTTGAATCAGATTCTGGAGAGGAACGATATATTTTGCATTCGGGGTGGAGACATCCTGATGTTTGTCGATATTTCGTCTGCCGGATACGCCAATGCTTTTTTTGATCGCGGATACGTTGTGTCATTAACACTTGAAAAGTTGGATTATGAGGGAGTGATCGGATATGTATGATCTTACATTTGAAAATTATTCGCATGACGAAATTATTCGAATGTTATCCGGTCACAGAACGGTGGCGTTTGAGTATGAACTGATGAACAACGAGGAAAAAGTTATCACGCTACTTGATCGGGCGGAGTGCAGTATATCATTTAACAGCTCCGCCGAGATCATGGGAACCGCAAGCCTAACATTTAGGGAAATAAAAGATAAACATTCCTATACGGACATGCGTGTTCGTCCATGGTTCAAACTGCTGCTTCCAAATCGTAAATGGGCCCGGTTCCCGCTGGGGATATATATTCTGACAACGCCTACCCGCAAGGATGATTCAGGCGCTGCCTATGTGAACGTGGAATGTTACGACAAAACCATCATACTGATGGAAGATAAATTGACAGATCGGCTGTTCATACCGGGTGGAGCAAATTACGTAAACGAAATTCGTAAGGTGTTAATATCTGCCGGGATAGAAAAATCAATCATAACGGGGTCTGAGTTGAAGCTGCCGGCAGATCTGGAATACGAGATCGGAGTCAGCAAACTGGAGGTGATAAACAATCTGCTGAAGGCGATTAATTACACCCCGATCCATTTCGACCGAAACGGAAATGCGACAGCAGAACCCTATGTAGAACCCGATCAACGATCCGCGGAGTACGGATATTCCACGGACGACAATAGTCTGATACTGGCCGGAGGGAACCAGCAAAACGATCTGTACAACATCCCAAATGTAATCATACGCTATGTGGACAGCCCAGATCAGGAAACTTTGCGAGCGGAGTATATCAACAATGATAACAGTAGCCCGCTAAGTATTGGTCGCAGGGGAAGGCGGATTGTAGACGTTGAAGCTGTGGATGATATCGCGGACCAGGATACGCTAAACGCCTACGTCCGCAGGGTTGCATTTGAAAAAACACAGATTAACGACAGCATAGTGTTACCGACAGCGATAATGCCACACCACGAATACCGGAACTGTATTTTTGTGCGAAATGATTATCTGGGTATCACATCAAAATATGTCGAATACGCCTGGTCAATGACACTTGGAGCAGGAGAAACAATGTCACACACACTGAAGAAGGTGATAAGGCTATGATATATAATTCAGCCCAGGAAAGGGCACAAGATTATGACGTAAAATACAAAGGCCGAGATTCCGCGTTCAGGATGGCTGTAGTAACAGCAGTACAAGACGCCCGGCCGGTTATACGGTTTTCCGGAGAAACAAAACCAAGTCAAAAACCGTACAAAAGACTGGCTACGTATAACCCGGCGGTTGGTGACAAAGTGATTCTGGCAAAGCTGGGCGGTAGCTACGTCATACTTGGGAAGGTGGTATAGATGAATACATATTACGTCGAACTCGATTTTGTTCGGGCAGAAATTAAAGAAACAGGGATAGCCGTTTCGCAAGGCGATTATGGGAGAATAAAATTCTCGCTCGCGGTGAAAAAAGATGGTGAAATCATAACGGACGCCACCTCTGCCGATATCTCATTTCAGCTGACAAACGGCTACATTGTGCAGGGGAAGCTTTCCGGATCGGCGGGGTTATACGATTATGTGTTTCAGGGAAATGAACTCCAGGCGCCGGGAAAAACAATCGCAACGGTAACGTTGAATTATACCGATGGGAGAACATCGAGTGAAGCATTTTCGTTTGATGTGCGGTATAATCCGCTGTACAGCCGATTGATCAATGCGGGATCATATATTCCGGAATTGGAAAATATCAAAGCACAGGCGGAGACATACGTAGAATACCTTGGAGGGCTGATTGAACAGATCAAGCAGGAAATGGGACAAACAGCGCTGACAAAGGAATCACTGGCGAACAATTTTGATGTATCGGATCCTGGACTGAAGGCGCTAGATGCTGCCGCCGGACGGACATTAAATCTAAGCAAAATGGATAAGACCAATATTATCAACAACGGGTTGACGACGGAGGAAGGATATGCTGCTGACGCGCGGCAGTTGAATCCGAACATTACCAATACGCTGGCCTGGCAGGTTGCTAAGACAAATAGTGATTTAACTGTAAAATCTGGAATTATTAATAGTTCCTATATGGACATTATATGGCGATTGTCTGGCAAGACCGCAATATTATCATATGCAAAGAATGTCAAATCACCCATGAATGCTGATACAAATTATCAGCTTGGCACATTGCCATTTGACTGTCAGAATTATTATGCCATTATAACAACAGGTCGTAATATATTTGCCTTCATTAGTATTGAAAATAATTTAGTAAGCATGACACCATACAACGACTTTACAAGTGATAGCTGGATGTATTTTCATGTGCCTTTGATTCTTAGATGATCATTCAATCCAAGTTCCAGAACAGTTATACACAACAGGACTGGTTGGGAATCCAAGACCATATGCCATAACAGCGCCATAAATGTCAGAATATTTATAAGCAATAGCCAAGCAACTTCCTGTTGCATGAGAAATTCGCTTAATCGCAAATCCGTTCGAAAGCGTAAGGAACCATGCTTTTACGGCCTGCTCGGGCTGTTCAGAAATGAACGAGACGTTGTCGCCATTTATCTTCCCTAAATCACTATTTGACGAACAAATGAAACCCGAAAACCGGGCCCCATGTGGGTCCTATTTTATTGCCCGGCCGGGCCGGGCGGAAAGGAATAATATGAAAGACACAATGATTTTAAAAGACAACACAGTAATCGAGCTGGAGGCCGGTGCATCCCTGGGCGCGCTACAGGTGGCAGCGCCGGACCGGGCAGCTATGGCGGCCACCTGGGCCAAGCTGACGCCGGAGAATCTGGCCACGGTCCAGATCAAGAACGGGGACGGCTTGGTGGTTGGCAACTATACAGACCTGGTGCTGGAGTCTGAGACGTCTGTGGTGGCCTCCGACGGCACCGTACTGACAATATACCGCCTGCGCTATAAAACGGGCGTGGAGAGGCTGGAGGAGCGTATGGCAGCGGTTGAATCCGGACATCAGGTACATGCCGGTGCGATCAATGACCTGGGTACTGTTGTTGGTGGGATTGCAGGGGAGGTGATGGCATAATGGGCGCATTTTACGGTTTGAGAATCAGGGCCGGCATAATGACGCTGGAAGATGTTCCGGCGTTCTGGCGGGCAAAGGTGGACAAGTGGATGTCGGATAACCCGGCAGAGTAACGGGAGAGTATCATGGAACAGATTATACAACATATTGCGGCCAACTGGGTCAACTGGTTGTTCGCGTCGCTGTACGGATTCCTGGTGATGGGATACCGGCAGATTGTCAAAAGACAAGCAGCAGAGGCGGCTAAAAGTGCAGCGTTACACGATGGTATGCAGGCATTACTCCGTGATCGTATCATACAGGCGTACAACCATTACCAGGATAAGGCATATTGCCCGATCTACGGAAAGGAGAACGTAAAGCGTATGTATGACGCATACCACGCTCTGGGTGGTAATGATGTAGCCACAGAATTAAAAGACAAGCTGATGAAAATGCCGGAGGAACCGGCGGAAAGAGAGGAATGATTATGGATTTTGGAATCGCGGGCGTGGCAGGAATCACTGTATTATGCTACCTGGCTGGTATGGGGTGTAAGGCGGCCAAGAAAGTGCCGAACGAGGTGATCCCGGTGGTGTGTGGCGTTGCTGGCGCGGCCCTTGGGGTAGTAGGCATGTACACTATGCCGGATTTCCCAGTGCATGACGTGATCAATGCGCTGGCCGTGGGTACAGTGTCTGGACTGGCGGCAACTGGCGTGGATCAGGCGGTGAGGCAGCTCGGGGGCGGCAAGGCGTAGAAGGAGGTGATCCTACTATCTCCCGCCGGCAGGGTCAGAGCCGGGAACATATTGACCAACGCACGAAAGGAAGGTAAGAACATGGAAGAGATTAAGAAGGAAGAGAGATTGCACAGAGATTGTGAGCCGCACGACGCGGAGCATTGCGATATCAATGATCACAACAACCTGGACCCTGCGGAGGACGATTGTGGTCACACCGTTCCGGGGCCTGGCCCAGGTGAAGGCAAGCCCAAGCGTGAGGGCGGTGTTCCGATCTGGCAGAACCAGGACCCGGATCATGGCCCTGGCGTAGCGTAATACTGTTGACAGTTTCGGCCCTGGGGCAGCCCCGGGGCCTTATTTTGATTGGAGGTATACAATTATGAGAGATATCACATTATGCCATCCCCGCCTGCAGCAGCTGGCTGCCAAGTGGGTCCAGGCCTGCGCAGCACAGGGAATTATCGTGGGAATCGCGGAGACCTTACGAACAGTAGAAGAGCAGGAAGCGTTGTATGCCCAGGGTCGTACCAAACCCGGCCAGATCGTGACCAACGCCCGTGGCACATCCTACAGATCCCAGCACCAGTGGGGCATCGCCTTTGACTTTTTCCTAATGATGGACGTTGACGGCGACGGCAAGACCAGCGACGACAGCTACAACGACAGTACCGGCCTCTTCGGCCGGGCCGCGGCCATTGCCAAGTCCCTGGGCCTCGCCTGGGGCGGTGACTGGTCCAGCCT
>OJKJ01000551.1_pt1 | contig 19471 bp, 14 predicted proteins | sample 1596491 | NCBI WGS metagenome assembly OJKJ01 (sample SAMEA4350160, study PRJEB24818) | metagenome | biome: human; feature: gut; material: faeces | place: Denmark | collected 2013-09 | reverse complement strand
AATCAGAATGGAATTTCCAGATTACATATCTGTAAAATTCCGACTTATTCGAAGAAAAATAGAGCATCTCAGGAATTCATTTTCTTCCTTTGACGCTCTTTTTTCATTCATTTGTACTTTTCCGACTTCCAACGGTTGTCAATATTTTACGGTACTCTGACGGTACCACTCCTGTATTCTTCTTAAAAACTTTTGCAAAATACTGTCCATCTGCAGGATAACCAATCTGCTCGGCTAATTCGGATATCTTGATGTCAGGGTCAAATGCCATCAGACGCTTTGACAGTTCCACACGAATCCTGACCAAAAATGAAGAGTATTTTTCATTGGTGTAGCGATAAAAGAAACGACCAAAATAATCTTCGTTCATATAAAGCACTTCCTTTGCCAGATACTGTAAGCTTAAGTCAGGATTTTTGATATTCTGGTATATGCCATACAGGATATGTTTGATCCGACACCCATCCTTTGTATCCGGTATCGATACATTTAAGTAATTGGCACATTGATCAATCACTCCTTCAAGGAACTCCCAGGTATTCTCTTCTTTTAGATCGACGTTTTCTTTTTCACAAAAAACCTTCAAAAAGAAACGAAAGGAATCCGTAATCCTGTTTTTTGAGAAGCCCTGCATCTCCATCTTTACAAAGGAAATATAAATCTCAAATATTACCTCAGCGTAGTCCTTCGCTGCCCTGATCCGATCGTAATCCAGCACCATAATGGAGTTTTCTTTAACCCCACCCAACAGATCAAAGCTAATAAATTCCATATTTCCTTCCAGGTCACCAAGAAAAAACAGTTCCTGAAGCTGAGAATAAAGAATGCTGACCTCCTCCATACTTCCGGCCTTGCTGATTGCCGAACGGAGCTTCATTGGTTTATATTTTCCATACTCCTTATGAACCTTTAAGATCAATGGCCTGAGATTTTCTGCCATTTCCTCCGGAATCAGATAAATCATCTCATTCTTTATGGAAGTGCTCATATAGACATTCTCCACACCTAAAAGCTCTGTTAAAATGTTTGTCAATGCAAACTGATCCAGTTGATCCAATTCCTGGGTTGACTGAATACCGAGCAAAACGAATGAATTCTTAACATCTTCCATGAATTTTTCCAAAAGAATTTCGTCAGATCTGGATATTTCTTTTTTTGTGATCAAAATTCCCAGGATCTGCTCTTTGACACGTGGAAGCATTCGATCAAAAGTACTTTTGTATTCCTGTTCATATTTTTTCCGATTCTCCAGTTCGGCCAGTTCCTTTTTCACCCTCTGCAGCACATCTACAATCTTATCCTCATCACAGGGCTTCAGAATATAATGCCTGATTCCAAGCTCCATAGCTCTGCTGGTGTATTCATATTCTCCATATCCGGAAAGCACCACAAAAATAATATCCGGGAATAACTCCTTTGTATTCCGGATCAGCTGAATTCCGTCCATGACCGGCATTTTGATATCGGTAATGACGATATCCGGAACGTGCATCCGTATTTTTTCCAATCCCTCTATGCCATTCCATGCCATATCTATCAGTTCCATATCCAGCTTTTTCCACGGAATAATGTCTGCCATCGCCTCGCGCTCAATATCCTCATCATCTACCAGTAATACCTTAATCATCATCTTTCATCACCTCTGCCTTCGGAATCGTGATCTGTACAGTAGTCCCATTTCCGCAGACACTGCTTATATGAAATCCTGCCTCCTGATCAAATGCCATTTTTAACCGTTCATAGATATTTTTCAAACCAATACCGTGACCTTTGGGTTCCGCGGTAAAGGAACGGACCGCGTTTAATTCTTCCTCTGTCATACCAGGACCGTTATCTGATACAGTTATTACAATTCGCTCCCTATCTTCTTTTATTGTAACTGAAATCGTACACGGGGTAAGCATCTTTTCGACCCCGTGGTAAATAGAATTCTCCACTAAAGGCTGCAATGTCATATGCGGAATCAAATAATGACCAGCTGCTTCGCATTCTACAGAAAAAGTTACTCGCTTTCTATACCTGTATTCCTGTATAGTCATATATTTTCTCAGACTGTCAAGCTCTTCCTCAATGGTAACATACTGCTGTTTATTCAGGGCAGACCTTAAAATCGTGCCCAGTGCAACTGTCATTTCTGCAGCCTCCTCATTTTTTCTGGCTCGGATCATCCAGTTAATACTGTTTAAGGTATTGTAAAGGAAGTGTGGATTAATCTGTGCCTGCAGCATCTTGTACTTTGTATCTTTTAACAGAAGCTGCTTTTCATAGTTTTCATGAATTAGAGTATCGATCTTATCCAGTGTTACTTTAAATTCTTGAGTCATCAGACCGATCTCATCCTTCTGTGAACTATTTCCAATAAACTCTCTTGCCCGGTCAAAATCTCCGGTTTCCACGATCTGCATACTTTCTGTTAAATGTTCTAACGGCTTTACAATCATGTGCGCAAGTTTCTTCAAAATTAATGCAGTGACAAGAAACAGCAGCAAAAATCCTCCGATCATTAAGTATCGCAGTTTTTGATTCTGTCCATAAATTTCAGAATACGGAAAGACATTCACATAGGTCCACCCCGTCTTAGAAGATTTTAAATGACACACAAAATATCTCTGTCCATTTTCTTTTATAACCTGATATCCTTTTTCATTTTCCAAGGCTGGGATCCGCTCCATCATATGCTCCTGGTTTTCATAGATCACACCTTCATCCGAGTAAACACAGAGAGCCGAACTTTCTGCTTCCAAGTCGTCGATATACTTCTCAATCATACCGGATACATCACATGTAATCAATAAACTTCCAAGATACTCCAGGCTTGCATCAATATGTTTTCTAATATCCCGTCCTGTCAGCAAATATGGGTACTCACAGGTCGGCTGCTGCACGACGTAGGCCCCTTTCGCTTCATGAATCCGGTCCATCACAGAATCATACAGTTCCTTACTGATCGTTCCAGTTGCAATACCAACAACAAACTGTGTCTTATCCCCGTCCGTATATACCATATTGGAAATCATATTAGAATTCGCTAGTTCGTTATTAAACAGCATTCGGAGCTGATAGACCTCATAAGAATAATCTGCTGAAAAACGTTTTAGACTTTTCATTTTAGATAGCTGTTCCTGTATTTTTGTATCCATTGCTATGTTATAGGAAATTCCTTCTACCTCATCTAAACTTCGATTCACTTCCTGCGTAAAAAAATCCAGTTCCTGTAAAGATTTTTCATATAATTTCCCATCATAAATATTAAAACTGACCTGCAAAGCTACAACACTTAAAAGGAAGCAGATCCCCAGCATCATAACATAAACGATAATCATTTTTTCAGCCAGCTTTAGATCGCTGTACTTCCGGTACCAGTATCCCCGATATTTTTTCATCGAACACCTCCATTTTTATGTAGTACCGTTTTATTTACAAGCATACTTCTTTTCCCGATAAATTAAAATGGAATTTTCCTGTAATCTATTTGAAAAATACCGACTTCTCTTCTCCAGATCATACCCAGTATTTTACTAACTACAGTATAATGCAAAAGATTAAAACCGGCAACAGGTTCTCTGTAAAGAAACCTGCTGCCGGTTATTTTACTCCCATTTATCTGTTATTATAAAATTTACCGGGCTCATTTTCCTTCATTGCCTGGTACAGTTCTTCATCAGTTAAATGATTCTCATAGTTTAACAGAAGCATGATTTTTCTGTCCCTTTCCGGATAGATTACCTCTCTCTGCCACTGATAAAAATATGGCCCATCCCCCAGATTTCTTATGTATCCCATTAAAAGTTTAAGAAGATAGGCCGTTTCCTTTACGTCCGTCTGGCAGTCATTCTCATAAAACCCATTCCATTTATCGTGGCAGCATTCCTTCATGGCCTGATCTGCCTGACTGAAGCAGTCTGCCGCCTGGCCGATCTCATAAAATGCCTTATAATAATCATTCTTTTCATAAGCGATATATCCCTTGCCAAAATGACTCACACCTTCGATGCAGTATGTATGAATTTTCACCTGAAGAAGAATAGAATCCCTCCAAAGTAAGCCGCTGTCATCGCTCAGTCTGCCGAGCAGGCCGTCACATGTTTCAAAAAGGTTCTTAAAGCCAGAATACCCATTTTCGCATTTTGAAACAAACCACTGAAGCTGACCGGAAAAGCTTTCCGCAGGGCCGCACCACCGGAGTTCCTCACAGATAGCTTTTCCTCCATCCTTCATCCACTGGTGGATCAATACTCTGGTGACATAATTATAAAACTGTTCACCCGCGTGTTCATCCTCCTTTTCTCCATAGGGAACTATAGCCTCAAAATATCTTAGAAAGCAGTCTTTCATTTCCTCTAAAGCATCATTTCCATAATACTTTCTCAAATACTGTTCAAGATGCACCTCATGTTCTGTTTCCAGGGAGTTCCATATAGCGGCAACAAAATCCAGCGGGTAAACATGTGGTTTAATGTTGGAGCAGTTTACGATCCACAGTGTCTGAATACCACAATTATATGCGTTTTCAAGCTCTTTTTTTACAAATTTCATATTATTTGGAAGCATCGTGAGCACATTGGCGGCCTGGAGATCATAGAAAGATACATGATAGTACAACCCATGTTTTCTGTCTCGTAATCCTTCGCAGGGAAGCGCGGGAACTCTTGGGTTATGGTTTCCCTGTCTTCTGGATACCATTTTTCCGTAACCATTATCGGCCCAGATCATGATAACATTCTCTGGCAGTTTTAAGTACCCCTGCTGGTACAACTCCATAGTTTCTCCATACAGATTCGTACTAAAGACGGGGTTGACGATATATTTTCTTACCATATCATACTGCTCCTGCATAATACTGCTGATCAGGCTCCCTCTCTTTTCCGGGGTATCATACTGAGGATCGTTCTCCCAGAAAGGTGCATCACCCTGCCCCCGGAAACCAAGATTCCAGATGATCTTGTGATTCAACTGTCTTTTAATTCCGTCTTCCCACAGTCCACGAAATAAATCCGGATACTCTTTATAGGAAGGATTTTTATCCGGATAGGCCCGCAGAAACATCTCTGCCCCCAGCGGCTCTGCATGATGCTGGGTAATCCACAGTCCCATATCCCCCGCCAAACCGGCATACTTTTTGGAATTACTGTCTGTCCCAGGAATCACTGTATTGCCGCCGCAGCGAAGTAACGCTTCAAATGCCATTTCCCATGGATATTCCGCATTTTTTTCTGCAGTCCAACGACTGATTAAAACCTCATCATTGATAAACCAGCCTCTGTAGGCAACCGGCTTTTTTTCTGAATGATATTCTGTAAATGGAACCGGAATTTCTTTCTGCTTTACAAATTTCTGGTCATTCCAGAACCAGAATGGATGAATGCCAAGACAATGTTCGCTGATATAAAGCAGTGCATAGATAAAGCCTAATTCCTCTGAAGCTGAGATAATCAGCCTCTGGCTGTTCTCTACATGAATCTGAAATTCTTCGGGCGCAGCGCTTCCTTTTTCCAGATATATGATTCCCGGTCTGTCTTTCTCCATACCCTCCGTATTCGGTTCTAATACCATTGCTAGATCCCTGTAGAACCGCATTACTGCCCGCCGAACCGGTTCACTTTTCACTTCTGTATCGATAACCACATTACTGGTCAGTATAAAAAAATCTTTCTGCATATTTTCAAACTCCTCTTCCTCTTAAGATTAATACCTTAATTTTAATCCTTCCAGCTTAATAAGCAAATGATTTTTTCCTATATTATAACTGAAAAAAAACGACTTTCTGGCAAATAGCCGCAGTCGGATATGGGATACTGTGATCAGTAACTCCATTATTATTCGATAAATTCCTTAACAAAGTCTGTTTTTTTCATATAATCTTCCGGTATAATCCATTTTCTTTTTTCCAAAAAGCATTAAACTAAAACTAACACTAAACAAAGAAAAATACCTGTACAAAAAGGAGAATATTACTATGGATCGTAAAATTATAACTTTTCAGAATACACAGCAGATTATACAGTTTGTCAATCTGGTAAGTAAGCTGGATTTTGATGTGGATGTCAAATATGGAAGCCGCATTGTTGATGCAAAATCTATTCTGGGGGTACTCTCCCTTGCCTCGTACAAAACGGTCGAAGTAATCTTTCATACCATAGCTTACTGCAATCCACAGCTAGATAAGCTGTTAGCAATCGCTTCATGATTTAGACGGATACCGAGCTTCTATACCAAATGCAAAAAAACATCAAAGAACCTGTTGAACACCAACGTCTCTAAAAGAGTAAGACGCTGACCAAAACAGGTAATGGACAAAAATGGGTGATAACTGATTTAGAAGATAAAGAGAACATGTATGCGGATATATTTCGCTTGATTGATATTCGCAGAGGATAGCAAATTCCGGGATTATCACGTGTTTTATGTAAGTTTTTGATTTTTATTTGGGGAGGCTGTGACTCCTCCCCTTTTTTTTGACTGATTTATAGTTTATAGTTTTTCCAAAAACAGCAGAACCTCTCCCATGGTGAGAAAGAAATAGGCGCGGCTGCGGTTGAAATTGAAAAATCCATGGGCAGCGCCCGGATAAGTCACCAGTTTTACATCGACTCCCTGGGTTTTAGCATGAGCCACGTAACTCCGAATTGTAGAAAGAGGCACCAGTTCATCTTCCTCTCCATGCATGACCAGTATAGGCGGCATACCAGCCGATACGCTCCGAGTATTTGTGACTGCTACGCCATCTAACTCCCAGCCGGTCAAGCGGGCTAAAAGAGAATCCGGATCATCTCTGTCCAAAATGCCGGGATTGAACAAGATAAGACCGGCAGGATCTATCCCTGTAAGAGGACCACACATGGAAGCGATCGTACCGCCTGCCGAGCCGCCTGCCAGTACGATTTTATACGGATCAATTCCAAGCCGGACCGCATTTTGCCTCACAAAGGTCCAGGCTGCCGCTCCGTCACGGATGCTGTCCGCCGCAGTCACGTCAAATAATGAGGAAATACGGTAATCGGCCGAGAGGGCCACATACCCCTGTTTTGCACACGCCTCGGCCTGTTCGCGGAAGGCAAGGCGGGTCCCTACATGAAAGCCGCCCCCGAAAAAGAACATGATTCCAGGGCGCACGCCAGGATATTTATTGCTGTCAGGCCGATACACATCAATAGCGAGCAGTACGCCGCCACTCTCATAAGTTACATTTTCGCAGGTAATCGCAGGATCCCGCATAGATTGTTTATGAACGATCTCCTCCTGAGTTTGGGGAACAGTTTTTTTCTGCATGATTGTCAAATCCTTTCTGTATTGAAATCTAAGCATGGAATGTCTGCGTGTACTTGGCCAGTGCAGGATGCTTCTTTCCTCCCCGGTCATCAAAGCTATTGCGCAGCCGCTCGGCCTCCTCCGGGTATTGGTCTGCCACATCGCTGCATTCGAACGGGTCATCCTCCAGGTGGTACAAACGGTCAGGCTGACCGGGACGCAGAATGAGCTTCCATATGCCATCTGTGATGCAGCCAAAACTCTGCAGCGGGCCCTTACGACCTCTTGTAATGAGCTCAGAAATGGCATATGGCCGTACCTGCGATTCTCTGCCCTCCAAAAGGGGGCGGAGCGAAACCGATTCCCAGTTATCCGGCCTCTGCACGCCTGCATAATCCAGGAAGGTTGCCGCTAAGTCCTGCAGCTCCACCGGTGTATGGAGGCAGTGGTTCTCCATTCCGCCAAAGCGGGATGCATCAATTACCAGAGGGATATGGATCGAGCCCTGTTCCGGTCTGGATTTTCCATACAGGCCATGATCCCCCATCAGTTCGCCATGGTCGGCGCCGTAAATCACGATCGTATTTTCCAGCATTTTGCAGCGTTCCAGTTCCTGCATGCACAGACCAATCTGCCGGTCGATATTCTCAATCATGGCGCCATAATTTTTGCGCACAGCCTGATTATGAGCAATCTCTTCCCAGGGACAGTCGGCCGCCTCAGGAAATGTACGTTTCTCCATAGCCTGCTGCATTTCTTCCGTCACATCCCAGGGGTCGTGCGGACCTGAAAAATTCAGCTGCAAAAACCACGGCTGGTTCTCAGGCAGTGCGTCAATCATTTCCCGCCCTTTTTCACCGATCCAGTTATCGGCGTAAAGCTCAGAGGGCACCGGTGTTACTCCTGTCCCCCTCCCCCTGGCCACCATATCATCCATATAGGCTGGTAAGTATCCCGCCTTTTTCAATACACTTCCATAGGGACCAGGTTTTTCCATCAAAGCTGCCCATACGGCATCCATTTTGCCCTCACTGTCCAAGGCGCTGGAAAAACCCATGCGCTCTAATGTATCGTGGAAACCATCTCCCCAGTCGAGATTTCCTTTATTTAAATCGAACTTTCCTGCCCCTGTAATGAAGTAACCGCTGTCCCGCAGTTTTCCATAAAAGCTGGGCAGCGTCGGATCGTAATTCACATTGTTTTGATATACCCGGCAGTTGCGGTAACGCCGTCCACTGGCAAGGCATGCCCGGGCCGGCGCACATACCGGAGCCGGTGAAACGGCGCAGCTGAATGTGACGCCCCGATCCATGATCCCCCGAATATTAGGCATATTCAAATCCAGCTGCCCCACGCCCAGCCGTTCTTTAACGGGTTTGGAATAAGGCATCCAGTCTCCGCGGTGCTGATCACTGAATAAAAACAGGAAATTGGGTCTGTCCTGTGTCATATCATGTACTCCTTCCTTTCAAGGTCTGCTTCAATCCCATTCAGGGATATTCTCTTTGCCTCCCAGACCGTCAATACGCCGCAGCGCATCGTACAGCGTTTTCATGTCCCGCTTGCTGATGCTGACACAGGCATGAACAGGCATACCATTGCGCACAGTATCCAAATGCACCTCCCGCTCGTTGGCGCCGGCAAGCCCCACCGCGCTCAAGTCCACCTGACGCACCCCAATCACTTCCATGGCTTCGCCCACATCTAAACCGCTCTCCCGTAAGTCCTGCACTGTCATGTGGTTGGTATACACCACTGGAAGCGTATCAGTGCTCTCCACATGTACCGCAGCCTGCAAGGGCAGCTGGACACTGGAAGGACCTGCCTGTACGGCAAATTCACCGCTTTCCACATACCAGCCGCCCAGGCGCTTGCTGTAATAAGCAAAGCTGCGTTTATCCAGGATAAAGGTAACAGTCTTCGTCTCTCCAGGTAAAAGACTTACCTTGGCAAATCCCTTCAGTTCCTTAAAGGGTCTTGGCTGACGGCGTTTTCCGAGGGGAGCTACATACAGCTGTACCACCTCTTTGCCTGCCATGCTGCCTGTATTGGTCACATCCACCCTTACGGTAAGCGTTTGCCTGTCACTCATTCGGTTCGTTGATAAGCTCAGTCCATCATACCGGAATGTGGTATAGCTCAGTCCGTAGCCAAATGGATACTGCACGGGAATCGCCCGCTTGTCATACCAGCGGTAGCCAATATATATGCCCTCCGAGTACTGAACCTCATCATCGACACCCGGGAAATCCAGCCAGCACGGCGTATCTTCCAGCCGCAGGGGGAATGTCTCTGCCAGCTTGCCGGAAGGATTCACGTCTCCAAACAGCAAATTCACGGCCGCCTCTCCCACACTCTGTCCCCCCAGATACATGTACAGAATAGCCGCTGTATCGTCCCTCCAGGGCATTACCACAGGGCTGCCCGCATGGAATACCACAACCGTATTGGGCTGAATCTCACATACCGCACGGATCAGCCGATTCTGATTTTCTGGAATTGCCAGTGTTTCCCGATCGCTGCCCTCGGCCTCGAATGCACTCGGCAGGCCTGCAAAAATCACTGCCACCTCGGCCTCCTGTGCCATCTGCACTGCCTGTGCCTGCAGCTTTTCATCGACAGCATCATCGATCGTATTGAAGCCTTCTGCATAAGTAATGTTGGGGATATCCTTTGCCGCCTCAAGTGCGCTGACACTGGAAGCCACGGTAACATTGCTGGAACCGCCGCCCTGAAACCGCGGTTTTTCTGCAAATCCGCCGATAAAGACCACCTTTGCGCCCTTTTTCAAAGGCAGCACACCATTATTTTTCAACAGCACGGCACACTCCCCTGCTGCCTGGCGGGCCAGTTCCTCCGGAGTCTGCCGGGTCTTAGCCTCATCGAAATGAATGCACGCCCCGCCTTCTATTTCCCGGTCGATCCAGACCAGCAGACGGCGTACTGCTTCATCCACAATCCGGGGATCCAGCCTTCCTGCACGCACCGCAGATACAATGCGCTTATCATTTTCTCCAAAAGAAGAGGGCATCTCTAATTCCAGCCCCGCTTCCAACGCTCTTGGCCGGTCATCCATGGCCGCCCAATCCGTCATCACAATTCCGTCGAATCCCCATTCCCTGCGCAGTACCTCATCCAGCAGCCATTCATTTTCACAGGAATAAACCCCATTAATCCGATTATAAGAACACATCATGGCATGTGGGGAAGCATTTTTTACAATACGTTCAAAGGCTGCCAGATAAATCTCCCTCAAAGGCTGCTCATCCACCTGGGCGCTGATACTCATGCGGCGGTATTCCTGATTATTGGCCGCCAGATGCTTGGGGCATGCTCCTACCCCCTCGTTTTGAATCCCTTCCACCAGGGAAGCTCCCATCTCTCCGGCCAGGAAGGGATCTTCACTTAAGTACTCAAAATTACGGCCGCATAGCGGACTCCTCTTCATATTTACCGCAGGTCCCAAAAGTGTATGCACACCCGCTGCCTTAGCCGCCCGCCCCAGGGCCATACCGATCTTTTTCGCCAGGGTAATATCGAACGACGATGCCAGCGCGCTGCCGGTAGGAAAACACACCGCCTGACGGGCCTTCCCTTCTTCGATGTAGCGAAGGCCGTGAGGTCCGTCACTTAAGCGCAGCGCCGGAATCCCCAGACGCTCCACCGCCTTGGTATACCACTGGTCGGCGCCGGAGCATAAGCCCGCCTTCTCCTCCAGCGTCAGCTCATTCAGCAATTTTTCAATATCCAACATGTTTTTACTTCCTTTCCTAAGGTCAACGGCTTTCTCCCTCCCGGGAAAAACCCAGGCGGCAAAATGCTTCTTTGGGCGCGTCGTGCGCCTCCATTACTTTCACAATTCCCTCACTCAGCTGACGAACCCGTTCCGCATGGGTGTCCAACACATTTTCACTGGGATTCTGGGCCAAATCATACAGAGCGCTGCCAAAAGCAGTGGTGTCCACACGACGGTCTTTGGCCCTTACCCGCAGCACCGGGCAGCCCTTTGTAAAAGAAAACGGAGCAGCAAGCTGCGCATCATGCAGCTCTTCCAGAGTAAACATTCCGCGCATGTGAGCAGGCATCAGCGTATATTCATACAGCTTCACTTCAGGATTGGATGCCGAGTGCATATAGAGATACCGTCCGTCGGTACAGTTTACCTGACTGCCGAAATAACCGAAGACTGCGAAAGAGCGGATCGCCATATCGGCCTCAATGACCTTTTGCAGCGGCTTGCCTGTCATATTTTCTGGAATCGATATGCCGAAGAATTCCAGCAGAGTAGGCGCTAAATCTATGGTCTGGGTAAGGGCGCTTCTCTTCTGTCCCGCATATTGCGGCTGATTTGGATCGTAGATAAACAGAGGCGTATGGGCCAGTTCTTCATAAACAGGCATGGCCGACTTGCCCCACCAGCCGTGCTCACCCAGCAGGAAGCCGTGGTCGGTGTTTACGATCAGCATGGTATCCTTCCACATATCGTGCCGATCCATCGCATCCAGCACCTTTCCCAGATACCGGTCGCATTTGCTTACCAGAGCGGCGTAGTTGTACCGCACATGCCTTACGGTATCCTCATCTTCCTGCACAGGGGCGTATGGCGGCCAATCGGCCTCCAGATCTGCATCCCCTGCAAAGTGATGGGGATATAAGTCCTTATCTGCCTGAAGGGTATAGAAAGGCTCATGAGGATCGAAGGTTTCAATCTGCAGAAACCAGTTGTCCTGGCTGTGGTTTCGCTCTATAAAATCCAGGCCGGACGCAAATGTGACCGCCTGGGATGTCTTCTCCTCAGTATCCATAAAACTGCGGTTCACCGCGTCCTGCAAAATACGCTGACGGTGGACCGGTCGTTTCAGGCTCTCTTTCTTCGCCCGAAAGACAGAATCCATGCTGCATTCAGCCCCTAAATCCGGCTTCCATGGGTCGCCTTCCTGTCCGCGTGAAATTTCCCAGGAAGAATACCTTCCATGGTAAGTGGCTCCGCCATCCTCCCAATAATGCTGGTGGTCGCTCACCAGATGGGTATAGATCCCGTTGTTCTTCAGGATTTCCGGCATGGAGTCGTCGAATGGCTCCATCGGCCCCCACCCGCGGTGGAAGAAATTCATACGCCCTGTATGCAGTTCCCGACGGGCCGGCATACAGGGCAGACTCCCCGCATAATTATTTTCAAACTGTACACATTTCTCTGCCAGGCGCTTAAAATTAGGGGTGTAAATCCAGTCACAGCCATAAGGCTCCAGCATATTCCGATTCAGTGAATCATACATTACCATGATTGCACGCATAAATAGTTCTCCTTTTCCATATGTCATCCTGCATCAGGAATTGTCATTAATTCTTTCTCTTTTTACAATGAAGAAACCGGTTAAACCATACGTTTAAAGAAGCAGCGTACCGGTATTATACGCCTCCAGTCTGCCTGACCAAAGCAGCCGCAAAACCTCCAGGCGCTTTGCATCATAAATAAAATAGAGCTGTTCGCTGGATTTCGGCGGCCATTTCAAAATCATGGCATATCGTTCTTTTTCGTCCAGCTTCTTTGCTGAACAATAGATGTACAGCCGCCCGGCCTTTTTAAATCGTTTCTCATTAAATGGATTGGTACCGCACACGCCAGCCTCGGCGATCTCATTCCACTGAAAACGGCGTACCGTGAACCCACACACCCTTTTACAAAGGCCATCTTCGTCCATACAGATCAAAGCCCCATTGACAGCTGCCACCAAGGCGAAGACAGCGGAGATGATTCCGAACACTAAGGCAGACCCCAGGCGCCCCTCAATTATTAACACCGTCGCAATCACCAGACAAAATATGCTGACGATTCCACCGGTTATGGCTTTCTCCTGGTCCACTACATACTGTTTCTTCATCTCCCTGATCCCCTTTCCAATCGCCCTTCCTTTTAAATTGTTTCCCGTATAAATGCAGCATACCGGTCCATCATCTCATCTTCATAAAAACGCCAGTTTCCATGGCCCGCATGCTGTAACCGGCAGTACTCCGCCGGTATCGCCGCCGCTGTCAGAGCATCATAAAGCGTCTCTGCATGCCATATGGGTACCAGCTTATCTTCCTCGCCATGAGCGATAAAAACTGGCGGCAGCGCGGCGTCCTTCTCTATGTAAGAAACTGGCGAAATGGCTTTTAACAGATCCGGCAGCTTACTGCGATCCTTACATTCCGCCAGCCTGGTGCATACGGAAGCCAACGCTCCTTCATCCAGCTCTTCGTCACAGGCATGCCGTTCCACCTCTCCCGCACAGTCCGTCGGACCATACAGTTCAATCACACCGGATACCTGCGCCGAAACGCTCCTATCATCATTTTCATCATCGAATTTCCCGTCTCCATAAGCCGCCAGCAGCGAGAGATGCGCTCCCGCAGATTCGCCCATCAGAAAAATGCGGCTGGGGTCACCTTCATATTCGGCGGCATGAGTGCGCATATAACGTACAGCGCTGCGCACGTCAGATACTGCATCCTTATACGAAAACAGCTCACAGCCCCGATAATCCGGCATGGCAACCAGAAATCCCCGGCGTGCCAAAGGCACCAGAAAGGGAATACGGAAATGCACCTGAGGCGTACGCCATGCTCCTCCCGAGACGAAAATAACGATAGGATACGGCCCCCTGGATACCTTGTCAACCGGTGATGGAAACAAATACTGCATATTTAAAGAACGCCGCATCGAAGAGATACCCGCCCCCTTCCGGAAGGCGGAGGTACGCTTATATTCCAGGTCATGCAGATACCCGCATCCATAAGTACCACATGACAAATCAAGTATTTCTTTCAAACGCAGTCCCTCTCTTTCTGTGATTTCTCGCAGCTTATTTACCCCAGCTCATTTATCACAGCTCATTTATCACAGCTCATTTACCCGGCAGCAGGCCACAAAATGGCCGGGGGATACCTCCTGTGGTTTTTGCGGCCGACTGTAGGCTTCCTTCGCGAACCGGCCTCGGGCTGCAAACCGGCATCCCGGTTTTGGGTCGATTGGGGAAGTGATCTCTCCCTGCAGAATCTCCGGCTTATTGGGACGATGAATGTCGGTAGATGGAATGGCCGAAAGCAGCGCACGCGTATAAGGGTGCAGAGGCTGGCGGAACAGCTCCTTCGAGGGACAGCGCTCCACCACCTGGCCTAAGTACATCACACAGATATCGTCGGAGATATGTTTTACGACTGACAGATCATGGGTGACGAACATATATGCCAGACCTTTTTGCTGCTGCAGTTTCTTTAAAAGGTTCAGCACCTGGGCCTGAATTGACACATCCAGGGCTGAAACAGGCTCGTCACACACCACGAAATCCGGATTCAGTGCCAGCGCGCGGGCGATGCCGACGCGCTGACGGCGGCCGCCATCCAGCTCATGGGGATAAGCGTTCCTAAGCCTCGCATCAATGCCCACAAAATCCATCAGTTCACCGGTAATCGTATCAATCTCGTTTCGTTTATATCGCTTGGAGACAGAAAGCGGTTCACGGATGGTGTCTTCCACCGTCTTACGCGGGTCCAGGGAAGAGTAAGGATCCTGAAAGATGATCTGCATCTTCTCCCGAACCGGACGCAGTGCAGCGCCCTTTACGTCCGATACGTCCTGCCCATTTAAGTAAATCCTGCCGCTGGTCTTGTCCAGCAGGTGAATAATCGTGCGTCCCAGAGTGGATTTGCCGCAGCCGGATTCCCCCACCACTCCCAGAGTTTTTCCTTTTTCAATCGAGAGTGAGACGTCATCCACGGCGTGCAGCAGGCCGCGGGGAGTAGTGAAATACTTCTTAAGTTCCTTTACCTCAATTACAGCCGCCATGTCATTTCACCTCTTCCTTCAATACTTTATCTATATGGCAGCAGCGGCACTGATGGCCAAAGGGGGTCGGCCCCATGGCAATCCCGCCCTGCCTGCATTCCTCATCAGCGAAGTCGCACCGGGGATGGAACGGACAGCCCCCGGGCAGGGATGTAGGGTCAGGCGGCAGGCCATTGATCGGATGCAGCCACTCCTCCTCCACCTCCATATTGGGGATGGCCTTGAACAGACCGATCGTATAGGGATGGCAGGGATGGTCGAAAATCTGCTCTCTGGTGCCATACTCCAGGATACTCCCCGCATATACAATGGCCACATCGTCGCAGGTATTGGCGATAACGCCCATATCATGGGTAATTAATATCATGGAAGTATTAAATTTTTCCCGAAGCTGTTCGATAAGCCGCAATACCTGAGCCTGAATTGTCACGTCCAAAGCGGTAGTAGGCTCGTCAGCCAGGAGCAGATCCGGATTGCAGGCCAGCGCCATGGCGATTACCACCCGCTGCTTCATGCCGCCGGAAAACTGATGGGGATACTCTTTGTAGCGCTCTGCCGGAATTCCAACCATTTCCAGCATCTCCTCGGCACGCTTTTCAAACTCTTCTTTTGTGCCCGTATTGTGCAGGGCCACTACCTCGGCAATCTGCTCCCCTACCCGCTGAACCGGGTTAAGCGCCGTCATGGGGTCCTGAAAAATCATGGTAATCTTATCACCGCGGATTTTGCGCATATCATGTTCGGATAAAGCGGTAAGATTCTCGCCCTCCAGCAATACCTGGCCGTCGGTGATACGCGCTCCCACATCGGGAAGAATACGGAGGACTGCCTTGGCAATTGATGTCTTGCCCGCTCCCGTTTCCCCCACCAGGCCCAGAGTTTTCCCCTTTTCCAGACGAAATGAAACATCATTGACCGCATGGACCACCTGTTTTTTGGAAAAATACTCCACAGTCAGATTCTTCACCTCCAGGAAAGGTGTTCCGACATTTCGATTCTGTTGCTCATTCATGCTTTTCCACTCCTCTTCCTTATCGTTTCAGCTTTGGATCAAGCGCATCGCGCAGGCCGTCACCCATTAAGTTCAGTGAGAATACCGTCAAGGCGATGGCAAGTCCCGGAAAGATTACCATGTGAGGGCTTGTACGGATAAACTGCCGTGAAGAGGACAGCATCGCTCCCCATTCCGGAGCCGGCGGCTGCACCCCGAGGCCGATAAAGCTCAGTCCTGCTGCCGCTGTAATCATATAAGCCACACCCATGGTAGAGGTAACAATCAGCGGAGAGAAGGAGTTGGGGATTAAATGTTTAACAATAATCTGCAGCTTACTGCAATTAATGGAATGGGCTGCCTCAATATATTCGTTTTCCCTTACTTTTAACATCTGAGCCCGCAATAGACGCGCATTGGAGGGAATATTATTAATTGCCAGCGCCAGGATCGTATTGAAATAACCGGGGCCCAGCACGGTGGACAGCACAATGGTAAGCAGCATACCAGGCAGCGACTGAACAATGTCCAGGAAACGCATGATTAAGTTGTCCACAGTTCCGCCGAAATATCCCGCGACAGAGCCGACGGCCACACCCAGAATCATGGAGATAGACACACCCAGGATACCGATTCCCAGAGAATACCGCCCGCCGTACAGCAAGCGGGAAAGGATATCGCGTCCCACATCGTCGGTGCCGAAGGGATGGGCCAGGGAAGGCCCCTGCATGGCTGCCGCCATGTTCACGCTGGTATGGCTGTAAGGAGCTATTACCGGCGCCAGCAGCACCAGTATTACCTCGATGAGCAGGATGACGGCGCCAAACATGGCCATTTTATTGTAGCTCATCTGCCTCAGCACCTCCAGTATTTTGGAGTTCTTTTTTGTCCGAACCTGTACGGACCTGGCCGTTACTGCGTTAGCCATGGTTCTTCACCTTCCTTCCCTTTGGTTTATACTGCGCCTTGATGCGCGGGTCCACAGCAGCATATACTAAATCAACTACCAGCATACAGAAGCTGAAGACGATTGCAAGAAAGATGGTCCCCGCCTGTACTACCGGATAATTGCGGGAGTTTACCCCGCTTACTATATACATTCCCATTCCAGGGATCGAAAAGATCGTTTCGATCACCATGGCACCGCCCAGCATGCGGCCAAAATGAGTGCCTATGACGGTAATGATGGGGATCAGGCCATTTTTCAGTGCATGCTTGGTAATCACTTTGAACTCCGGTACCCCCTTGGCCCGGGCTGTGGTTATGTAGTCAGACCGGATTACATCCAGCATACTGCTGCGGGTCTGGCGCGCCAGCTGAGCCACTCCTCCCATACAGCCGGCCATGGCCGGCAGAATATAGTGTTTCCAGCTTCCGATTCCCATGGCCGGCAGCCAGCCCAAATTTACCGAGAAAAGCAGGATCAGAAGCAGCGCCAGCCAGAAATTAGGGATCGATACCCCAAGCAATGCAAATGTCATACATAAATTGTCCTGCCAGCCGTTCTGTTTTACTGCTGCGGCAATTCCTAACGGCATGCCTACCAGTACGGAAAGGGCCAGCGTTGTCAGTGACAGCACCATGGTCCGGGGCAGCCGTTCCATGAGTTCTGCTTTGATGCTGGCGCCTGTGATCCACGATTCGCCCAGATCAAAGTGAATGAAGGTATCACTTAAAAAGGTCCCCAGCCGTACGATAAACGGTTCATTTAAGCCCATTTGTTCACGCATCAGGGCCAAATCCTGTTCGGTGGCCGTGGAGCCCAGTACGATGGCTGCCGGATCGCCCGGACAGAATGTCATCAGGGTGAAAACCAGCACTGCCACTCCCAGCACGATGGGAATCATCCAAAGCAGTCGTTTTAAAATATATCTAGCCATATCTTACTCCTTATTTAGGGGAAGAACTTGCCTTCCTGCGCTTGTTATTGTAAATCTGTAAGGTGTGCCGTTTTATTGGCCGTAAGTGCTGGCAGTAAAATCAATGCCGCCTGCCTGGCACATGACCTTCTCCTTTAAGCCGATACCGTTGCTGTATACGTCTGCCGTCATCGGCTGACAGATACCGTAGGCGTACATATGCTCATTCACATAGTCGTGAATCGCGTTAATGTTTTCTTCCGTAAAGCCTTCACTGGTCCAGGTTGAGTAAATCATATCCGTCAGCGTTTCATCTTTACGGGAGGTGGCATCGCCGCTTTCATAAGCTCTGCTGTCAAACCGGTTGCTCCAGAGGCTGGGAAGATCATTGCCGCCTACGCTCACCTGAACCATGTCATAGGCGCTGCCGTCAGTGACAGAAGCCGTATAAAGGGCCCGGTCTACCAGGTTCAGCTTTAAGTTAATTCCTACATCAAGCAAGTAAGCCTGAATCATAGTAAGTATACGGTTATTACGAGTGGAGTTGGAAGCTAAAATAACCAGTTCTTCGCCCTGATACCCGGACTTGGCCAGGTGTTCCTTCGCTTTTTCCGGATTGTAGCTGTAGTAGTCCTCCGTCTTCCATGACTCCTGATATCCCAGCAGGCCGGAAGGAGCGGCATCATACATCCTGGACGCCAGGCCTCCATACACACCATCGATAATTCCCTGTTCGTCTATGGCATAGGCGATGGCCTTACATAAATCAGGATTATTGGCAAGAGGACTGTTTTCATGGCCTGAGAAGAACAGCTGGTTGCCGATCACGTAGCTGGAAGGCGCGGCCACGAACTGGCTGCTTCCCTCGAAGGCCGGCAGAAGGCTGCTGTCAATGCTTGCGAACACATTTACTTCTCCGGTCTCCAAAGCTATCTGCTGCTGAGAAGATTCGGATATATACTTGAATGTCACCTTGTTTAAATTGTTGGCCATCACCGGATCAATCAGCGCTTCATCCTGCCAGTAGTCATCCCTTCTTTCAAGCGTCAGAGACGAACCGGATACAAAGTTCGTCACTTTATAGGGGGAGGTAGAGACTACTTCGGATACAAATTCATCTCCGCTGGCCTCAAAGGCAGCCTTGGATACCACAAAGGTATGCTGCAGAACATTTTCAATGGAGCCGACAATGTCCTCATTCATAACCACCTTTAGGGTATAATCCCCTGTCTGTTCCACGCTCTTCACACGGTTAAAAATCGGCTTTAAAGCCCTGGTCTTCTGTTCTCCTATCATCCATACGATATCGCTGGCGGTAATATGGTTTCCCGCGGAATCCTTCACATAATCATAAATTTCAACGTTCCAGGTCTTTCCGTCCTCTTCCACGCTCCATTCCTTTGCCACTACCGGAATGACGCTTCCGTCGGCCACACGATAGGCCAGGGTATCGTACAGCATGCGGGCATACAGGATGCCGTAAGAAGTCATATTGCGGAAAGGCGTCAGCGTCTCCCATGTGGTGGACATACCAATGGTAAGCTC
>OJKJ01000547.1_pt1 | contig 19583 bp, 19 predicted proteins | sample 1596491 | NCBI WGS metagenome assembly OJKJ01 (sample SAMEA4350160, study PRJEB24818) | metagenome | biome: human; feature: gut; material: faeces | place: Denmark | collected 2013-09 | reverse complement strand
CTGGAGATTTGACTATGAACGTGATCGCAATCATGAATCACATGCGTGTCTACTTCAAAGAAGAACCCATCCGTGAACTGCATCGCGCCCTCGAACGCCTGGACTTCCGTATTGTCTACCCGAACGACCGTGAAGACTTATTAAAACTTATCGAAAACAATGCGCGTCTGTGCGGCGTTATCTTCGACTGGGATAAATACAATCTCGAACTGTGCGAAGACATCAGCAAAATGAACGAATATATGCCGCTGTATGCCTCTGCAAATACTTACTCAACGCTGGACGTCAGTCTCAACGATCTGCGGATGCAGGTTCGCTTCTTCGAATATGCGCTGGGCGCCGCGGAAGATATTGCGAACAAAATCAAACAGAATACTGCCACCACCAGTTCCGACGCGGGCATGGACAGCCAAACGCCATCCAGGCCCAGAGCCGCGGCCAGGATAAACGCCATGGGCAGGATCACCACAAAACCGCGCAGCATGGACACGGCGAAGGACCGGCCCGGCTGTGAAACCGAGCTGAAAAATGCAGCCGTCACCACGTTGACCCCTGCGAAGAGAAATCCCGCAAAATAGATTCTCAGCCCCCGCACCGCTATGGCCTCCAGCACCGGGTCCCCCTGATGGTTGAACGCCCCAACCACCGGACGGGCAAACACGGCGCAGACCGCGTAAATCCCCAGGGCGAACGCGGCGGAAGCGGCGATGGCCAGGCCGTAAACCTGGTTCATTGCCGGTTTATTTCCCTCCCCATAAAAACGGCTGAGGATGGGCTGGATTCCCTGGCCGATTCCCGTGAAAATAGAGGTGATCACCAGCGCCAGATTGGCCAGCACACCGTAGGCGGCGATCCCCGTGTTTCCCGCAGCCGCGGCGGCCAGACCGTTGAATACGATCATCACCACCCCCGCGGATACCTCCACGATCAGGGAGGACATGCCCAGGGCCGCGCACTCCGCCATCAGGCGGGGCCGAAGCCGTCCCCGTTGCAGCCCGAAACCGCATCGGCCGTTTCGCAGATGACCGGACAGAACCGCCATGCTCACAATGGGCGCAATCCCCGTGGCTACCGCGGCCCCGAACATTCCCCAGTGAAACACCATGATGAACACGTAATCCAGCACGATGTTGGACAGGCTTCCCAACACCATGGCCGCCATGGAACGCTTTGGATTTCCGTCATTGCGCACAAAACACACCAACAGGTTGTTAAACATAAACATGGGCGCAAATATCATGAGAATCCGCAGGTACACCGAGGTTTTCTCCAACACCTGGCTGTCCGCCCCCAGGGCTGCGGACAGCGGGGTGGCAAAAAGGATTCCTCCGGCGGAAAACAACAGGGAGATCACCAGGTCCACGCATGCCACCTGGGTAAAAATTGTCCGCTTTTTTCCTTCGTCCGCCCGTCCGCCCGCGATGGCGAAGGCGGTGGCTCCGCCCATGCCCGTCATCAGTCCCAGACCATTGATAAAGCTGTACACCGGGATCGCCAGGTTTAAGGCCGCCAGCCCCTCCGCTCCGGCTCCCGCCGCCACAAAATAGGTGTCCGCCAAAATATAGCAGGACAGTCCCAAAGCGCCCATCACATTGAACGCCACATATTTTCCAAATGCCTTTCCCACTCCTTGTTCCATTTGCTTCCTCCAACTTTATCGTTTTCATCCGGCCCTCTTTTAAAGCCGTTTTTCCACACAAAAAGGCATCTGAAGTCCGCAGATACAAAGGCCTAAACCCGCGGATTCCAAATGCCCGTACCACAGCCGCCCGGCGGCGGCTGCGAAGCGTTTCCGATTCATTTTTAATTTGCGTTCACCAGGCAGGTTCCGGCCCAAAGCCGTCCCGGACCTTACAGCGAAATTCCACCCCGTGCGCGGGCTCTCCGGTCGCGCACCGACTGAATCACCGGCACCATGAAAATGGCCACGATACCTCCGGCAAAACCGTTGTTGTACAGGTTCATTCCCCCGTAAACGATTCCCACGTTCAGAGCCACCGAGGAGTGAAGGTATCCGGCCACCAGACCTGCGATCACGCCGAACTCCCCGGCAATGGGCGCAAGCGTGGTGGAGAACAGCAGCGCCAGCATGGGGGACGGATCGGAAATGTTCCAATATTTCGTCATACTGGCCAACACCACTCCCATCATAATCGGGGCGATGTTGCGCAGATGTTTTCCCGTGGCGCTGAAGCCTACGATGGTGAAAATACCGCCGATGGTGGGGCCGTTCAGCGATCCGCCCACCGCCAGCACGAACAGGGTGGCGAACAGCCCGTTCACGCCCATGTTAAAGATGGTGGAGGCTCCGCCCTCGTCGGCCAGATAATCAGTTCCGGACACGCCGGAGGTCCGCAGAATCCGCCGGTAGGAAGCCCAGATCTCCTTCCCCCGCGCCAGCGCTCCGGCCAGAATCATGCCGCCGAACAGGATGGACAGCAGCACAAGAAACAGGTGGTCGTACCCGGTGGCCCAAATCTGTCTGGCTTTGGTTTCAATGCCAAAGGATTTGAGCAGAGAGACAATCACCGTGGCGATAATCCCGGAGGCAAACCCCACGTTGTAAAGGGAGTATCCCTTGTGGGCGTAATGGACATGGGTGGCTAAGGGCGGCAGCACAAAGCCGATGACCACGCCCACCACAATGCACATGACAAAGCGCAGGGGCACGGCGACGCTGTCGATCTGCATCACCTGGGTGATGATGGGCGACAGGCTGGTCCCGTACAGTCCAATGTAAATGTAGCGCGAAGGCGCGGTTTTATGGTAGTGAGCGTAGAGATATACGCCAAACAGGATTGTCCAGATATTCAGCAGATTTTTTCCAAACAGTGAAAATCCAAACATCAGGCAGCAGGAAGTGATGGTGTGTCCATCCATCTCCTTGCCGAGATAATAGATAATTCCAATGCTGATCAGGGTCAGAATACCTGCGTTGATCAGCGCGGCTCCGATGCCGCCTACCAGAAAATAGTCCGTAATCAGGAAATCCGGTTCCCGAAAAATATTGATGATGCCGGGGATGATCTCATTCACCGGCTGAATCACCATTCCTGCCACAATAAAATAGATGGGGACCAGGGCCAGCAGGGCAAACCTGGCATTTCTGGAAAGGGGCTCATGTTCTCTAATCGACCTCAATACGTTCATTCTTGTCTCCTTCCAATTAGCCTCCCCACTATCATATCGTAATTCAGGAAAATAATAAAGAAATTTTCTTGTTTTTTATTTAATACTTATTAATACTTGCCAATTTTTCCCTCTTGTTTTTCGAACACATGTTCTGTACAATAAATTTAAACAATCACACAGGAAAGGAGGATCAGCCCTTATGGAACAATCTGATCCCATTCTCAACATGCCGGTGGATGTGATTTCCTCCTGCGGGGCGGACGGCAGACTGCGGCCTTACCGGCTCCGCCTGGAGGAGGATCACGCCCTGCAGGTATTTTCCGTCCTGCAGATTCTCTCGGACAAGGAAATCAAGCCCGCAGGCCAGCCCATGATCTCCTACATTTGCCGCATCGGCTCCCAGGAGCAAAGCCGTCTGGCCGAGCTGCGCTACCACATTTCCCGGCACCGTTGGTGCCTGTACCGCCTCCTATGAGCGATGTCTATTTCCACATCGATGTGAACAGCGCCTATTTAAGCTGGACCGCGGCGAAACGCCTGGTGGACGGAAATCCCCAGGACATCCGCCGGATTCCCGCCGTGATCGGCGGGGACGAGAGCTCCCGGCACGGCATCGTGCTGGCGGGGAGCCTGCCCGCCAAGGCCCTGGGGATCCGCACCGGGGAACCCCTGATCGTAGCCCGCAGGCGCGCTCCGGGCCTGCTGATCCTGCCCCCGGACTACGGGCTCTACGCCCAGTGCAGCCGGGCGCTCATGGAACTGCTCTCCCAGTTCTCCCCGGATGTGTTCCAGTACAGCATCGACGAGGCATTTATCGACATGAGCCGGAGCGTCCGCCTGTTCGGTTCCCCTCTGACCGCCGCGGAAACCATACGCAGCCGGGTGCGGGAGGAGCTGGGCTTCACCGTCAACATCGGCATCTCCTCCAACAAACTGCTGGCAAAAATGGCCTCCGACTTCCGCAAACCGGACCGCTGCCACACCCTGTTCCCCGAGGAGATCCCCCTGAAAATGTGGCCTCTGCCTGTCTCCTCCCTGTTCTTTGCCGGTCCGGCCGCCAGGCGCAAACTGCAAAACCTGGGAATCCGCACCATCGGGGAGCTGGCCCGGACCGACCGGGCGCTTTTGACCGCCCATTTGAAAAATCAGGGCCGGGTTCTGTGGGAGTATGCCAACGGTTTTGACACCTCCCCCTACCTGATTCCCCTGGACCGGAACAAGGGCTTTGGCAACAGCATGACCATGCCCATGGACGTGGGCAGCCCCGAACAGGCCCGCCAGTTCCTGCTCTTTTTGAGCGAGACGGTCAGCGCCCGGATTCGCGCCGACCAGGCGAAAATTTCCTGCGTCAGCCTGTCCCTGGTGGACTGCAATTTCAGCCGCTGTTCCTGCCAGGAAACGCTGGCCCGCCCCACCGACTTAACGGAGCCCATCTACCAGGCCGCCTGCCGTCTGCTGATGCGCGCCTGGGACAAAACGCCGCTGCGGAAGCTGGGCGTTCACACCAGCCGGGTTGTGCGTGAGGAATGCAGCCAGCTCACCCTGTTCCCGCCGGGGCGCGAGGAAAAACTAAGGCGGCTGGAACTGGCCCTTGACCAGATCCGCGCCGCCTATGGCTCCCAGGCCGTAACCCGGGGATGTTTTTTAAACGGGCGGCCCGAAAAGCCTCCCTCCCTTTCCATCGGAAGGCCTCCGGACCGCTCCTCTTTCTGATTTATACCAGCCATATGGCATAGCGGATTCCAACTGCCGCCACGACCATAAGACACATGATGAGAAACTCCTCAACTCCATGGATGACAACCTTGCGCTTCATATGGCAGACCTCCTTTTGATCCTTTCTTTTATAACTCCATCATAGTCCTGAGCTGTTAAAGATTCCATAGGGATTCAAATCTGCCGCATTAAGATTGCATTAGCGTCCTCAGCATTTGACCGCCTCGGACACCTCCTTTGGTTTTACATCCACCAATATAATATCATCCCCTACCTGACAGATATCGCAGAAGGGGATGATATATTCTTTTTCCCGCCCCAGAAAGCCGCAGATGCAGCCCGGTCCCGGGACGATAATCGCCAGCATGCAGCCGGTTTTCATGTCAAAATCCACGTCCCCCACAAACCCGAGACGCTTACAGTCCTTTACATTGATAACTTCCTTCTGTTTCAGCTCGCTGATTCGCATTCGCTCACGCCCTCAAATACTTCCTCACTGTACTATATGAGGGCTGGCGGCGATTAAGAAGCGCCGGCTGGATTTTTCCCGGCCGGATCGGGGCGCCATTTGATCCCAAGCTGCTCCTTCTCCGCTTTTAAATCCTGATAAAATCCGAAGGTCGAGCACTCGATATAGGGCATGATCCACAGCGTTCCGATTCCAAAGGAAAGCTGCCCCAGAATGTGCCAGCCGATAAAGCTCAAATGGAAACAGAACAGCTTCCACCTGCGCCTTTTTGTCAGCTTTGCGCTGGCCTTCAGGCAGGCAAAGGTTCCCAGGTCCGGGCAGTCGATCATCACATAGAGCGCCAGGCCCCAAAACAGGGAGAGGATAATGGAAACAACAATAAACAGCAGCCAGGACAGCACCACCAGCGCGATCCCGGTTGCGGTCGTGTCCATCTCCAGGCGCACCCGCATATAGCTCACAAAATAGGGAATCATAAAAATCACCTGAATCAGGCCGATCACAAAGCTGATCCCCAGAATATGCCAGGGCGTCTTTCCCTTAAAGCCGTAAAACATATCCCCCAGCCGGATGTCCTGACCGCGAAAGGCCTTGTATGCCATCTTCAGAGTACCGCCCTGCAGCAGGACCTCCGTGACCACCATAATCACCATCAGCAGCGCTATGATAATGGACATCAACATCACGCCGAAGGGGATTCCTCCGCCAAAACGTCTGCCGGACGCAGCCAGGATATAGGTCAGCGTATAAAACACCATGACGACCAGCACAATGGCGGTCACAAATATCATCAAAAATCCCAGCAGTCTGGCCAGCACGATGTTGCCATATCTGCCGAGCAGGGATTTCCTCGCCTGTGTGCGGTATTCAGCTGCTTTTTTCATGATCCGATCACCTCCGACACAAGGGAGGAGGCGTCCATGAGCAGGAACAGGACAATGGCGATCACCGCCAGCACCAGGCCGATGATGGACAGCGTCAGCCCGGTTTTCGCCTGGCCGCTCATAGGCTCATCCCGCTTGGACAGCAGGGCGAAAATGATTCCAAGGGAACCAAAGGCGATGCCCACATATCCGCACCAGCAGCAGACCAGGGACAGGATGCCCATCACCAGAGAGGCGGTTGCCATGCCGTTGGGCGCGGCCTTGATCTCCGTCTGGTACTGCATCTGATACTGAGGCCCCTGGTTATAGCCCTGCTGGGGGCCGCCGGTGGAGGGCTGGTAACGGTTGGTGGCGTAGCCTTGCTGGTTATAGCCTTGCTGGTTATAGCCCTGTTGGTTATAGCCCTGTTGGTTGTAGCCGGGCTGGGGGGCCTGGTTGTAGGCTCCGGGCTGGGGGGCCTGGTTGTAAGCTCCGGGCTGACCGGGCTGGGGGCCCTGGTTATAGGCTCCGGGTTGGCCGGGACGCATCGGCTGGCCTCCGGGCTGATTCCCCGGCTGGCCGGGCTGTACTCCCTGACCATAGGCTCCCGGCTGACCGGGACGTACCGGCTGGCCTCCAGGCTGGCCCGGCTGCATCCCTGGCTGACCCGGCTGACTCCCAGGCTGGCCGGGCTGTGCTCCCTGGCCATAGGCTCCCGGCTGACCGGGACGTACCGGCTGGCCTCCAGGCTGGCCCGGCTGACTCCCTGGCTGACCGGGCTGACTCCCAGGCTGGCCCGGCTGACTCCCAGGCTGGCCCGGCTGTACTCCCTGACCATAGGCTCCGGGCTGACCGGGACGTACCGGCTGGCCTCCAGGCTGGCCCGGCTGCATCCCTGGCTGACCGGGCTGACTCCCAGGCTGGCCGGGCTGTACTCCCTGGCCATAGGCTCCCGGCTGGCCGGGACGTACCGGCTGGCCCGGCTGCATCCCTGGCTGACCAGACTGTACTCCCTGACCATAGGCTCCCGGCTGACCGGGACGCATCGGTTGGCCGGGCTGACCAGGCTCTACCGCCTGACCATAACCCCCAGGCTGCACTCCCTGGCCATAGCCTCCCGGATGACCAGGACGCACTCCCGTTCCATAAGCTCCGGGCTGGCCGCTTTGCGCTCCCTGTCCATATCCGCCATAACCGCCGGGCTGACCGCCCGGAACGCCCTGTCCGTATCCGGTGTAACCGCCGGGCCGGCCACTTTGGGCTCCCTGCCCATCTGCTCCCTGCCCATCTGCGCCCTGGCTCCCGTTCTGATTATCAAACGTCCCTGCCTGCATCCCCTGGCCGAAGGCTCCCGGCTGAGCGCCAGCTACAGCGCTCTCCGCGTCTTTTACAGCTTCAGGCCGGGAATTCTCCGCTTCCCCGCCGCAAACCTCATTCTCGCCCGCAGAACCGCCCTCACAGGCCCCATGCTCCGCAGTATTCTCCGGCTCCGCAGCGGCCTCTGCTTCCTTCCCGTCCGCAGCGTCCTCCGCTTCTCCGTCCCCGGACGCCTCGCTCTGTTCCAAACTGTATGTCTCCAGAACCGGCGGAATATCGGTCACAACCGGCGGTATCCCGGTCTCCTCAAAAGACGTGGCAGGCGCATCCGCCTGGCCGCCGTCAAGAGGGCTCCCTCCGGATATCTCCTGGCCGCCGTTCAGTTTATCGTTGTCATAATCCATCTGAACTTTCTCCTTTCGCTTACAGGGACCGAAATCCCCGCTTTTTCCAACACGCCGTCCACCGGATACGCTGACTCCGAAAGCCGGCTACAGAAAATCCGCGCCGCTCTGCGCACTCAGCGGTGTTTTGAGACAGCTGCATATGTTCCAACCAAGCGAAACATCATCTCGCCAAGTGCTCACAGTATATCATATCTGACAAAAAAATACAATCCGCCGGAATTTCCCGACGAATTGCATTTTCCAAAACGATTATTGTCAATCTTGAGAAGCGTCCAGACATCGGACCGCCGCTTTAGAACATGGGAACAACGGCTCCCTCGTATTTACTCTCCATAAACGCCTTCACCTCCGGGCTGGTCAGGGCCTCGATCAACGCCTTGATGTCCTCCCGGTTCTCATCGCCCTCGCGCACGGCCACCACATTTCCGTAGGTGGTAGCTGCCAGTGAATCGCTGCTCTCGGTAGCCAGAGCGTCGGAAACCTTCAGGCCGGACTCAATGGCATAGTTTCCGTTGATAACCGCGATGTCGCAGTCCGCCAGAGAACGCGGAATCTGCGCTGCCTCCAGCTCTACGATGTCCAGGCTCTTGGGATTCTCCACAATCTCATTGCGGGTGGCTTCCAGGCCTGCGCCTTCCTTCAGCTTTAACAGTCCCTGCGCCTCCAGAAGCAGCAGCGCTCTGGCCTCGTTGGTCACATCGTTGGGAACCAGCACGGTCGCCTTGTCCGGCAGCGCGGACAGGTCCGTGGTCTTGCCGGCGTAAATGCCGAAGGGCTCATAGTGGATCACGCCTGCGCTCACCAGCTTGGTCCCGTTCTGCTCGTTAAAGGAATCCAGATAGGGCTTGTGCTGGAAATAGTTGGCATCCAGATCGCCGCCATCCAGCGCCTGGTTAGGAATTACATAATCGGTGTACTCCTGAATCTGCAGATCATATCCCTTGGCTGCCATCACCGTCTTGGCCGCCTCCAGAATCTGCGCGTGGGGAGCCGGGCTGGCGCCTACCACGATGGGCTTTAACTCAGCAGCCGTTGTCTCCGCAGCTGCCTCTGCGGTGGTCTCCTCCGCATTTGCCTCCGCAGCGGTGGTCTCAGCAGCGGTCTCCGCGCTGGAAGCCGCCGTTGTCTCCTTTGCGCCGCCTCCGCAGCCTGCCAGTGTTCCCGCCGCCAGCGCTGCCGCCAGCAGTGCCGCTCCAAGTGCTCTCTTCTTCATAATTGTTTCCTCCTCATTTTTTGATTCCCCGTTCGGGGGTGTTTTTATCATCAGCCGGGGCCTTTGCGCCCTCAGCGGATTCTCTTGTCGCTCTTTCTGGAAGTTCTCATAAACGCTTCCTGGATCAGCTGCACGATGATCACCAGCAGCGCCACGGTCACCAGCATCATGTCCGTCTGATAGCGGTGATAACCGTACCGGATGGCGATGTCGCCCAGACCTCCGGCTCCCACGGCTCCCGCCATGGCCGAGTAACCCAGGATCGTCGTGATGGAGATGGCCGCTCCCACCAGCAGAGAGGGTTTCGCTTCCGGCAGCAGCACCTTCCAAATGATCTGCCAGGTGGACGCCCCCATGGACTGGGCCGCTTCCACCACCCCGGCATCCACTTCCTTTAAGGAAGATTCCACCATGCGCCCTATGTAAGGGGCCGCCGCGATAATGAGCGGCACCACCGCCGCGTTGGGGCCGATAATCTTGCCCACCACCAGGCGTGTGAAGGGGATCACCATAATCATCAGGATCAAAAACGGTACGGAGCGCAGCAGGTTAATGGCCAGACCCAGCACCTTGTTAAACAGCGGCACCGGCCGGATTCCGTCCTTGTCCGTCACCATCAGGGCGATTCCCAGCGGAATCCCTATTAAATAAGAAATAAGAGAGGACATGAACACCATGTAAATGGTCTGCATAGTCCCTTCCTTCAGCATATTGATTGTCGTCGCGTCAAACTGCATGTCATCGCACCTCCTCAAACGTCACCCTGGTGGTTTTTAAGTAATTCCGGATCCGGTTGGCATCCGCCTCGTCCTCCGGGAGCTGAATCAGCATCTGGCCCATGGCCTTACCCTCGATATCCCGGGTGTCCGCATGCATGATGTTCACCGGCACCTTGCAGGCCAGCACCATATTGGAGATGATAGGCTCCGAGGACTCACGGCCGTCGAAAATAATTCGGATCTGGCCGGATTTTCCGAAGTTTACAGCCGTGTGCCCGGCTTCGCCCAGAATCAGCTGGCGGCCGATCTCGGACTTGGGGCCAGAGAAAATATCCGAAACCTTCCCCACCTCCGCGATGTGGCTGTGGTCGATGATCGCCACCTTGTCGCAGATGGCTTCGATCACCGCCATCTCATGGGTAATCACGATCACCGTGACGCCCATTTCCCGGTTGATCCGTTTGAGAAGCTGTAAAATGGACTTGGTGGTGTTGGGATCCAGCGCGCTGGTGGCCTCGTCGCACAGCAGCACTCTGGGGTTGGTGGCCATGGCCCTGGCGATGGCCACTCTCTGCTTCTGGCCTCCCGACAGCTGAGCCGGATAGGCCTTGGCCCGGTCCTCCAGCCCCACCAGGGCCAGCAGCTCCTCCGCCCGTTTTCTGGCCTCGGCCCGGCCGGTACCTGCGATCTCCATGGGGAAGCAGATGTTCTGCAGCACGTTGCGCTGGCTCAGCAGGTTGAACTGCTGGAAAATCATACCCATGGACTGTCTGGCCAGGCGCTTCTGCTTGTCGCTCATAGCCGACAGGTTCTTGTCCTGAAAAATCACCTTGCCCGAGGTGGGCACCTCCAGGTAATTGATACAGCGCACCAGCGTGCTCTTTCCGGCTCCCGAGAGGCCGATGATTCCGAAGATCTCCCCGCTTTTGATCTCCAAATTAATGTCCTCCAGCGCGGTCACCGTGCCGTTTGCGGTGGAAAATTGTTTTCCCAGGCCCTCCAGCCGTATAATCGGCTCCTGTTTGTTTCCTTCCATTCCTTCCATTCCTTTCGTATGTCCCGTCAAGCCGCCCCTCTGGGGCCCCTTAAACTCAATAAGGGCCGCATGTCTTGTTAGACTTGCGGCCCTGAATCTACACGATTCTGTTCAAAGCGACATTGATCAATTCTCACAATCCATACAGATGAAACCCGGATTCAGTTTTCGGCGCATGCGGATACACAGCACATGTACATGCTGTTCATCATATCCATATTCATCTGCATGGCTTTGAACTGTCTCATGGTCTCCTCCGATCCGAATTGATATCATAGCGTTTGACTAGGATTTATCTTAGTTAAGAAGATACAACGCCTGACGCCTTTTGTCAAGCTTTTTTTCAAAAATGGCTCTCTCCGGCTCTCTTTAGCTGCAAAGATCCACAATTACCTGGGCGAAAATCTTTGCGCTGACCATCAGCTCGTCGATCACGGCGAACTCATCCGCACCGTGCATCCGGTTGTCCGTGCCGGGAAGCGCCGCGCCGAAGGCCACGCCGTTTTTCAGTTCATGGACATAGGTGCCGCCGCCCATGGACTGGCAGCCGCCCTGAAGGCCGGTGTACAGCTCGTATGCCGCGTTCAGCGTGCGCACAAAGTGGGAATCCCCGTCCACGTAATGGGGCGTGATCATAGTCTCATTGAGCAGGGTAACGCCAATGTTTGCCATATTTTCCCGGATCACCTTCAGCACATTGTCCTCGTTTGCACAGATGGGGCAGCGGCTGTCAAACTCGCCGTCCAGGCCCTCCCCGTTCACTGTGAGCATGCTGAACGCCAGCGTCAGGTCTCCGGACAATTCATCCCCCATCTTGACACCCAGGGATTTGCCGTCGGTCTCGCCGTGAGGCATAAGGCCCAGCAGCTTTTTTAAGGTCTCGGTCTGTCCGCATTCCGCCAGAGGCAGACGGGTCAGGTAGGAAAGCAGGCAGGTCAAAGCATTTTTTCCTTCATAGGGCATAGAGGCGTGAGCGCCCTCTCCCACCGCGGTGATGTGTATTTTGCCGGACTCCTCCTCGAACTCAAAGTGAATTCCCGTCTCCTGCTCCATCCGGGCAGCCATCGCGGTGAGAACCTCCAGCTCCACGCCCTCCACCACGGCGTGAGCCTTGCCGGGCACCACATTGGTTTTCACACCGGCCTTAAAGCTGACCAGGCGCGGAAGCTTTTCCGATTTCTCCCAACTGGCGGTAAAATGCCCGGGCAGGCGGCCCTTCTCAATGTTGACCACCGGGAATTCTCCGTCGGGCGAGAATGTCATGGGCGCTTCCTTCTCCACACTGTAGTAGTGCTCGATATCGGAGCTGCCGCACTCCTCGTCCGTTCCCATGATCAGGCGCACGTTCTTTGACAGGGGAATGCCCAGCTCCTTCACCGCACGCATCGCGTACATTGCGGCAACCGCCGGTCCCTTGTCGTCGGCAGTTCCGCGGCCGTAGAGCTTTCCGTCCTTCTCCACCGGCTCAAAAGGTTCGGTCACCGTCCAACCCTCTCCCGCCGGAACCACGTCCAGATGAGCCAGAATGTCCAGCTGGGCTTCCTTATCGTTTAAGTCGGCCGTACCCACATAGTTGTCGTAGTTCGTGATGGCGAATCCATAACCCTCGGCCATCTCCAACGCTGCGTTTAAGGCCGCAAAGGGGCCTTCGCCGTAAGGTTTTCCCTCCACATAGGGCATCTTCTCACTGTTGATCCGGCACAGGGTGCAGATATCGTCCAGCATCTCCTGGCGGTGGCTGTCGATATATTCTTCAATCTCTTTTTTATACATGACGTTCTCCTTTTTGAAATGGATTTATGGGACTGGAACAGAAAATCATTGTAACAGTTCAGACGGCGGGAAAATTATTTCATCATGGAGGCCAGGGTCTCGTTGACCACCTTGCCGTCGGCCTTGCCCTTTACGCGGGGCATCAGAACCTTCATAATGGCGCCCTTGTCCTTGGCCGTGGGCGCTTCGATGTTCAGCTCCGCCAGAACCTGGGCGATCACTTCCCGGATCTGTTCCGCGGACATGTCGGCCGGAGCGAACTCCTTGTATACCGCCAGGCGCACGGCGGCCTCGTCGCGGATGTCCTGACGGTCCGCAGGCGCGGTGTCATAAGTCTCCTGGGTCTGCTTGATCTCTTTTTTCACCACCACGTTTGCCTCGTCCTCGGTCAGAGGCTCACGCTTGTCGATCTCGGCGTTTTTCAGCGCGGAAAGAAGCATGGAAAGAGCGTTCTTGCGCGGTTTGTCCTGAGCCTTCATAGCCGCCACCATGGCGGCCCTTACGGTTTCGATTTTAGTCATGACAGATATAGATCCTCCTTTTTAAGAGATTTCGCAACGGCCCGGCAGGTCCGCCAGGCCATTGTAAGCTTTAAAAATATTCCCGGAGCGCGGTTTACCCTCTGCCGAATTCCGACAGCTTTAACCCCGGATTCCGCTCCAGTACCATTCCCACGCTCCAGCTGTTGATGAACAACAGCAGCGGGTTGTCTTTCAAATCCTTGATCCGCTTCATATCGGAAGTTCCCTGGATGCGGGCGACATCGATCTCCTGGGGATTCTCCACCCAGCGGATGTACTCGAAGGGCAGCTTTTCCAGGGCCACCTCCACATTGTACTCATTTTTCAGACGGTAGGTCAACACCTCGAACTGCAGCACGCCCACCACGCCCACAATGATCTCCTCCATGCCGGAGTTGAACTCCTGGAAAATCTGGATGGCGCCCTCCTGGGCGATCTGGTTCACGCCCTTGATAAACTGCTTGCGCTTCATGGTGTCCACCTGGCGGACCCTGGCGAAATGCTCGGGCGCAAAGGTGGGAATTCCCTCGAACTGAAATTTTTCATTGGACGTACACAGGGTGTCGCCGATGGCAAAGATACCCGGATCGAACACGCCGATAATATCCCCGGCGTAGGCCTCCTCCACAATCTTGCGGTCCTGGGCCATCAGCTGCTGGGGCTGGGTCAGGCGGATCTTGCGGCCGCCCTGGACGTGGTTTACCTCCATACCCGCCTCGAACTTACCGGAGCAGATGCGCATGAACGCGATGCGGTCCCGGTGCGCCTTGTTCATGTTGGCCTGGATCTTGAACACAAAGGCGGAGAAATCCGGGCGGAAGGGGTCGATCTCCCCATCCAGGGTCCTTCTGGAAAGGGGCGCCGTGGTCATTTTCAGGAAATGCTCCAGGAAGGTCTCCACACCGAAGTTGGTCAGCGCGGAGCCGAAGAACACCGGGGACAGATTGCCCCGCTGCACCCGCTCCATGTCCAGCTCGTCGCTGGCCCCGTCAAGCAGCTCGATGTCGTCCTGTAGCTGCTGATAGTAGACCGGCCCCACCAGAGCGTCCAGATCTGTGGAGTCCACGTCGTACTCCTGGCTCTCCACCTCCTTGGCTCCGCCCATTGCAGCGGTAAAGGTGGTGATTTTCCGCTCAAAGCGGTCGTACACGCCCTTGAAATTCTTCCCGCAGCCGATGGGCCAGTTCACGGGACAGGTGCGGATGCCCAACACGTCCTCGATCTCGTCCAGCAGCTCATAGGGATCTCTGGCCTCGCGGTCAAACTTGTTGATAAAGGTAAAAATGGGGATGTGGCGCATGACGCAGACCTTGAACAGCTTGATGGTCTGGGCCTCCACGCCCTTGGAGCCGTCGATCACCATAACCGCGGAGTCCGCGGCCATCAGGGTGCGGTAGGTGTCCTCTGAGAAGTCCTGGTGCCCCGGCGTGTCCAGAATATTGATGCAATATCCCTCGTAGTTAAACTGCATGGCGGAGGAGGTGACGGAAATTCCCCTCTCCTTCTCAATGTCCATCCAGTCGGACACCGCGTGCTTGGCGGCCTTTCTGCCCTTTACCGTTCCCGCCAGATTGATGGCTCCGCCGTACAGCAGAAATTTCTCCGTCAACGTGGTTTTACCCGCGTCGGGGTGGGATATGATGGCAAAGGTTCTGCGCTTGTTGATTTCCTCTTTCATCTGATCTAAGGTCTGTGACAAATCATTCGTCCTCCATACTGTTTTTCGCTCAAAAGATGGACGTCCTGCCTTGGTCCGTCCATATCCATTCTATTCTAGTATGATTATTTAGCAAAGTCAAGGTATTTCCAGGACGCGGCGCGGTATGGCGCGGCGAAACGGACAGACGCAACGGCGGCCCAGGGCGTGGCGGTGGCTCGGGGCGCGGCGGTGGCCCAGGGCGCAGCAACCGCCCAGGGCGTGGCGGCAGCTCGGGCCGTGGCGGTGGCCCAGGGCGCGGCGGCAGCTCGGGCTGCGGCGACGGCCCAAGGCGCGGCGGCAGCTCGGGGCGCGGCGGTGGCTCGGGGCGCGGCAACCGCCCAGGACGCCGCGGCTCCGCGACATGCGGACGGCCGCCACAGAGCGCTACAGGCTCAGAAGCCGATCCAGCAGCCTGTGCGCCACCTCATCCTTGGTCAGAATCGGCAGCTCCTTCGCCCCATCCTTTGTGATAAACGTCACCACGTTGGTGTCCGTGCCGAACCCGGCACCGGAAACCTTCAGATTGTTGGCCACGATCATGTCCACGTGTTTTTTCTCCAGCTTGGCCGCAGAGTTTTCCAGCATGTTCTGGGTTTCCATGGAGAAGCCGCAGAGAATCTGCCCCTCCCTGCGGTGGCTTCCCAGCCAGCCCAGAATATCGTCTGTCCGCTCCAGGGCGATGGACATGTCCCCGTCGGACTTCTTGATCTTCTCCTCACCCACGGTGCCCGGCCGGTAATCCGCCACCGCCGCGGATTTCACTATCATGTCCATCTCCCCGCTTCTTAAGGTCACCGCCTCAAACATTTCCCGGGCGCTCTCCACCGGCACCACATCCACAAACATAGGCGGTTTCAGATTCACCGGGCCGGTCACCAGCGTCACCCTGGCCCCGCGGTAAGCCGCGGCTCTTGCCACTGCGTAGCCCATCTTGCCGGTGGAACGGTTGGTGATAAAACGCACCGGGTCAATGGACTCCCTGGTCGGCCCCGCGGTCACCAGCACCCGCTTGCCCGCCAGGTCCTTCCCGAAGGCGATTTCCCGCACAATGTACTCAAACAGCACTTCCGGTTCCGGCATTTTCCCGGCCCCCGTGTCCCCGCAGGCCAGATATCCCGTGGCCGGGGTGATCATCTCCATACCGTAGCGCTCACAGACCTTTAAATTGTCCTGGACGATGGGGTTCTCGTACATATTGGTGTTCATGGCCGGCGCGATGATCTTCTTACACCGGCAGGCCAGCACCGTAGTGGTCAGCATGTCGTCCGCCAACCCGTGGGCCAGCTTGGCGATCACGTTGGCCGAGGCCGGGGCGATCATCACCACGTCCGCCGCCTTGGCGATGGAGACGTGCTCCACGCTGAACTCGAAGTTCCGGTCAAAGGTGTCCACCAGGCATTTGCGCCCGGTCAAAGTCTCAAAGGTAATGGGATTGATAAAATTCGTGGCGTTTTCCGTCATCAAAACCTGTACCTTTGCCCCCTGCTTCACCAGCATGCTGGCCAGGGAAGCGATTTTATAAGCGGCAATACTTCCGGTCACACCCAGAAGCACTGTTTTGTCCTTCAACATTTCCAATCCTCCTCATTCATGTTTCGTAACCGTTCAGACCGCGGGATAACCGGATGGACATCCGTCGCTTCTCAACCGGCTTTTCCGGCCAGGAAAATGAGCCGTTTGAACGGTTACTATTTTTCTTGTATCCAATTTCCATCTATGCTACAATCATCATGATATCATAATTTTTCAATCATTGAAAGGAGTTCCCTCATGATTTTAGCCATAGACATGGGCAATACCAATACCGTCATCGGCGGCATCGACGAGAAGAAAACCTATTTTATCGAGCGCGTCACCACAGACCAGAGCCGTACCGCCACCGAGTACGCCGTCAGCTTCAAAAACATTCTGGAAATGTGCGGCATCGACGTCGCGGACATCGAGGGCGCCATCCTGTCCTCCGTGGTACCGCCTTTAAATTCCGTCATTTTAACCGCCGTGGAGAAGGTCACCGGCATCCGCCCGCTGCTGGTGGGCTCCGGCATGAAAACCGGCATGAACATTCTCATGGACAACCCCAAATCCGTGGGCAGCGACCAGATTGTGGACGCGGTGGCCGCCAGCCATGAGCACCCCCTTCCCCTGATCGTCATCGACATGGGCACCGCCACCACCATGTGCGTGGTGGACAAACACCGCAACTACATTGGCGGCATCATCCTGCCGGGACTGAAGGTATCTCTGGATTCCCTGAGCTCCAAGACCGCCCAGCTGCCCTACATCAGTCTGGAGGTGCCGGACCGGGTGATCGGCAAGAACACCATCGACTGCATGCGCGCCGGGATCATTTTCGGCAACGTGGACATGATCGACGGGATCATCGACCGCATGGAACGGGAGCTGGGACAACCGGCAACCGTGGTGGCCACCGGAGGGCTGTCCCGCTTCATCACCCCCATGTGCCGTCACAAAATCATCTGCGACGACGCTCTGCTGCTGAAGGGATTGCTGATCCTTTATCAGAAAAACAAATAATCTGTTCACAGCAGTTTGTCCGGCTCATCTCCCTGACAAGCCGGACTGTTACAGAATTTTCCAACTTTTTTAAAAGAGCCCGCAAGCCTTGAAAATTGCGGGTTCTTTTTATTTTTGCAAAATACTGGAAAAGTTTTTCTGCCCCCATGTCGTATAAAACCATTTCAATCCGTACATCATTCCGTTATAGCAACCGGCCCGCACGGCTGTCATTTTTTTCGCCGCGCGGCCAGTATCGCAACAGCGGAGGTAAGGATCATGTCGGGTTACAAAGTGGAAATATGCGGCGTAAATACCGCCAAGCTGCCATTGTTAAGCAATGAAGAGAAAGAGGTGCTGTTCAAGCGGATTTTGGACGGCGATAAGGAAGCCAGGGAGCAGTACATCAAAGGGAACCTGCGCCTGGTGTTGAGCGTGATCCAGCGTTTTTCCGGAAATCAGGAAAACATCGACGATCTGTTTCAGATCGGCTGCATCGGCCTGATCAAGGCCATTGACAATTTCGATATCACTCAGAATGTGAAATTTTCCACCTATGCGGTTCCCATGATACTGGGAGAAGTCAGGCGGTATCTCAGGGACAACAATTCCATTCGGGTGAGCCGTTCCCTGCGCGACACGGCCTACAAAGCCATCTACGCCAGAGAGCAGCTCACCCGCCTCAACTCAAAGGAGCCCACCCTGGCGGAAATCGCCCAGGAGATCGGCGTTTCCAAGGAGGACATCACCTACGCCCTGGACGCCATCCAGACCCCGGTGAGTCTCTACGAGCCGGTTTACACCGACGGAGGCGATCCGCTCTACGTGATGGATCAGATCAGCGACAAAAAGAACCTGGAAGAAAACTGGGTGGAGGACTTATCCCTGGGGGAAGCCATGAAGCGGCTGCCCGAGCGGGAGCGTCACATCATCGACCTGCGTTTCTTTGAGGGAAAAACCCAGACCGAGGTGGCCGAGGAGATCCACATCAGCCAGGCCCAGGTCAGCCGTTTGGAGAAAAATGCGCTGAAAACCATGAAAACTTATTTGAGCTGACGCGGTTTGTCCTTGAAGGCCGGTTCCGGATGTGTTAAACTATCTTTGGATGAAAATTTTTCCAATCATTCAAATTTTATGAAGAGAGAACACAAATTATGGAACAGAACGACCGCAGATTTGCAGTATTGATCGACGCTGACAACGTATCACCAAAGTATATCAAATACATTCTTGATGAAGTCTCCGACCAGGGCATCGCCACCTACAAGCGCATTTACGGCGACTGGACGGACAACGAAAAGCGCAGCTGGAAGAACGTCCTCCTGGACTGGTCGGTAAACCCCATCCAGCAGTACAGTTACACCACAGGCAAGAACGCCACGGATTCCGCCATGATCATTGACGCCATGGACATCCTCTACTCGGGAAATGTAGACGGCTTCTGCCTGGTAAGCAGCGACTCCGACTTCACCAAGCTGGCTCAGCGCCTGCGCGAGTCGGGCATGTTCGTCATGGGCATCGGAGAACAGAAGACCCCCAAGCCCTTCCGCACCGCCTGCGACACCTTCAAACTCTTAGAGATCATCTCCTCCGAGGACGCCTCCGAGGTGGTTGAGAACGTCAAGGGCCGCGGCCCCGTGGTCACCATCAAGGAAGACCCGGCCAACATCGCCGCCATCCAGAAAACCATCACCGGCATCGACGAGATCCAGAGAGCCATCTCCAAGCTTCTGATGGAGAACAACGGCGTCAACCAGCCCATCGGCCTGGCCCGTGTAGGCAACTTCCTGTCCAAGCGCTTCTCCGACTTCGACGTCCGAAACTACGGCTACTCCAAGCTTTCCACCTTCCTGGAGAGCATGAACAACAGCGAATTCCAGCTGGTCAAGCTCCACGGCGGCTACTTCGTCCAGGAAAAGAGCGCCAGCATCTCCAAGACTGAAATCGAACAAGAGCTGATCCGCATCATCCAAGGCTCCGGCGGCCACGTGGACAACCTGAGCATCGTCCACGACGAACTCAAAAAAGCCTTCCCGACCTTCGACGTAAAACAGTACGGCTTCAGCCGCATCTCCAGCTTCATCCGAAGCTTCGGAAAGTTCAAAATCAAAGACAACATGATACAATTAAAATAATTCCTGTACCATTTTTCATCTCACCCAACCACAAATGCCCTCCGATCCCAGCAGCGTGCTCCCACACGC
>OJKJ01000541.1_pt1 | contig 19771 bp, 16 predicted proteins | sample 1596491 | NCBI WGS metagenome assembly OJKJ01 (sample SAMEA4350160, study PRJEB24818) | metagenome | biome: human; feature: gut; material: faeces | place: Denmark | collected 2013-09 | reverse complement strand
GTTCATAAATGATAAAAACAAAACATTAATATTTTAGATGCAATTTTAAAAAATTCAATGTATCCATTGGTTAACTTAACTAAAGGTAGATGATATATTTCTTATGAACTAAAAATATGAGTGATTTATTTGTTTATGTAGTAATTAATAATTAAAAATCTATATTATAGGAACTATTATGAGTATTCTAAAAAAATCCCTAACTGTAATAGGGGTTACTTTAGCTGTAACATCTACGCCAACTGTTTTTGCTTCAGGTACAATTAACTTTACTGGGGAAATAACTGATATAGCTTGTACAGTTGATAGCAACTCAAAAAATTTAAATGTTGACCTTGGAAAGGTATCAGCTAAAAGTTTAGCTGCACAAGGAGAAGTGGCGGGTTTAAAAGACTTCACTATTAAACTTGTTGATTGTCCAACAAACTCCAAAGTAACTGTACGTTTCGGTGGCACACGTGATACCGCAGACAACGATATTCTTGCAATTAACCAAGCTGTAGGCGTTGCAAATAATGTCGGTGTTGCTTTATTTGAAAAAGATGCAATAACGCAAATTAAGTTGTTTGAAGATTCAAAACAAATTGAATTCGATGGTACAACAGTAGACTTAGACTATGTTGCTCGTTATAAAGCGACTGGTGTAGTAACTGCAGGGCCTGCTAATAGCAGTGCAGTATACAGTATTCAATATCATTAACTAATTGGAGAGTGACAATGGTTACTCTCCTTCTTATTTCAATATAATGGTTGTTTTATGAAAAAAATATTTTTTTCAATCTGTATATGTTTTTTTTCTATAGCTAACACCTCTCAAGCCTCAGGGATTAGTGTAGGTGGAACACGTTTTGTCTATGAAGAAAATAAACGTGAAATTGATATTCCTATTTTCAATAGTGATAAAGAAAAACCTTTTTTAATTCAAAGCTGGGTATCACCATTTGGCGGAGAGGGGAAAGCACCATTTATTGCCATACCACCATTATTTCGTATTGAGCCAGATACAAATGGTTCAGCTAGAATTTCTTATATAGGTGAGCCTATCGGTTCAAATACTGAACAAATTTATTTGCTTAATATCAAATCAATACCACCAAAAAATAATAGTATTGAGAATGAACTACAGATAATCATAAATTCACAGTTTAAATTATTTTTAAGGTCGAAAGATATAGAGCCATTCGACTTTAAAAAAATTTTTTTAGTTGAGAAACCAGATGGGATTATGATTGATAACCAAACTCCATATCACTTATCAATCAAAAATATCCTTGACAATGGCAGGGTCATTGACGGTGCTAGTTTAATATATCCATTCAAAAATGACTATATCATTAAGAAAAAAATAAATAATGGTGACTCAATAGTTGTTCAATTTATCAATGACTATGGCGCTATTATAGAGAAAAAAACCAAATAAGAGTCTCTAAGATGCCAGTTTTTTGTAAAAAAAATACGCTTATGTATTCTAATGTTTTTACTGCGATTAGCTTAATATTTTATATCAATAATACAATTGCTAAAGATATTTTTGATATTAATGCAATTAATTCCGGAATGGAAAACCAAGTCGCAGATATAAATAGTTTAGGCTACCTATCATCTGCGGGAGGGCAATTGCCAGGAGATTATTTTGTTGATATCTATATAAATGATAAATTGGTTGATAACAAGAATATAAGGTTTTTATTTGATGATAAAGCTAAAAAATTATCTCCTGAAATAACAAAAAAAATGCTGCTAAACTGGGGCGTGAAAAACTCAGCAAGTGAAAAGTTTTCAGCAAGTGGAGAGGACGAATATTTGAATGACATTAGTAAAATTATTCCCAGTGCTAATTATCAATACAGATTTGAAACCCAACAATTACAAATTAGTATCCCACAAATTGGATTAGAAAATACGAGTAGAGGCTATATTGAACCAAAGGAATGGGACGATGGAATCACCGCTACATTTGTTAACTACACAGTTCGGTTTAATAAACATTGGTACCAAAATAAGAATAATAGAGATGACTCGTTCTTAGGTTTAAGAAGTGGTATTAATATGGGCGCTTGGCGTTTCCGTAATCATAGTACCTACAGTAAAACGACATATGAAACGAATTGGAATAATCTACAAACTTATGTAGAACGTGATATTCGTAGCTTAAAAAGCCGCTTAACGATTGGTGAAATATCCTCTGATAATGGCGTAATAGAGAGCACCCCTTATCTTGGAGTGAAGCTAGTATCTGATGAAAGTATGTTACCTCAAAGTGAAAGGGGTTTTGCACCTACAGTGACTGGTCTTGTACAATCAAACGCGATTGTTACTATCAGCCAAAATGGCAACGTGATTTATCAAACCACCGTGCCGCCGGGTAGGTTTGCGATTAATGATTTGTATCCAACGTCATATAGTGGTGATCTTGAGGTCACAATTGAAGAAGCTAATGGCACGGTAAGGTCTTTTATTCAGCCTTTCTCTGCAGTGCCAATGATGCAAAGAGCCGGCACATTAAAATATAGCGTAGATATTGGTAAATATAATGTTGATGGTGCACGACGTAAACCTAATTTTGCGCAAGCATCAGCAATTTACGGCTTGCCATATAACTTATCCGCTTATGGAGGTTTCTTAGTTTCTCAAGACTATCAAGCCTACACAATAGGTGCTGGAGTAAATTTAGGTAATATTGGCGCGATATCAATAGATATTACAGAAGCATCGGTACAATTGATTGATAAAAAGAGTGCGAAAGGGCAAGCGTATCGAATTCAATATTCCAAATACATTCCAAATACAGGCACTTCTTTTTCTTTAGCGTCATATCGTTACTCAACAAAAAACTATTATGATTTTTCTGATTCGAATAATTATCTTTATAATATGGGGCGAAAAAAACAACAGTTTCAAGCATCAGTCTCTCAGTCACTTGACGAAATCGGTTATTTATCGGTGAATGGTTACCAGCAATATTATTGGGACAAAAGTGGTTCTGATAAAAGTTTAACAATGAGTTTTAGCTCTAATTATAATTCATTGAATTACAGCGTTGCTTATTCTTATATTAAACAAGACTATTCAAAAACAAATGACCAAATGCTGTCATTCAATTTGAGTATTCCTTTTGATTTGGGTCGAAAAAATAATTGGGCTAACTATAGCTATAGTACCAGCAAAAATGGAGATTCGATTAGCTCATTAAGTTTTAATGGTATGCAATTAGTAGATAATAATTTGCAGTATAACCTTACGCAAAGATATAACCATAGCCGTAATGAATTTAGCAGTTCCGTTAGTGCAAACTATATAGTTTCATCAGGAGAATACAGTTTGGGTTATAACTATGACCCTAAATATCATGCTATCGATTTCAGTGCAACGGGAGCACTATTATTGCATTCTGGCGGGTTAACGACCTCTCGTACTATCTATGATTCTGCAGTGCTCGTTAAAGCAGAAGATATAGACAATTTAAAAGTAAATAACGCGCAATCACTTTACACTAATTCGTCAGGTTATGCAGTAATTCCCACAGTGACTCGTTATGAACGAAATAAAATTAGTGTCGATACTGCAACATTAAGTGGCAATAATGATGTTGCGATTAATACAACGACAGTCGTTCCTACTCAAGGTGCGATTGTATTAGCTAATTTCCAAGCAAAACGGGGTGCTAGAGTTTTATTAAAACTCAAGTATGCGGGAAAAGCAATTGCATTTGGTACACAAGTTTCTGTTATGGAAAGTGAGGAACAAGTTACAGGCGGTATTGTTGCAAATGATGGGGAAGTTTATTTAAGTGGCGTTCCAGAGCAAAGCAAGATAATAGTGAAATGGGGCAACGGTAATAATCAACAATGTACAGTTCTACTTTTATTATCATTAGAGAATGAAAAAATTCAGTTTATAGAACGAGTTTGTGAATAGGAGTTATCATGAAAAATTTAGGTCTAAAAATAGGCATTTCGTTCCTTTTATATTCACAATTCGGGGCTGCTGAATTTAGGGCTGAATTTACCAGCCAATTAGTTAATCCGAATAAAACACTTTATGTATCACGAACTTTACCAGCAGGTACCTTTATTGGTTCTATTGATTTAGGAACCCACTCTCCATGGACGTGGTGGAATGTGACGGGTAATACAGAAGTTGGAATTTACGTACCAATCGAACCAGGAAATTCAAGGTATATTCCGGGTATAGGTTATGTTAGAGAAATTAATAGTTCAGGCGTTGGTTATACTTTGCATGGTACAGTAATGAGCCCTTGCTCTGGTTTTGCATATGTTGATGGGGTAAATACGAAAGATGGAAATAATAATAATAGATTTATATGTGGCTCTAATGCATCTTCAGCAACGTATACTGTAAAATTAAGGGCGGATTTTTATAAAGTTGGTAATAATGTTAAAAGCCAAACTTTACCAATATCTAATGCTGCGATGTTGATTTTATTCCACAATGGTTTCATTACTACAGATTTATATGGGAGGTTCGAACCCAAAGTAAATATGGGGCCAATCAATGTTATTTCGAGTGGTTGTGAAGTCAAAAATAAATCAATAGACGTACCATTCGGTAACGTTAGTAAATTGTCATTTACAGGTGTTGGTTCAACGAGTTCTGAGAGCAAGCAAAATTTTCAAATTGAATTAGATTGTGACCCTATATCTCCGATAAAAATTACGTTTATTGGAACTCAAGATTCAAGTCAAACACCAGGGGCAATCGCACTTAATAATTTAGCCGATGAAAATACAGCGAAAGGTTATGCCATCCAAGTAAAGCACAACGGTATACTCATTAAGCTTAATCAATTAATACCGCTCGCCAATAAAAATGACATAGGGCAATACAACATTCCGTTGGAAGCCGCGTATATCCAAACTCAATCTGCAACGACAGCTGGGAAAGCGAATGGTACGCTACAATTTAACCTACAATATCATTAAATGCTATTTTCTCTTTATTATTTTACGCAAGTGATGCAGAGCTATACTTTCTTGTGTTAATTCTTTTTTAAGTTAGATAGCGTTTCAATATAAGGGAAAGCCCCCACCCATAGGCGAGGGCTAAAAGATTATTCAACTTCTAGAATACGACAAGTATTCGTGCTACCTACAGTGCCCATTAAGTCACCTTGGGTGACAAGAACCACGTCACCACTCATTAAATAGCCGTTATCACGTAAACGCGTGACAGCTTCATTGGCAGCCGCAATACCATCTGTATGGGTGCTACAGAAAACAGGTGTAACACCACGATAGAGAGAACATTGATTAAGGGTTTTTTCATGACGAGACATGGCAAAAATAGGTAAACCAGAGCTGATCCGAGACATCATGCGAGCAGTACGGCCAGACTCAGTCATTGCTATGATAGCTTTAACCCCTTTAAGATGGTTAGCAGCATACATTGTTGACATTGCAATTGCTTCTTCAGGGCTATTAAACTCCGCATCTAAACGGTGTTTAGACACATTTAGGCCCGGCATTTTTTCTGCGCCAAAACAAACCTGCGCCATCGCGGCTACCGTTTCTGCTGGGTACTGGCCTGCAGCAGTTTCAGCAGAAAGCATAACGGCATCAGTGCCATCCAACACCGCATTCGCAACGTCCATGACTTCGGCTCGCGTTGGCATTGGGTTAGTGATCATCGATTCCATCATTTGTGTTGCGGTTATAACAACACGGTTTAATTGGCGAGAGCGGCGGATCAATTTTTTCTGGACAGCGACTAATTCAGGGTCGCCAATTTCCACTCCGAGGTCACCACGAGCAACCATAACGACATCAGAAGCGAGAATAACTTCATCCATCACTTCATCATTGGCAACGGCTTCTGCACGTTCTACTTTAGCAACAATTTGGCATTCACAGCCCGCATCACGAGCTAATCGGCGTGCATAATCTAAATCTTCACCTGAGCGAGGGAATGAAACAGCTAAGTAATCAACATTAATTTTTGCAGCAGTTTTTATATCTTCTTTGTCTTTTTCTGTTAATGCTTCAGCTGAAAGACCGCCACCGAGTTTATTAATACCTTTATTGTTAGATAGTTGGCCACCAACAGTAACTTCTGTAAATACCTGTAACCCTTTGACTTCAAGGACTTTCAATTGTACTCGACCATCATCAAGAAGCAAAATATCACCTGGAACGACATCGGCAGGTAAGCCTTTATAGTCGATACCTACTTTCTCTTGGCAGCCTTCACCTTTACCTAAATTGGCATCAAGAATGAATTTATCGCCAATATTTAGGAAAACTTTGCCATCTTTAAAAGTGGAAACACGAATTTTAGGACCTTGCAAATCACCGAGGATCGCAACGTGACGTCCTAAACGAGCGGCAATCTCACGTACTTTGTTCGCACGTAATAGATGGTCTTCTGGAGTTCCGTGGGAGAAGTTAAGGCGAACAACGTTGGCGCCAGCGTTGATAATTTTTTCAAGGTTATTATCGCGATCTGTAGCTGGACCAAGAGTTGTAACAATTTTAGTTCTTCTAAGCCGTCTAGACATGTATTACTCCGTTGACCTGTAATGGTGTTGATAAAAGAGTGAAACCATTTCACTCCATTTCGAAACCTGTTTACTGCAAATAGGGATGCTGACACGAGCACAGCTATTATATACAGCCAATTTCTTAATGCTATCAGGTCTGTAAAACTATTAAAGCCTGAAAAGCAAAGAAAAGCATTTATACAGCCAATTTATTGCCTTTAACAGCCAATTTATTGCCTTTAGATGCTATCAAACCGCGAATCACGTAATGCTTCTTTGACGCGCTTCAAGTTATCTCTAAATTTTTCACCTCTTCTTAACGTAAAACCCGTTGTTAGTACATCAATGACAGCGAGCTGCGCCATTCTTGATACCATTGGCATATAGATATCAGTATCTTCAGGAACATCAATAATGATAGATAAGGAAGCGGCTTGAGAGAGAGGTGAGTTTTCTGAGGTAATTGCAATTATAGTCGCGTCATTTTCCCGTGCTAAACGTGCCATATCAACTAATGCTTTGGTTCTTCCTGTATGGGAAATGAGCACGATAACATCTCCTTCATTGCTATTGATACAACTCATACGTTGCATGACAATATCATCGAAGTATATGACAGGAATATTAAAGCGGAAAAACTTATTCATTGCGTCGTGCGCAACAGCTGCAGAGGCTCCAAAGCCAAAAAAACTGATTTTCCGAGCTTGAGTTAATAAATCAACAGCACGATTTATTGCACTGATATCTAACGTGTGTTTTACATTATCTAATCCTGCCATAGCAGATTCAAAAATCTTATGAGTATAGGTATTTACTGTATCGGTTTCTTCTATATGGCGGTTAATATAGGGGGTGCCGTTGGCTAAGTTTTGTGCTAATCGTAATTTAAAATCAGGGAATCCTTTCGTATCCATTTTTCGACAAAATCGGTTTACTGTTGGCTCGCTAACATCAGCTAATTGCGCGAGTGTGGCGATACTGAGATGAATGGCATTTTGTGGCATACCTAGAATAACCTCAGCCACCTTTTTTTCTGATTTACTTAAAAAATCGAGACTTGTCTTCATTTGTTCTAAAATATTCATATAGCAAAAGCGCCTATTTCATCGAAAGGAGAAATTTTTGAGTCATCACGTTATCCTATTATTGATTTTAAATTTCTTGCTGTGATGTCGTAATAGAGAGTGAAAATATACTATGTATGATATGTAAGCTATCTGAATACAGGTGATAAGTAGCAGCTTTTTATGAAACTTTGACCCGTATCTAATTTTCAGAATAGTAAACATCCTACTTATTTTGTTATTTTTTTACGGAAGCTGTCTCCATTCAGTTAAATCGCATCTTTTTAATACACTAAAAATTATTCAGTGTGTAACATAAGATTAAACAGACAATATGTTGTTTTTTTCATCATAAAAACTGTGATCGGTATCATGAACATTTACTGGGCACTAGCAACAGGGTACATTAGCGGAATTAGGGCTAATTTTAACAAAATTACAATAAGGCCTATCCTAGTTAGGTCTTACATTCCGCAAATTGAGGAGAACCAATATGGCGGTACATAATGCTGCTCAAGCTTGTGACTTAATTATTTTTGGCACCAAGGGAGACCTCGCTCGTCGTAAGCTGCTGCCATCGCTTTATCAGTTAGAAAAAGCAGGTTACATTCATCCAGACACGCGCATTATTGGTGTTGGTCGTGCTGAATGGAGTCAAGATGATTATGTCCACTTTGTCAAAGAAGCGTTAGATAAGTTCTTAAAAGAAGATCTCGATTCAGCATTGTGGGAAAAACTAAGCGCTCGCTTGGATTTTTGTAACTTAGACGTTAACCAGACTGAAAGTTTTGTGCGTTTAGCTGAAATGTTAAAACAAGATGCACAACCCGCTATCCATTACTTTGCTATGCCACCGAGTACTTTTGGTGCTATGTGTCAAGGGTTGGGTCATGCTAAATTAAATAAAAAGCCAAATCGCGTTGTCATGGAAAAACCACTGGGAACGGATTTAGCGTCGTCACAAGAAATTAATAATGAAGTGGCTAAGTATTTTGATGAAAGCCAAGTCTATCGTATTGACCACTATCTTGGTAAAGAAACCGTTTTAAACTTACTCGCATTGCGTTTTGCAAACTCGTTATTTATCAATAACTGGGACAACCGCACTATTGATCATGTCCAAATCACGGTTGCAGAAGAAGTAGGAATCGAAGGTCGTTGGGGATATTTCGACCAAGCAGGCCAAATGCGTGATATGGTACAAAACCACTTATTGCAAATCTTAACGATGATTGCCATGTCACCACCGGCAGATTTAACCACTGACCGTATTCGCGATGAAAAAGTGAAAGTCTTACGTTCTTTACGTCGTATCGACCATACAAATGTGCGTGAAAAGGCAGTACGAGGGCAATATACCTCTGGTTTTGTTCAAGGTAAAAAAGTCCCTGGATATTTAGAAGAAGAGGGTGCGAACAAGCAAAGTATGACCGAGTCATTCGTTGCTTTGCGTGTTGATATCGATGATTGGCGTTGGGCAGGTGTACCTTTCTATTTACGTACGGGTAAGCGCCTACCTGCAAAATGTTCTGAAGTTGTTGTTTATTTTAAAAAACCAGCATTGAATATTTTCTCTGAAAGTTATCAAGACCTGCCTCAGAATAAATTAACTATTCGTTTGCAGCCAGACGAAGGGATTGATATTGAAATTATGAATAAGGCACCAGGCCTTGATCATAAACACCGTTTACAAACCACTAAATTGGATTTAAGTTTCTCTGAAACTTTCAACCAGACTCACCTTGCAGATGCTTATGAGCGTTTATTACTTGAAGCCATGCGTGGCATTCAAGCACTGTTTGTTCGCCGCGATGAAGTAGAAGAAGCATGGAAATTTGTTGATTCTATTATAGATGCATGGGCAATGGACAATGAAGCGCCTAAGCCATATCAAGCAGGGACTTGGGGGCCGATTGCATCTGTTGCGATGATCGCACGCGATGGCCGTTCATGGAATGAGTTTGAATAATATTATCAATATTTGAAATATTAGGTAGTATATTGACTAAAATGGCGGGGTAATCCCGCCATTTATCTATGCTTATCATATTGTTAGGTATGGCTACATAGGATATTAAAGGATTAATTCGCTACGTCCTGTCGCTGCCATATGAATAATCGCTTGCTCGATGCGTAAACATGCCATTTTAGCGGCATCAGGAACGGATAGTCCCGCTAATAACTGAGCGGTGAGTTCAGCGCCAAATAAATCCCCCGTTCCTTTTGGTGTGACAGGGTAACGTTTGTGGCGGATTACGGCCACGTTATCTTGGGTAACACAAACGACTTCAATGTTGTCGTCATCAGGCTGGAAAGCACTTGTGATGATTACCCACTGTGTATTTTCCTTTAATAAGCTACGGGCTGCAGCCGTAGCATCATCCAAGTTATGGACTTGTTTGCCACTTAACGTCATGAGCTCGAATTTGTTTGGAATAATACCTGTAGCTAAAGGAATGACTTTATCTCGGTATACCTCGGCAATTTCGGGTGGAATATAAAAACCGCTGTCTTCATCTCCCATGACTGGGTCAACAATAACCGGTAGTGCCGTTCTTTCTTTACGAACTAGAGTTAACCAGTTTGCTAAGTCTTGGGCTTTTTCTGGGGAACCTAGATAACCAGTCAAAATAGCTCTCACAGAATTTAAGCTACCCCGCTCAACAAAACCGTTTAAATAACCACGAAACCACTCACCAGGCAACTCACCACCATAGCAAGTTGTATAATGAGGCGTATTACTGAGTACTACAGTAGGTACTGCCGCAACACGTAAACCTTGTTTTGTCAGGGCTGGAACGGCAATACTATTTCCAACACTGCCATAAATAACTTGCGACTGAATTGAAACAACATCATAAGGTAATGGTGTTGCATCAGTGGAATTTTGGAAACTATTGGAGGTAAGGCTAAAGGCGTTCATGGCTCTCTCTTCGGCATATTACAATCATATAGCTACTATAAGAAGCTTGTTCAATCAGGTTGTCAATGCTAAAAATCGAATAGCTTAATTAAGGCGTGATGAGAGTATAAAAAGTGGAAAAAAGAGATTTTTTTATAAAATAATTCCAGTGAAAAATTTATCATCATCGCTTGTTTATTCGCGCAATAGTTGATAGCTCAAGGGTTGATTAGCATATTAATGAATAGTTATGCATATTTTTATTCAATACAAAAAATGTTTATATTCATTGACTTAATAAATTTGGCATGTTAAAAATAAACTGAAATTAACTATCAACATGAGGGTTCGGAGTAAATTGGGTAGATGTCTACCTGATGAAAAGAATAAGATATCATGCTTAGCTCAACTAGCGGCAAGATCAGCAAGTCCCAAAAAAGAACGACACACAGGCTTTTCCTTTCAGCTATCCTTTCCAGTGAACACTACTGGTGTGGTGCATTATAGCGTCTCTCTCGATTATTCATTTCGCTGAATAAACTCAGCAACACGTTGTTATTTATTTGAATTTTCAACAACTACGCAATAGTAATCTGTATTTTTTATCTGTACAAAAAATAGACTATTACGTGGCTGTATATAGAGAGATATTATAATGATTTACTGGATATTTTTAGTATTAGCTATCGTAACTGAAGTTATCGGTACACTATCAATGAAACATGCCAGCGTCAGTGGAGATTTTACTGGTATGGTCGTGATGTATGTGATGATAGCAACATCATACATTTTACTTGCTGTTGCAGTTAAAAAAGTGGCATTAGGTGTCGCCTATGCACTATGGGAGGGTATCGGTATCCTTTTTATCACAACATTTAGTGTCATGTGGTTTGGAGAAACGCTATCACCGATGAAAATTGGGGGGTTAGTATTACTGATCACCGGTATTGGACTGATTAAATCAGGCACCAAGAAAACCACCGTTCGTCAATCTGCACAAAAAGTAAAACAAGTTACACAAAACGCGGTCAATGCAGCCAAAACAAATGCTTTAGTTGGACGCGAAGCTAAGTCGGAGGCGTAATATGGCCAGTCATTTTGAATGGTGGCATGCTGCGTTTTTGATCCTAGCAGTCATATTAGAAATCGCAGCCAACATTTTGTTAAAAATGTCGAATGGATTTAAACGATATTGGATAGGTATTCTCTCCCTAATTGCGGTACTCGGAGCCTTCAGTGCATTAGCGCAAGCAGTAAAAGGAATTGAACTTTCAATTGCCTATGCATTATGGGGAGCATTCGGGATTATCGCGACAGTAGCAGCAGGTTGGATACTTTTCAATCAACGGCTAAATTATAAAGGCTGGGGAGGGATTGTGTTATTGCTACTAGGAATGGTTCTCATCAAGATGTCGTAATGCTCGTCATATTTTGCACTGTCGCGTTGTTGGCTGCATTAGTTAACCCTAGTCACATACTTATGTATGCTCCAAGGGATTAACTCACTTGCCGCCTAGCGACACTGCAAACTATTTAGAGCATGGATGGGCGCTAATAATTGGCGCCCATTTTTATGCAAAGCAAAACCTGTTTAATCAATCAATTGCTGCAACAATCTTAATTTCAACTTTATATTCTGGCTTCATCAACAATGCTTGGACAGTACAACGAACAGGTGCGCTTCCAGCAACAACCCATGCATCCCATGCTTGGTTCATCCCAGCAAAATCGGCTTTATCAGCGAGGAAAATGGTGGCATCAAGAATTTTACTTTTGTCTGAACCAACACGTTCAAGCATCACATCAATCGCCGCGAGTGTATTTGCTGTTTGGGCAACAATATCAGCGTCAAGATTTTCAGGAACACTGGTGTAGTAAATGACATTATTGTGAATGACAGCTTCAGACCAACGATTATCAGGGTCAATACGTTTGATAGTCATAATTATTCCTTATTATACATGTGGCTCAAGAATAACAGTTTGCAGGCTGGATGAAAATCAGTTGTTCAACGATGTAATAATTACCTAAGCAGGGTTAAGAAACTCATGGTAAAGTGTGCCCTCATTATTCCTAATAAATAGGTCATGTAGTGCACGACGATTTTTCTGCGGATGGCTTTTTAGCCAGAACAATTCCTGGTTTTCAGCCTCGAGAAGCACAAGTTACGATGTCGAATGCAGTAACCGAGTCGATTGAGCAGCAGCATGTGCTGGTGGCGGAAGCGGGTACTGGAACAGGAAAAACATATGCTTATTTAGTTCCTGCATTGCGTAGTGGAAAAAAAGTCATTGTTTCTACGGGATCAAAAGCCTTACAAGATCAACTGTATCACCGAGACTTACCGACAATTATTGATGCGATGAATTACGCTGGACGGACCGCGTTATTAAAAGGGCGTTCGAATTATTTATGTTTAGAGCGATTAGACCAACAATCCCTCGGTGGTGGTAGTCTTGAACCGGAAATATTGTCTGCTGTTGTGAGGTTACGTAGTTGGTCCATTGAATCTGAGTTAGGTGATACGAGCACTTGTCATGATATTGCGGAGGACAGCCCAGTTTGGCCGTTAGTGACTAGCACCAATGATAATTGTCTTGGAAGTGATTGCCCACGTTATCAAGAATGTTTTGTCTTAAAAGCACGACGTAAAGCTTTAGAAGCGGATATTGTCGTTGTGAATCACCATTTATTTATGGCTGATAGAGTCGTGAAAGACACAGGTTTTGGAGAGTTAATTCCCCAAGCTGAGGTCATGATTTTTGATGAAGCGCACCAAATTCCTGATATAGCCAGCCAATATTTTGGTCAGCAACTAAGTAGTCGCCAATTGCTTGATCTGGCACGCGATATGATTATGGCCTATCGAACTGAGTTAAAAGACCAAGTGCAACTGCAAAAAAGTGCAGATAGGCTCACTCAAAGTACGCTAGATTTCCGGCTCAATTTGGGAGAAAACAGTTTTCGTGGCAATTTACGTGATTTACTAAAGCGCCCTGAAGTACAAAGAGCATTGACATTACTTGATGATTCTCTTGAACTTTGTTACGAAGTGATCAAAACCACTTTGGGCCGTTCACAGAGCTTAGACTCTATTTTTGAGCGTGTTACTATTTACCGAAATCGTTTGAACCGTTTAAAAGATGTGACAATTGCAGGCTACAGCTATTGGTTTGAAAGTTATGGTCGCCATTTTTTACTGGCACTAACGCCATTAACGGTTGCAGATAAATTCAGCGAAATGATCGCAAGTACGCCAGCCAGTTGGGTATTTACATCAGCAACTTTGTCGGTAAATGAAAAACTAAGTCACTTCACTGACCGTTTAGGTCTAGCCACGGCAAAAACGCTATTATTAGCCAGCCCATTTGATTATCAAAGCCAAACTTTATTATGTGTTCCGCGTTTTTTACCCGAACTCAATCAACGAGGCCTCGCACAAAAATTGGCAACCATGCTACGACCTATGATTGAAAAAAATCAGGGACGTTGCTTCTTTTTATGTACATCACACCTGATGATGCGTGAATTGGCCGAGGAATTTAAATCTTCATTGACATTACCGGTTCTAATGCAAGGGGAAAGCAGTAAAAACAAACTGTTATCTCAGTTTATTGCTGCGGGGAATGCTGTTTTAGTTGCCACTAGTAGCTTTTGGGAGGGGGTTGATGTGCGAGGTGATGAATTAACTTGTGTCATTATCGATAAACTCCCATTTACTGCCCCTGATGACCCGCTATTAAGAGCGCGCATCGAAGATTGTGAATTACGGGGTGGAGATCCATTCTCGGATGTCCAATTACCAGATGCAGTTATTACTTTAAAGCAAGGTGTAGGGCGGCTAATTCGAGACACTAGTGATTATGGTGTCATCGTTATTTGTGATAACCGTTTAGTGACTCGCCCTTATGGTGAGGTTTTTTTACGTAGCCTTCCGCCATCACCACGAACAAGAAGTATACAAAAAGCAATTGCATTTCTTGAAGAGAAAAGGCAAGAAGTTAATAGAGTGAGGTAAATCCCACCTTGTTTTTCTGCTATTCCTACGGCCGTTTATGTTAATATAATCGGCATCTTTTAATCAGAAACTATTAATTTGCCGGAGTTTAGGCATGTCGAGTCGTATTCTTGCTGTTGATACAGCAACAGAAGCCTGTTCAGTCGCACTTTGGTGTGAAGGTGACATTATTTCGCGTTTCGCGATTTCTCCTCGAGAGCACACACAAAAAATTTTACCGATGGTTGAGGAAGTTCTTGCAGAAGCTGGGATGGGGTTGAACCAGCTAGATGCATTGGCTTTCGGACGTGGTCCTGGTAGTTTTACGGGGGTTCGTATTGGTGTTGGTATTGCACAAGGGTTAGCACTAGGGGCTAATTTGCCCATGATTGGCGTTTCCTCTTTAATGACACTTGCTGAAGGCGCCTTTCGTATAATGGGGCATCATCAGGTATTAGTGGCTATTGATGCACGGATGTCAGAAATTTATTGTGCCCAATATCAGCGAACATCCGCAGGCCAATGGTTAGGTGAAGAAACTGAAGCAGTTCTACTTCCCGACGATTTTAAGAGCAAAGTGACAGGGCTTTCAGGGCTGTGGGGTTATGCAGGTACTGGGTGGGAGGCATATCCCTCATTGTTGAATGCATCAATTACATTAGCTAACAGTCATATTACGCTGCCTGATGCGCAAGATATGTTACCCATTGCTGCTCAATTATGGCAACAGGGAAAAGTGGTTGCCGTTGAAAATGTTGAACCTACTTACCTGCGTAATGAAGTTACATGGAAAAAATTGCCTGGTCGTGAATAATACACAGAAAATTAATTGATGTTGAATTGGCTATATCAGGTGATATGGCCAATTTTTTATATTACACACAAAACAAATCAAATCAAATATTGAATAATAAAAATACAAATCGAATCATTCAATAATTTAGGATATTATTAGGTGGTAAGATAATTCTTATGGCTACTTTTAACATATCGTGTTTTGTTTACTAAATGCTATTTAAAATTGTATTACCTGAATTTATAATATCGCTAATCGGAGGTGGTCTATGAATATTGAATTAAACTGCCGTAATGCACTTAAAGGTCTTTTTATTGCAAGCGTATTAGCGCTGACAGGGTGTGTTTCAATACCTGCTTCAATTCAAGGCTCGGTTCAAAACCCAACAGATAACTTAACATCGGTACAAAATGCTCCTGAAATGTATATTGGCCAAGAGGCGCGTTTTGGTGGGAAAGTCCTTGCAGTTGAAAACGAAGCAGCAAGAACACGTTTAGAAATTGCGGTGATGGCATTGAATAAATATGATGCAGCACCAGAGCTTAATTCCCCTTCAATTGGCCGCATTTATGCGTACTTAAATGGTTTTCGTGAGCCAAGTGATTTTACTAACCGTTATATCACTGTGGTGGGGAAAATCACGGGGGAACAGCAAGGGAAAGTAGGGCAAGTTCCTTATAAGTATGTCACGTTAGATGTAACAGGTTTCCAACGCTGGAATGTCGCACAAAGTGTTATGATCCCGCCGTCTGGCCCTTGGGGTTATGGTTATTATGGCGACCCGTATTTTTATAACCACCCATGGGGTTATGGTTATGGGTACGGTTATCCAGGAGGCCCAGTACCCGTACAAACTTATCTAACAGAATAACGATTATTTTTCTTTATTTAAAGGCCCCGATTATTGCGGGGCCTTTTTGTTTTCCATAAAAAGATTATCTAAATAAGAGCTAATAAATAAGAGTGTTTAATAAAAGTATTAGCTAAAATTTAATCCCAGCAAAAGTGACTTCGGTTAATGTAATAGATTAAATCCCTTCTTAAGTGCGAGATAACCTTTCCAAAAATAGCGTAAAATCATGTATAATCAGGCAATCTTGTACAGATTTACATCTGTTTAACGAATTTAAGACAAACTAGGCGGCTTAGTCCGCCTAGTTTTTTCTTGAAGGAACAAAATTTATTTAGTGATAGACCTCTCAACCTTGACATTGTCTGTTTTTCAAACTGGTACGCTGAGTTAATAATTTGTTAAAAGAGATGTTGAGTATAATAACTTCACTAAATTCAGGAGTAACATTTTGGAAAAAATCTGGCTAAAAAATTACCCTGCTGATGTGCCGGAAGAAATCAATCCTGATAGCTTCGCTTCTCTAGCAGAGTTACTTGAAGATGCGGTCTCTCAATTTGCCGACCAACCTGCATTCATTAATATGGGAGCAGTGATGACTTATCGGAAACTTGAAGAGAGAAGTCGCGCTTTTGCCGCCTACTTACAAAATGGACTTGGTCTTAAAAAAGGGGATCGTGTCGCATTAATGATGCCAAACCTATTACAATATCCGATTGCTTTGTTTGGGATATTACGAGCAGGAATGGTTGTAGTAAATGTTAATCCACTCTATACCCCAAGAGAATTAGAGCATCAATTGAATGATAGCGGTGCAACAGCGATTGTTATTGTGTCGAATTTTGCGCATACGCTGGAAAAAATTGTTTTCAATACCAAAGTGAAACACGTGATTTTAACGCGGATGGGTGACCAACTTTCACGTCCTAAAGCCACGATTGTTGATTTTGTTGTCAAATATGTAAAACGTTTAGTCCCTAAATATAACTTACCAGACGCCATCTCCTTTCGCCGTGCCATGCATTATGGCTATCGTATGCAATATATTAAACCTAACATTGCTGGTGATGACTTGGCCTTTTTGCAATATACAGGTGGAACCACCGGTGTTGCTAAAGGGGCGATGTTAACTCATCGCAATATGTTAGCAAATATTGAGCAGGCAAGGGCAGCTTACGGGCCTGTACTGAAATTTGGTGCTGAATTTGTTGTCACCGCTTTACCGCTGTACCATGTTTTTGCATTGACAGTAAACTGCTTACTGTTTATCACTGTAGGGGGCGTTAACTTATTGATTACTAACCCTAGAGATGTACCGGACACCGTAAAACAATTAGGACGTTATCCGGTTACGTCAATTACCGGGGTTAATACCTTATTTAATGCATGGTTGCACAACGAAGAGTTTAAAAAACTGGATTTTTCGCGTTTACGTCTTTCGGTTGGTGGGGGGATGCCTGTTCAAAAAGCAGTTGCAGAAAAATGGCAAAAGCTCACTGGGAAACATTTACTCGAAGGGTATGGGTTAACGGAATGTGCGCCACTAGTTACAGGTAACCCTTATAATTTAACCAGTTATAGCGGAAGTATTGGTTTACCTGTTCCGTCAACAGATGTTAAATTCCTTGATGACGATGGCAACGAAGTCGCTATTGGTGAGCCTGGCGAAATGTGGGTAAAAGGCCCGCAAGTCATGAAAGGGTATTGGAACCGCCCTGATTCCACTGCTGATACGATAGTGGATGGTTGGTTAGCGACAGGGGATATCGCTGAAATTGATAGCGAAGGGTATATTCGTATTGTTGATCGTAAAAAAGATATGATCATCGTTTCAGGTTTTAACGTCTATCCAAATGAAATTGAAGATGTCATTTCTGCACATCCGGACGTGATAGAATGCGCTGCAATTGGTGTACCTAGTGAAAGTACAGGCGAAGCGGTTAAAGTTTTCGTTGTAACGAAAAATGCGAATTTAACGGGTGATGAGCTAAAAACCTTTTGCCGCCGTTCATTAACCGCGTATAAAGTCCCTAAGATATTTGAATTTCGTGATGAATTACCAAAATCTAACGTGGGTAAAATTTTACGTAAAGACCTACGTGATGAAGAAAAATTGCAAAGAGAAAAATCACAAGTATGATTGTGGTTTAGTCTTGAACTATGAATAGATGACGCCGGTTTTAGCCGGCGTCATTGTGATGAAAATAACAAAGAGAAACTTGTTTTGAATTATCGTTTAGTAACTACAGATAGCGAATTAGCCCAAGTATGCCAAGAGGCGGGTAATGCACCATGGCTCGCTTTGGATACCGAGTTTGTTCGTACCCGAACATATTACCCACAGCTAGGTTTGCTACAGCTATATGATGGAAAGCAAGTTTCGTTAATTGACCCATTATTAATGACGGATTTTAGCCCGTTCAAAGCACTTTTAACGAATCCTGAGCAACTTAAATTTTTACATGCAGGTAGTGAAGACTTAGAAGTGTTTATGCATGATTTTGATTGTGTCCCTGAGCCGATGATCGACACACAAGTTGTGGCGGCATTTTTAGGTTATCCAATTTCTTGTGGTTTTGCATCATTGGTTGCTGAACATTTAGGTATTGAACTAGACAAAAGTGAATCACGGACAGACTGGCTTGCGCGTCCTCTGAGCGAAAAACAATGCGATTATGCAGCCGCAGATGTGCTGTATTTGCTGCCATTAGCTGAAATTCTAATGGAAAAAGTGACTGAAGCGGGCTACTTGGAAGATGCCAAAGATGAGTGTCAACGTGTTGTGGCTCGTCGGCAAAAAGCCTTAAAGCCAGAAAAAGCCTACATGAATATCCATAATGCATGGCAGCTACGTGATGAACAGCTCGCTTGTTTGCAATTATTAGCCGAATGGCGTTTAAACCAAGCTAAAGCCCGCGATATGGCTGTTAACTTTGTAGTAAAAGAAGAGCACCTGTGGAAAGTGGCTCGTTATTTACCGAGCTCTCTGGGTGAACTTGATGCACTTGGCTTAACTGGGCAGGAGATTCGTTGCCATGGCAAGCGCTTGTTAGCCATTGTCGAGCAAGCAAAGCAACTTGATGAAAGCCAATACCCAACACCTGTAGCGAATATTACTGAACAGAGCCAATACAAAAGCTTATTTAAAGAAATTAAAGCGGTGGTCAAAGATATTGCTGAAAATGAAAAATTTAATGCTGAACTATTGGCTTCTAGGCGGCAAATTAACCAATTACTGTCGATTCATTGGGGGTTAAAATCTTCGGTTACACCTCCTGAGCTGTTGTCGGGGTGGAGAGGGCGATTACTCGCCGAGCCCATTACAAAGTTATTAGCAAACGGGTAATATATTAAGGTACAAGAAGAGAGTTTCTTGTACCTTATTTAAATAGCTTAGCTTATTTATAATCTTCAATCTTATCTTCATTTTTATTTATTATCCATTCAATAAACTTATAAAAATATACGTCACATATATTTATGGGTATATTTATCTTATTTTAACTCAAAATTTGTAATTACTCTTAAAAATTCAATTAATCTTTAATGTAAAACGCAATAAATAAAACTATCCATTATAGGGTCTTTAATTAACCAGCTAAAAAATAAAAGATTATTTTATTTTTATGGTTTAATAATAAAAAATTGAATTATATTCCTTACATT
>OJKJ01000540.1_pt1 | contig 19835 bp, 10 predicted proteins | sample 1596491 | NCBI WGS metagenome assembly OJKJ01 (sample SAMEA4350160, study PRJEB24818) | metagenome | biome: human; feature: gut; material: faeces | place: Denmark | collected 2013-09 | reverse complement strand
CTCCTGCGGGGAACTATTATCCCCCAAACCCGGGGATTCGGCCCCGGGTTTGGGGGATAATAGTTCCCCGCAGGAGGCGCGCCCCGCCTGGACGGGGCGTTTCTGCCGCCCAGGGCGGAATCTATCCCTTCCGCCGCTTTTCCCAGCCCCTCCGCAATTTTGTCCGCCACATAGCTGCCGGAACCGGACAGGGTCCTGTATACCTGGGAAGAACGGAATTCGTCTTCCAGCGGTCTTCCATACTTATTTTTCATTTCACAATTCCTTATCACAAAATTGCCCTTGGCTTCTCCGGTAAGCGCGGTACAGGTCCGGTATGATCTGCCCGGCGGATACCTGGTGATACATATACCATTGTACGTTCAAACATCCTCCCTGTCAACGGAAATGTGCCGCCGGCAGAAAATGGCGCTGCAGGCCGCGGCAGTTTTGCGCGGCTTTCAGATGGGGCTGGGATTTCCCGCCCGGGGATACAGCGCTTTCACCGCGTCCCCGGAGGCGATCCCCTTGGAAAAAGCGGTGGCCGCTCCCGCGGCGACGCCCCACTGCAGCGCGCCCTGCAGGGTGCCGTGCAGCCCGTAGCCGTACAGGAAGCCCGCCACCAGGGAATCCCCCGCCCCCACGGTGGAGACGGCCTCTCCCCTGACTGCCCGGCAAAACAGGCTCTGCCCGGTTTCACCCACCAGCAGCGCGCCCTTGTCCCCCATGGAGACCACCACGTTTCTCGCGCCTTCCCGCACCAGCAGCTTGGCATATTCCTTCGCGGTACCCACATCCGGAATCTCCACGCCGAACAGCTCCCCCAGCTCGTCGCTGTTGGGCTTTACCAGAAACGGCCTGCAGGGCAGGACACAACGCAGGGCCTCCCCCGTGGCGTCCACCACAGCCAGCACGCCGCGCCCCTCCAGCCTGCGCAGCATGGCGGCATAGATGTCTCCCGGCACGGACCTGGGGATGCTCCCGGCCAGGACCAGGGTATCCCCCTCCCCCAGGCCGTCCAGCTTTTGTAGCAGCTCCTCCACCGCCTCGGGCGGCGTGTCCGGGCCGTCCCCGTTGAGGTCGGTCTCCTCCCCGTCCGGGGCGCAGACCTTTACGTTGATGCGGGAATGGCCCTGGGGCATGCGGACGAAATCCGTCTCGCAGCCCCGCTCCTCCAGCAGGCGCACAATCTCGCCGCCGGAAAACCCGGCGCAGATGCCCAGCGCCCTGTTGCGCACCCCCAGGGAGGAGAGCAGCAGGGAGACGTTGGCGCCCTTTCCCCCGGGCCCGTAGACGGCTTTTTGATAGCGGTTGATTTCCCCGGCGGAAAACTTTGCCGGGGAGACAATATAATCGATGGCAGGATTCAATGTTACCGTGTATACCATATGCTCACAACCTTAAAAGTTCTTTAAGGTATTCTAACATTTCAAAAAATTTTTTTCAATCACCGGAAGCCGCGTATTTTTTGGCCCGCCGCGGCAATTATAGTAATGCTCAAATCGGCTATGCCGTAAAGTAACCGCTGAACAAACCGCGCCGGACGGCTGGACGTTCCTCCTGCAGACCGGACGCCGGATCGGTTCAGCGCTTACGAAAATGGAAAGGAAGTTATCCTCATGATAAGAAAAAAACTTTTTGCAGTGCTTCTCTGCGGCGCCCTGATCAGCGTTCTGTTCGCGGGCTGCGGCGATAAGGCAAAGAACGACATCTCCAACGCGGCCTCCCGTGTGGGCGATGACATCGCCTCCACGGTAAGCCGTGTGGAGTCCGCCGTGGAATCCTTCTTTGAGCCGGAAAGCAGCGGCAGCGGCCTTTCATCCGACGGCTCCGGCGTGGACGGCGGCCTCAGCAGCGCCCCCGGTTCCGGCCTGGATTCCGAACTTTCCTCCGGCGGCAGCGTCTCCGGAGACTAAAAAAGAGCCGCCGCAAACAGAACGGCTGCGGCGGCTTATACAAGGAAGCCTGAAAGAAAACAAAAAACCGGCGCCCTTTTTCGAGCCTGAACCGCTCTGAAAAGGCGCCGGTTTTTGTTTGCTTTTTTTGGGGAGGCCCTGTTCCAGCCTCCCCTCAGACGTTCAAAAAGGCCCCGGTTTTTCCGGGGCCTTTTCCCGTCTGCCGCCTCCCCCCTTTGACAGCGGGGGAGGCGGCAGACATTCTGCATCCGTAGAGAAATTTTTACCGGGCCGCCTGGGCCACCTTTCTGCAGAAGCGCATGAACATGGCCGCCGCCTCTCCGCGGGTCGCCATATTCCGGGGCAGCAGCCTGTTTTCCGAGCCGTTTATCACACCGGTTCCCACCGCCCACTTCATGGGGGTGACGGCGTAGCTGCTGACCGTTTCCGCATCCTCATAGCCGGTGATGACGCCGCTGCCGCCGGCGGTGACGTCATACCCCTTGTACTGCGCGTAGCGGTATAGGATTGCCGCAAGCTGTTCGCGGGTCACGTCGTCGTCGGGGCCGAAGCGGTTGTTCTCATAGCCCAGCACGATGCCGTGGGCGCTGCCCCAGGTGATCGCGTCGGTGTAATATTGGCCCGCCGCCACATCGGTAAAGCCGCTGCCGCCGCTGACTGCGGGGCTGCCCTCCAGACGGTACAGCACCGTCATGATCATACCGCGGCTGGTGTTGAGGTAGGGCGAGAACGTGGTATATCCGGTGCCGTTCATCATGCCGTTTTCATAGACATACTTGACGGAGCCGTAGAACCAGTCGCTTTCGGAAACGTCGGCAAAGGGGAACGCCGCGGGCTTAAAGGCGGCCTGGACCTCCACCTTGGAGCCCGGCATGGTAAAGGTGTACTTTCCGTCTCCAAGGTTGGTGAGCGTAAGCTTATTTCCCTTTTCATCCACAGCCGTCAGCTTCTCCAGCATGTAGCCCTGTTCCGGCGTGACGGTGATGGCGACGGCCTGGCCTTCCTCAGCCTGGTCCGGGTTGGCGGTCACCGTGCCGTGGTCCGTCTTTTCCGGTACGGTGACCGAATAGCCGGAGCCTCCGCCGCTGGGGGAAAGCGTGTTGCTCACCTCCAGATAATAGGTCTGCACGGTGGTCTCGTCCGGCGCGGTGATGGTGACGGTATACCGGTTCAGGCCGCCGGACAGGCGAAGCTGCCGGGCCGCCGTATACTCGGTTTTGTCCACCTGAACGGAGGCACGGGGGTCCTGCGGGACCACGGTCAGAAGGGCCTGGTTCAGATCCCTTCCTTTGCCCACAAACCAGATCTGCTCCGTGCCGTCCTTCTCCTCCCGGGTTTCGACGGTCAGGGGAACCCCGGAAAGGGCAAGCTGGTCCAGAGCTGCGTTGTTTGTTACCTCCTCGTTCAGCATCGCGTCGGAATAGGCCACCTGAACCGACGCGCCCGCCTGGCCCGCAAAGGTGAACTGTACATCCTTTATCTCTTCGATTCCCAGAGAGAGCAGGCCGTCGTTGGGGGCTCCGGCAGAATAGCTCTGCTGCTGCCCCAGCACCTTCCCCCCGGCGTCCAGCAGGGTGACGATCAGGTTGCCGCTGGTCTTCTCCTTCAGGCTGTTGTTCTGGATGGTCACGGTGACGACGGTGCTGCCGCCCTCGCTGGTCAATGTGCTGTTCATATGGACCGGGGCGTTGCCGTACTGCCCCAGCAGGCCCTGAAGGTTCAGCTGGGAATAGTTGTTGCTGGTGTGGAATTCACCGATCACGCCCATTTCGGCGCTTCTCGCATTTCTGCGGTTCAGCACGGCGGGGCGGATCTGCTGCTCGATCCAGGCCATGGCATACACCGGGACGCCGCCGTCCGGGACTTCCGTGCCGGAGCCCAGAATTTTGGTGAGGTCCGCAGTGACCGTACGGCTGTAGGCGCCGCTGTTGATGAGGGTCAAATCCTGCTCGTCTGTGATGGTGAGCTTCAGCGCCTCGCCGCTGCTGGACAGCAGCGGCTCGGTATGGGACGGGTCGGAATAGAAGGCCACCTGAACAGTGTCACGGCCCGCCTTCAGCGGGGCGGTGAGCTGGTTGTACAGGGAGAAGCGAAGGGTCCGCTTCCCGTCCGCGGCCTCGTCCAGGGTCAGCCCGGAGAAGCCCACATCGGGGATATCCAGGCACAGACTGCCGGACTGCTGGCTCGAGTCTCCCCCGGTGAAGGAGGCTGTCACGGTATAGTCCACATTCTCCACCGTGCTGCCCACGGGGCAGAGGGCGGTGAGGATGGTGGTCTCATTGGGCATCAGGTTCAGGCCGTCGATGGTCTGCGTATCGCCCCCGCCCAGCTGAATGCTCACGCTGCCGATGGAGTCCTTGCCGCTGTTGCGCACGGTGAACTGCACCGGGATATCGGTATTCAGGTAGATGTCGTCATAGTCGAAGGCCACGGTGGGCACCTCGATTTGATTGAGAAAGGTTCCCGTGGCTGTGTACATGCCGGACACGGGGTCGGCCACCTGGAGTTCCATAGAAGTGGTTGTGCCGTTCATCTCCACCTCCACGGTCCGGGTCTTGCTCCCCGAATAACTGGTGGCCAGGAGGATGGATTTCACCTCGCCTTCGTCCATCCAGGCGTCGAAGTGGTCCACCAGGCTGTTGGGCTTCCCGTTCTCCCCCTTCATCTTGGCCACCTCCACGGCGGCGGAAAGGGAGAGCCGGTCCTGCACGTCGATGAACTTCACGGCCTTGAGCACGTCATAGCCCACTTCCTTATAGGCTTCATCCAGGTTCTCGGCGTTCCCGCCGTCCTCCGGAGCCACAGAGTCCACCCACACCAGGGACAGGTCTTCGATGTTCCCGGCGTTCTTGGCAAAGCGGAAGTTGGAGCCCACCCGCAGGTCTGTGCCGGCGGTGATCACCCCCACGGAGTCGGGCATTCCGTTGTAGAGGGCGCCGTCGGCGTCAAAGGCGGCCAGGCGGATATCGTCCTCCAAATTGCCGGATTCCGTGACGGTTTGCTGGGTATGCCAGCCCACCACAAAGCGCTGCGTATCGCCGAAATAGACGGCGGCAATCTGGGGATTTTCGTCCAGCGCCTTGTCGTCCGTCAGGCGGATGGTGCGCACGGCGTCCTTGCCGGCGGTTTTCTTCTCTTCGGTCTTCCCGTCTTCGGTCTTCTCATCGAGAGGGATGATGGCGGCCATAGTTTCCCAGCCGCTGGTGTCGTCCTGCGCCTGCCCGGCGGAGGTGTCCAGCGTGTAGGCCACGGCTGCGGCGCCGTCCTCCATCATGGCGATTTGAAGGCCCTTTACCGCCCCGGCGGCGGAGCTGCCGTCGTAGAGGGTGAAGGCTTCGCCCCAGTTTTTGGCTGCATGGTCGTAGACGCGGCAGAGGATCTGATCCTGCTGGTCAAAGGTGGTCACCGCCTCGTTGCTGCTGGGGACGGCCGAGCGCCAGGCCACGATGGTCTTTTTCCCGTTGGTGGCCGCCACAGGGGCCAAGTCGGGGGTGCCGTTTTCGGTCAGGCGGGTGGTCGCCCAGGCGCTTCCGTTCCACAGGGAGGCCATCACCTCGGTGGAATTGCTCTGCAGGGCCTGGTCCTCGGGGGTCAGGGGCGCATAGATGGGGTTGTTTTCCCCGTCGTAGCCGGTAATTTCCTTCGCGACCTGCTGGGACTGCCGCACCCACACGGCCACGGCGCTGTCTGCCGTACCGGCCAGTTGGAGGGAGGAATCCCCATATCCCTCGTTACTGATGGGACTCCCCTCCGGGAACGATCCGCCGGACTTAACGGAACACATGGCCCGAGTGGCGGAGACGTCCGCATTTCCCCTGTCGGACAGGTAAGCCATCATCTGCCCGTCGTCGGATACCACGGGGTTCGAGTAGGGATAGGCGTTGGTCTGCAGGCTTTCCGTCACGCCCTGCTGCGTGTCCACACTGAGCAGGCTGATGCCGTTGGCCGGGCTGCCCCAGATCCGCGGCACGCCGCTGTTCAGGTAGCTCCTGTCCTCCAGCTGGGCCCCCAGATCGACCTCGTAGCAGGTCTGGCCGTTGACCGACATGCGCCGCACTTTCGCACCGTTGATCTTGGCGTTTGCCGCCCAGATGTCCTGGATCTGCTTCCATTGGCCCGTTCCCGTATTGAACAGCTCGATGGATTTGGAGGCGAAGATCTTCTCATAGCTCACGAAGAGGAACTTGAAATAGAATTCAATGCCCGCGGTGCCGGTGGCGGAGAAATGCTGGCCGTCCAGAACAGCTTGATCCCTGGTGCCCTCCGCTCCCACGTCGCTGAGCGCATACCCCTTGTTTTCGCCTCCCAGATAGGGCCGGTTGAGCCACTGGAACTGCATATCCGCGTCAATCTGCCCGAAAATTCCCACCTTCAGGGCCACAATGGAGATGTCGAAGCCGATGCCTGCGAAGATACGGGCATAGAGGTAAACCCGCAGTTCCGTCAGGAAGTCGGTGTCCGCCATGCTCACTTTGACGGCGTCCTCGCTGTCGGCGGTTCCCACGCCGCCCAGATAATAGGTATAATTGCCGTCCTGGGCGTCCATAGAGACCTCTATGGTCCCCCCGAGGGTCAGGGAAATGACCACGGGCACCACGCCCACCACCATATTGGACTGCCAGGAATAGCTCACGCCGCCGCCGGCATGGAAGCCGCCGTTGAGCACGTGAATCTCCCACTTCTTATGGGTGGTGTTGTAAACGATTTCCGATTCCATGTAGCCGCCCAGGTCAAAGCTGAGGCTGCGCACGCCCTTACCCTCAATGGCGTCCATCGCATCCGCTTCCTGCTTGCCCAGGTAGGTGCCCTTGCACATTTGGGCAATGGAGAAAATGGAGGGCACATAGTCAAAGTCGCTGGTCTGCTTCTTGCCGCCGCCGCTGCCGTCGGCGGGGTAGACGCCGGTGACGTTGTGGCCGCTCTCCATGTTGCCGCCGTTGGCGGTGATAAAGCCCAAAAACCGCAGGGGGTCTTTGGTGGGGGAGAGCTTCAGGCTGAAGCCTGTTTTTTCGGTGGAGTAGTTCGAGTCGCTGGACACCAGCTCCATCCCCATCTGGAGCAGCTTGTCGGCCGTGCTCATCTTGTTGTCCGAACCGGCGTCCACGCTGGTGCCACCCAGCTGCTCCAGCGCGGCTGACAGGGACTCGGCGCTTTCCGAGGCGGGGGCACCGATCATGTTCACCAGCTTAAAGGGCAGGGTGCTGGACTGATAGGTGTTTTTCCCATCCCGGCTCAGGGTGATCTTCAGGTTCCGGGCGTCATAGGTGGCCATGCCCAGCCGGTCCATGGAGCGTTGGTCCACCCGGACCGTGTGGGTGGTGAGCAGCATGGTGCTGAAGGGGTAGACGGTGTTTTCCACGGTCTGGTTCAGCAGGGTCTGCTGCGAGGCGTCCTGTATGGTCACGCTGTTGGCGGCCTTTTTGACGTTCTCGGGCAGTTCATCCCCCCACCACAGCACAGAGGTGGACAGCCAGACGCTGGGATAGGTGGTGTTGGGACCCACGTTCCCAGTGTAGCCCAGCACGGGGAAGCGGTCTCCTTTTTCGGCGTAGCGGGTGGATTGCCCCGCGATAAAGGGGGCCTTTTTCTCCGCTTTGGTCAAAGTATAGATGGCGTCGCCGGAGGAGGTGATGTCCGCCTCGTTCAGGGAAGCGTCCACGCTGGTGAAAATGGGCTGGTAGTCTTTGTCGTTCCCGAAGCGCAGCTCCATGATGTACTGGATGTTTTCCCCCGCCTGCACCGCGTTCTGTACCGCGTCGGGCCGGGAGGCCGTGGTAAACTGGGTGATATCCATGGTCACCGCCAGCTTGCCGTCCGGTCCCAAACTGACCGTCTGGTCCTCGGCGCCGTTTTTGTTGACGGCCTCCTCGCCCTGGAAGGCGAACTGGGCTTTTTCCGCATACTCCCCTTCCCGGTAAACGCCGCCGCGGAAGGTGACGCTGCCGGTATAGGGCGTGCCGTCGGGCTGCTTGAAGTAGAGGGTGGCCTGGGCCGCCCGGCGAAGCTGCAGGTTATTCAGGGGATAGAGCTCCAGGCGGGTGGAATCCCGCTCGCCGGAAACCAGGTTGGGCTGGTACACCGTGCCCAGATAGACCGCGATGTCGCTCCCCTCCGTGGCCTCGGAGCGGCAGTACACGTCGGAGGCGATGCCGCTTTCCTCATAGACGGCGGCACGGCCGTCTCCCTGGCTCTTCACGGTCTTGCGCTCCCCATTGCCGTTGGTATAGGTGAGGGTGGTGGTCAGCTTGGGGTAGCACTGGAACAAGTAGAGCTTGTCGGCCAGGGTTTTCACGCTCAAGTCCAGAGTGGCGTTGGCCTCGGTGAGGGCATGCTCCACCGTAATCTCGGCCTCACCTTCGGCCAGGCCGGAAAGGATAAACTGGTCGGTGGGCGCGTAGGAGCTGCGGTCGAAATACTCGATGTTCTCATACAGGCCGCCCCGGTTATAGTTCACCGTGGCCACGCTGCCCTTCTCCCGCCCGTCTGTTTCGGCCCACTTCACCCGGTCGCACAGGGCGCCCCAGGCGTAGTCCCCATAGTTGATGGAGATCATCCGCTTCAGGTTGATATCGCGCTCCATGTCCAGAACCTTTTTTTGGGCGACCTCAAATTCGTATTCCTCGTACAGGCCGCTGATTTGGGGCACATTGGTCATTTCCAGGGAGGCAGGCGCCTCCTCCCCGTCAATCCACAGCTTCAGGGCGCCGTCGCTGTACACATACAGCAGGAAGGAGTCGTAGCTCCAGTTGGCGTCGGTGCCGTTTTTGGCTTTCAGCGCCACGGTGTAGACGTCCCGGTAGCTCTCCTTGTCCTCCTTATTCAGCTCCACCTTGGGGATTTCCAGCGTATACTTGCCGCTGAGCTTCCCATCCTCTTCCGTCAGCTTCTTAAGGTCTGTTTCCCTGGCGATCTCCTTTCCCTTGCTGTTCACGATGTACAGCTCGTACTGGCTCCCCTCCTGATCCTTGACGAAATTGCTGAAGGTGTACGAAAGGGAGAGGCTGCCTATGCTGTCCAGCACGTACAGCCCCCCATCCGGGCGGGCCAGGTCCACCCCGGCAGGGGGAGGAATCACGGTGATCTGGAAGTACAGCGCCAGCCCTCCGCTGGACACCCGGACCACATAGGCGGGGGAGCCCAGCACGGTCAGCTCTTCCTTCGGCACGGAGACGGTGGCGGCGGGCTTTGTGGCGTCGCCGGTGACGGTGCCGCTCCACTGGAACTCCTTCCCCTGCTTGACCCCTGTGACCTTGCCCGCGCCGTCAATTTCACAGTCTCCCGCCGCGTACAGTTCCGCCGAGAAGGTGGTCTCCACCTTCTCGCCGGGCTTGGCGGCCTGGTTCTTTTCGCTCAGGTTGCTGGTCCAGTTGAGGACGGCGCTCTGCCCCTGGGTGACGGTAATCCGGTCCTGCCCCGCGGGTACGCTCAAAAAGGGAGTGCTGCCCATGTCCACCTTCAGCTTTGCGGTGGTGTTCGTTGCCTCCTTCTCTTTCACTCCGCCGTTGAGGGCGGTGAGGGTAAAGTCGACCTCTCCCGACTTGCCGGTGAGGAAAATCACGCCCTTCTCATCGATCGTGGCCACGGTGTCGTTGCCGGAGGACCACTTGAAATCGCCGTCCTGCTGGAAGGTAATCTCCGGCCTGTTGATCTTCCGCCCCAGGGACAGCTTGGGCAGGGATTTGCCCAGGAAGTCCTGATAGAACAGCGTCTTTTTGCCCGCGTATTCCGCAAAATCGGTGGAGGGGACGATGGAAAAATCCTTCCTTTCGGCAAACACGGTGGAGGGCACGCTGCCATCCGCCTTTTTGCCCAGCAGAAGGATGTCCTTCCACCACAGCTCCGCCGTGAAGGGCAGATCGTCCCCTGTGGTGTTGTAGTCCAGGGGAATCCGGCACTCCAGCTTGGTGGGGTTCTTGTCGTTGTCAAACCAGAAGGGCTGTTTGTTCGTCCCGCCGTCCAGGGAAACCTGCAGGTCGTTGAGATAGAACTTATTGTCCTTGGTTTTGCCCATATCCAGCACGTCGTCCACGGCCTCTGCGACGTCGGTCAGGGGGACGGTCACGGTGGCCACGGGCTTTTTCGTCGTCTCGTCCTCGCCCATGGTCACGGCGGGCGTTCCGAAGGCGGCCTTGGGCAAGGGGGCCTTTATCCCTTCCTTGCACAGATCGTCGGCGCTCAGCCCCTTAAAATTGCTGTTGCCTTTCAGAGTGGTTCCCTCGTTGCCCTGAAGGTCCTGAAAGGACAAGGAATCCGGGTGGATCATGGGGTTGTCGGTTTCCCGTACGGTGTAGAGGAAGGTGTGCCGCTCGGCCGTCAGAGCGCCGTCCGCCGGCTGAAGCTGGATGGTTGCTTCGCCTGTGGCATTTTGGAGCACCTCGAAATTCACTTTCTCAGCTGTCACCGGCTCGCTGAATTGCACGGTGACGGGAATCACGTCCCCCGCGTAGAAATTGATGTTCTCCGGGGCTTTAATGGAGACAACGGTAGGCATCTGGGTGTCGGAGAGGGCGATGGCGGTGCTCGTCTTCTTGTCGTACCCATTCCACGGGAACTGATCGCACGCAGAGTCGTACGCATTATTGAGCTCAGTCTCGCCACCATTGAAGCCCTGGTCTTTCGGCGGAACGCCGTTGGTGGTCCGGCTATAGCCCCACAGCCCGCCCAGCGCTTGAATGATCACCATCCTGCTCTCATGGGCCGCGCCGTGCAGGGTGATCCCGTTTGTGCAAAGGGACTCCCGGTAGGAAGCGAGGTCGGTAATAGTCTTGGATGCCTCGCTGCCCACATCCACGCCCGCTTTTACATTGAAGCCCGGATAGGGAGGGTATTGATCCTGGTAGTCATCCTCTGTACAATAAGTGGGATCGCTATTCCAATCCGTATTGACTTCGTCTGCATACTTTCGGGTGCTGTAATATTGATATCCTTTGCTGCCGGAGAGAAGGTCGGTGCTCCCCGTCTTGATGGACGCTTCAAATCCGCGGTACAGATATATAGAGCATAATATGGCGTTTTGGTCTCCGCGGAGGAAGCCATCAAAGCTGAAAGCCGACCCACTGACTTCCGAACTGTAGGACATGGTCAGCTTGTTGACCACGCCCTTGTTCACCAGGTACTTCATGGGGTCGCTGAGCGGCAGCGTCTTGTTATAATTGTTCTCATTGACAGAGAGCTGCTGCGTGCCGCTGCCGAAGTCGTACTTCATGGCAATGTCGATCTGCTGGGTCAGAGCTTCCCTGTCCCCGGAATCGTCCGCGAACAGCACGTCCTTGGCGTCATAGGCCCGCAGGAAAAAGCTGCGTTTGCCATTCCACAAATCGTCCTTCGTGTCCCAGTTTTCCGAGACCGCCAGAATGGGAATCTCCACATCGACGGAGGTCTCCCCGGTGGGGATCTTCACCTCTCCGCCCTTCTCTTCTTCTTTCGTCTTCGTGTAGTGGATTCCGGCCAGGGCGCTGCCGTCCAGGGTCTGCACCTTGAAGGAAACCTCGTAGTTCAGGGGCGCGGCCAGGGAGAACGAGGCGGTGACAGTCCCCGCCTCGTTTTTGACCTCGTTCTTATCCACCTTCATGCGCACCCGGGCGGTGTGGTCATAGATGGAGGGGGTGTATGGGGAGGAAATCAGGGAGACTTCCCCGTTTTGGGCGGCCCGGTAGAAGGACAGCAGGGAATCGGCCTGCTCCGGGGTCAGGCTCCGGTCCGTAAAGTAAGTGGACTGAATCCGGGCCAGTTCCCGCTCGATCTCCACCATCTGCTTCAGGTTTTCCAGGGTGACGGGGTCGCCGTCCACCTTGGCCACCCGGCTCAGGTCGGTGGCCGGGTCGTCCAGCAGGGCCTCGATCTGGTCCAGGGTATATTCCTTCCCGTCCAGGTCGATCTTTTCGCTGGTCTTCAGGTTCCCCTTATCGTCCAGCAGGCCGTACTGCGTCAAAACGCCCATCAGCTTTTCCGCGTCGCCGCCGTATTCCTGCCGAAGAGCCTCCAGCAGGGCTGCGTTCTGCACCGCGGTGTTGCCGCTGGTTTGGCTGACGGCCGCGTAGGCCGGGACGGCCGGCACGGTAAACGCCATTGCCGCCGCTAAAAAACAGGCTAAAAGCCGCTTTCCTATCCGTTTCATCCCTTTGTCTCTCCTTTCTCAATCACAAGCGCCGCGGGGCTCTTTCCTTGATCCGCACGCACTTTGCACCACAGGCCGTGGTAGCGCATGGGGCGCCAGCGCCCCATGCGCTAGGGGGGGACGTCCCCCCTAGCATAAAACTGTCATATCTATCCATGAGCATTGTAGCATCCCTATTTTTCATTTGCAAGAAAAAGTATTTTCGTAAATTATATGGCATAAACGGTATATTCACTTGCGTTTCTGCGTTCTCTCTGCTATGCTGAAAGGGAAAAAAGGAGGGAAAGCTTATGCCGGTCAAGCACCGCCGATACCAGCCCCAGGAGGTCATAGAATTGACACGCGCCGCCATTCACGCCTTTACCAGCCGGGACATGGCCGGTTTCGACGGCCTTCTGGATCCGGATTTTTCCTTCGTTGGGGACGACGCCCCTCTGTTCCTTCACGGGACGGAGGAATTTTTCAACAGCACGCAGAACGAACGGAAGTCGCCGCCGGTCTCCATCACAGGGGAGGATTATATGCTGCTGGCCCATGAAAAGAGCCTGTGGGTCACGTCCGGGCGCTTCCAGGCCGTCAGCCCGCCCCTGCGCTCCTCCATCCACTTTACCTTTGTCTGGCGGCAGCGGGAAGAAGCGCTTCTGCTGCTCCACGCCAGCGCCTTCCACGCCCATCCGCCGGCCGATGCAAAGGCCGCGGAAAACCCCCAGGCCCATATGTTTGACCTGCCCCCGGCGGTGAAAATGGACGGCCGGGCGGAGCCGAAGCACCCCTACCGGGACCTGAACGGCCACATCCGCTACCTGTCCGACCGGGAAATCCTGTACTGCCGCTCGTCAGGGAAAATCTGTGAAATCCATTCGGGGAGGCAGCCTCCTTTCTCCATGCGCACCACCCTGCACGCACTGGAACGGCCGGGTTTCCTGGTGATCCACCGGAGTTATCTGGTCAACCTCTCCCACGTGCGGGAAATCTGCCGCTACCGCGCCGTCCTGCAGGACGGTACGGAGCTGCCCATCGGCAGGGAGCATTATCTGCCCCTCAAGCGCATCCTGGCCGGAACGAAACCCTAGGAGGCCGGGAAACAGGGCCCCCAGGGGAGTTCCGCCGTTCCTGCCGTTGAATCCCCGGTTGTTTTCTGATATACTTTATTTATCTGTCCCTTGGCGCTGCAGGCCAAGGAAAGAGGCGGCCGCAGCGTGCTGCGGCCGCGGCCCGTTTTCTTTTCAGCCCGGAAAATAGAGAAAGGGAGCATGAGGATGAAAATTACATGCGCCATCTTTGACGCGGACGGCACTCTGCTGGATTCCATGCCCATGTGGAAGGCCATCACCTACGAATATGCCCAGGACAGGGGGCTTGACGCGCCCCCCGGCCTGCACCGTACCTTAAACCGTCTGAGCATGGAGCAGTGCGCCGCCGCCTACAAGGAATTGGGCGCGCCCGGCAGCCTGGAGGAAATCCGGAAGGAGCTGTCCCAGTACGCCCTGAACGGTTACCGGGACAGGGTGAAGGAAAAGCCCCATGCAACGGCCCTGCTGAAGCTGCTGCACGAAAACGGCGTCCATGTGGCCGTGGCCACCGCTTCCAATCCCGTGGGGGTCCGCACCGCCCTGGAAGCAAATGGGATGACGCCCTATGTGGAATACCTGGTCTCCTGCACGGAGGTGGGGCAGGGGAAGGACAGCCCCGCCGTCTTTTTGAACTGCGCGGAGCATTTCGGCGCGGTCCCGGCGGAATGCGTGGTGTTCGAGGATTCCGCCTATGCCCTGAGAACCGCCCGCGGCGCCGGATTTCTCACCGTGGGCATCCGGGATGAAATCTCCGCGGAAGAGCCCGGCGCGGACTTTTCACAGCTCTGCCACCGGTATCTGCCGGACTATGCCCAGCTGCTGGCGGAGCTCACCCCGCCGGAGGAGGAAGGTAGCCTGCTCCGGGCGGTCCGGAAATAGCCGGATCGAGTTAGTGATTGCGGCGGAGCAGCCGCCGCGGAAAGGAGTTTTTGAAATGAAAGTATTGCTCATCAACGGAAGCCCCCATCAAAGGGGCTGTACTTACACCGCCCTGGCGGAGGTTGCCAAATCCCTGGAAGAAAACGGCGTGGGCGCGGAAATCGCCTGGATCGGGGCCGGGGCTGTTCACGGCTGTATCGCCTGCGGCAAATGCGGGGAGCTGGGCCGCTGCGTCTTCGACGGCGACGCCTGCAATGAAATCCGGGCAAAGGCGCTGGAGGCGGACGGCCTGGTCGTGGGCTCCCCCGTCTACTACGCCGCCCCCAACGGCGCCCTGCTCTCCCTGCTTCAGCGGCTGTTCTATTCCGGCTCCGCCGCCCTTTCCCACAAGCCGGGGGCCTGTGTGGTCTCCGCCAGAAGGGCGGGCACCACCGCTTCGCTGGACGCCCTGCAGAAGTATTTCACCATCAGCCACATGCCGCTGGTGTCCTCCCAATACTGGTGCATGGTGCACGGCAACACGCCTGAGGAAGTCCGGCAGGACAAGGAGGGCATGCAGATCATGCGCAGCTTGGGCAGGGACATGGCCTGGCTGCTGCAGTGCATCGAAGCCGGCAGGCAGGCGGGGATTCATCCGCCCGCGCCGGAAGAACCCCGCGTCTTCACCAATTTCATCCGCTGAAGGAAAAGCGGCTCCCTCAGAAATTGACGTTTCAAATTTAAATTCCGGAGAACACGCTCCCTCTGCGAGTCCTGTTTTCCCTGCGTTGACCCGCAGACCCGGAGAAAGGAAGAGTTCAACCTTTATGCTGAAAAAATTTATCGGGACCAAGGCGTTTTACGTCTCGGTCATTCTGCTCATCGTCCCCATGATCGTCCAGCAGGGCATCACCCAGTTTGTAAACCTTCTGGACAACGTGATGGTAGGGCGGCTGGGCACCGCCCCCATGTCCGGCGTGGCCATCGTCAATCAGATCGTCTTTATCTTTAACCTCACCATCTTCGGCGGCCTTTCCGGCGCTTCCATCTTCGGCGCGCAGTTCTACGGGAAGGGCGACCACAAGGGCCTGCGGGACACCTTCCGCTTCCGCCTCCTCTTCAGCCTTGCCGTGCTGGTGATCGGCATCCTGATGTTCCTGTTCCTTGGGGAATCCCTGTTCAAGCTCTACCTCAACGAGGAGGCCTCCAGCGCCGCCGATCTGGCCGCAACCCTGGACTACGCCAACGAATACATGCTGATTACCCTCTGGGGCCTGCTGCCCTTCGTGGTGGTGCAGTGCTTTTCCAGCACCCTGCGGGACGTGGGCGAAACCGTGTCCCCCATGATCGCCAGCGTCATCGCCATTCTGGTGAACCTGGTGCTCAACTACCTGCTGATCTTCGGCAGCTTCGGCTTCCCCAAAATGGGGGTGGCGGGCGCGGCGCTGGCCACCGTCATCGCCCGGTGGCTGGAAATGTTCTATCTGGTGGGGCGCACCTACCGCAACCGAGCCAAATTCAAGTTCGTGCAGGGCGCTTTCCGCAGCTTCCGCATTCCCCTGTCCCTGGTGAAGAAAATCGCGGTCACCGGCACGCCCCTGCTGCTCAACGAAACCCTGTGGTCCATCGGCATGGCCACCATCAACATGTGCTATGCCACCCGGGGCCTCACCGCCGTAGCAGCCACCAACATCAACGCCACCGTATGGAATCTGTTCTCCATCGTCATGGCCGCCATGGGCAACGCCATCGGCATCCTATCCGGCCAGCTGCTGGGAGCCAATGAAATCGAGAAGGCCAAGGATACCGTGCGCAAGCTGCTGGTGTTCAGCGTGGCCGCCAACCTGGTAATGGGCGGCCTCATCATGGCAAGCGCCCCCTTCATCCCCCACATCTACAACACGGAGGAGGTGGTCCGCCATACCGCCACCCGCCTTCTGCTCATTTCCGGCGCTTTCCTGCCCCTGTCCGCCTACGTACAGGGCACCTATTTCACCATCCGTTCCGGCGGCAAGACCTTTATCACCTTTCTCTTCGACTGTGTCTTCACCTGGGTGGTCTGCCTGCCCATCGCCTATCTCCTCTGCAACTTCACCGGCCTCTCTGTGATCTGGGTCTTCTTCTTTGTTCAGCTGGCCGAGGTGATCAAGGCTGTCATCGGTGCAGTCATGCTGCGCTCCGGCATCTGGGCCAAAAACGTGGTGGGTGCCCGCCAGGAAGACCAGCCCCTCCCAGAATCCCCAGTTTCAGACACCCCCCTCTAATCTCCGCTTTCTTTCGCAGAAAGCTTGGCAAAGAACTCTGAGCTCCAGCCCTCCAGCAAAAGATGCTCTCACTTCGTTCGAGTATCTTTTGCTTCCGGGCTGGAGAAAGGGCTGTCCTTAGCCTTCCCCTTGAGGGGAAGGGGGACCGCTTGCGGTGGATGAGGTGGAAAGTCTTACTCTCCCCGCAGCGGCAGAATATGGGACAGAAACACCTCATCAGTCACCTGCGGTGACAGCTTCCCCTCAAGGGGAAGCCTTTGAACTTTGCCTTCCCCTTGAGGGGAAGGGGGACCGCTTGCGGTGGATGAGGTGGAAAGTCTTACTCTCCCCGCAGCGGCAGAATATAGGTTAGAAACACCTCATCAGTCACCTTCGGCGACAGCTTCCCCTCAAGGGGAAGCCTTTGAACTTTGCCTTCCCCTCACCCCGCAGCAGCTTTTCCGCATTACAATTTTAAAATCCATCAGGAGACGAAACCCATGAGACCTACAAACGGATATCCCTATCGCTATGAACTGCACTGCCATACCTGCCGGTGCAGCAAATGCGCCCACAGCACCCCGGTAGAAATGGCCCGTGCCTATTATGAAAAAGGGTACGCCGGCATGGTCATCACCGACCACTTCCTCCGGGGCAACACGGCTGTGGATCCCTCCCTGTCCTGGGAGGAGAAGATGAACTGTTACCACAATGCCTATCTGGAAGCCGCGGAGTATGCGGACGGCAAGGATTTTCACGTGCTCTTCGGCCTGGAACACCAGTACGGCGGCGGCAAGGAAGTGCTCACCTACGGCATTGACCTGGAATTCCTGCTGTCCCATCCCTGCCTGGACCAGCTTCCCCTCAGGGAGTATGCCCAGCTGGTGTGGGACGCGGGGGGCTTCCTCTCCATGGCCCATCCCTACCGGGGCGCAGCCTATATCGACAGTACCATAGGCCCCCAGCCGGACTGCCTGGACGGCGCGGAGCTCTTCAATTTTTTTAACACCGGTGAGGAAAACAAAAAAGCCGCCCTCCTGGTGGAGCAGCACCATCTGCTGCCCACCTCCGGCGGGGACGTCCACGACGCGGAGAGCGACGCCGTGGGCATGGCGGGGGTTGCCCTGCCCCGGCCGGTTACCGGCGGGAAAGAGCTGGCGGAGCTGCTGCGCAGCGGGGATTACCGGCTCATCATCAACGGCGAGCTGGTCTGACCGGGCTTCCCAAAACAGAACAGGCAGGAGACGGACAAAGACCGGGCCGGCCGCCCGGCTTCCTGCCCGAAACTTATATAATAGGAAGGAGCATTGCCATGCAGGTTTTCACTGAAAAACGCGGCTTTTCGGAGAGGGACGCACTCTCCACCCTGGAGGCCGTGGACGTCTCCACAGGGGAACGGAGCGTCCTGAAGGAGTTCGATCATCTCATCGAGGCCCCAAACTGGCTTCCGGACGGGGACCGGATCCTCTATAACGCGGGAGGCAGCCTTTGGATTTTCCGGCTCTCCACCGGAGAAAGCCAAAAGCTGGACACAGGCTTTGCCGCCTGCTGCAACAACGACCACGTGCTGTCCCCCGACGGGCGCTCCGTGGGCCTGAGCCACGGCACAGCGGAGGACGGCTGGTCCCGGGTGTACACCGTGCCCCTCTCCGGCGGAGTCCCCCGGCTGATCACTCCCATCGCCCCCAGCTACCTCCACGGCTGGTCTCCGGACGGGTCCACCCTGGCCTACTGCGCGGAGCGAAACGGTGAATTCGACATCTACACCATTCCCGTGGAGGGCGGCGAGGAGACCCGCCTCACCTTCGCGCCCGGCCTCAGCGACGGCCCCGAATACTCGCCGGACGGAAAGCAGATCTGGTTCAACTCCGTGCGCAGCGGCCTGATGCAGGTCTGGCGCATGAACGCCGACGGCAGCGAACAGACCCGCGTCACCTGGGAGGAGGGGAGCAACTGCTGGTTTCCCCACCTGTCTCCGGACGGGAAGCAGGTGGCCTACATCGCCTACAAAAAAGGCGACGTGGCCCCCGGAGACCACCCGCCCCACAAAAACGTGGAAATCCGCCTGATGGATGCGGACGGCGGAAACGGCAGGGTTCTGTGCAGCCTGTTCGGCGGCCAGGGAACCCTGAACGTCAACAGCTGGTCCCCCTGCGGCAGGAAGCTTGCCTTCGTCAGCTATACGCCAATCAGTTGATTTTTTTTTAAATATTCTATTGAATATATAATAAGTTAGTGATAATATATAATTGTAAATTCCTTTTTAGATACATTGTTTATGATGGAAGAGGTGATACCAATGGATTCATTTGGACTTCCGAAGATAAACCCCCTTATGTTTTCTCAAGAAAGGAATATTTATCATGAAACTTAGAAAAGTGCTTGCATTAACTCTGGTATTAGTTTTTACAATTTTATCCAGCGGTATAACGGCTTTGGCTGCTTCACCAACTATAGAAGATTTGTCAAAAAAAGAGGAGAGAGTACTCTGGACGGTAAATGAAATACAAAATCCGGATACTTTGATTTCCAGGGCCAAGTTGGGAATTGATGAATTAGCAGATAATTTAGGCATAGAAGCCAAATCAACCATCGAAACTACGGGAAACATACTTGCTGAGAATCATGTTACCTCTCAGCTACTTCAACGCAAAGCAATTGATAATAAGCAAATTGATACTTATGCGGTATCATCTGTTGCTAGGTATGTCACATCTCACCAAGGGCAGAATACTGGCTATGGCTCTACTCTTGTGGCTACGCTATACTTAAATACTATAACAGTTAGTGGACATACTGAAATATGTTTGCTTTATACCCACGATACTGTATATGGTGGGGGTGCCGCACGTTTAGTTATGAGTAACGTAATTCGTGTCGAAGCTGGTGGTGCAGTATATAATACTTCTGACATTTTTTCCTATCCAAGTGGAAGTTATACTTTGTACCCCAACCAAGCTGGACTCTATATCATGGGCGGAACTGCTTTTGTAGGATTAAAGGATTATTTGTTTTTTGATAATGGTGGTTCTATCAAAGTAGAGTTCACAGTGAACCCTGCGGGAATAGTTACACCAAATCCATAGCATTTTTTGGTTCCTCAAATGAAAAATCATAAACTTTTCTGCCCTGATTATGTCCTTTTTTCCCTAATCCTTCTTTTCATTCTGGGTGGGTGTTCCGGAGGCCCCGCGGGCAGCGGCGCCTCCGGGCCGCCGTCCCCTGCCGCTTCCCCGGAACAAACCGCCTCCGGGGAGCCCTATGAATTTGACCGGGGAGATTTTCTGGCCCGGTACCAAGAGGCCCTGGACCGGCTCTCCCAGGGCGCGCCGCCTAGAAATCCCGCCCCCGCTGATCCGGCCGGGACCGGCTTTGCCGTGGTGTCTCTGGATCAGGAGGTCTATGGGGTGAGCCGTTTTGCCTTTCTCCCCCTGAGCTGGCGGGACCTGACCGACGAAGAGCTTCTCTCACTGGCTGCCGGGATGGACGGCCTTCCGGCGGGCGACCTGCTCAAGCCCTCCCATTCCCGCACCGGCCTGCAGGACAGCGCCGGAGAGCTTCCGCTTCTCCGGCAGAGCCGGGAGCTCAGCCCCGGGGGAGAGAGCCGCCTTCCCCCGTCTCTTATACACATCCGACCGTGCCGACGAGG
>OJKJ01000536.1_pt1 | contig 20043 bp, 17 predicted proteins | sample 1596491 | NCBI WGS metagenome assembly OJKJ01 (sample SAMEA4350160, study PRJEB24818) | metagenome | biome: human; feature: gut; material: faeces | place: Denmark | collected 2013-09 | reverse complement strand
TTCCAACACACCGTGGAACGCATTTGCAACCACCGGCAAGTACGGTATGTTCATGTGCGGCGGCTGGGTGACTTCCATCTTAAACCAGTTTGACAAGTACCCGAGAGACTGGAAAGTCGGTCTGCTTCCGATGCCTTATCCGGAGGGAAGCGATCCGTCTACGCTGACGGTACCGGGATGCTACGCAGTACCGACTACCAGCAAGAACAAGGACGCAGCATTCGCAGCGGCAGCCTGCATGGCGGAGAACCAGTACACACTGGGCATGGGCCGTGTACCTGCAAGAATCGACTTAACAGACGAAGAGATCAATGATTACGTTGAGAACTCCCTGGCGAAGCCATTTGAGTTTGACGGTCTCACTGTGGAAGACTTCAAGACCGCATGGTTTGACAGCAGCCGCAAGGCACTTTCCGAAAAAATCATTGGCGACGGCGACGCAGCCATTTCTCAGGCAATCATTGAAGAGGGCCAGCTTTACGGCCAGGGTGCGGAAAGCATCGACGACGCAGTAACCAAGATTCAGGATAAGGCAAACAGAGCAATCGAAGAAGATAAGCAGTAATCTAGTCTGACCTGACGGGCAGTCCATTCGGGAAACCTTAGGGGCTGCCCTTTTTGTACCCTAAATACTGCTTTTTAGCCTGTTGTCTGCTCAGTCAACCGCATTTACACGAAAAACGAGGTGTGTTTATGAAAAGTAATGGTAATGCAAAAGTAAAAGTGAAAACCTCCATTGCTCAGAAGAAGGAGAATTTTACAGGGGCTCTTTTTATCGCTCCGTATCTGATCGGCTACGTTATTTTCCAGGGGCTGCCGTTTTTGATCGCAGTGGTCCTTGGTTTCACCAATGTCCGCTATATCAGCAAGCTGGAGGATGCGTCCTTTGTCGGTATCAGCAACTTTATCCGCATGTTTACGGATGTGGATACCATGAAGGCCTTAGGACGCACCGGCCTTTACTCCCTGATGTATGTGCCGTTAATCATGGTATGCGGCTTTTTCATCGCATATATGGTAAACAAAGGAATCCACTGTAAGAACCTGGTCCGTTCCATGTTCTTTCTTCCATACGTATCCAACATGGTGGCAGTAGCCGTCGTATTCAAGCTGCTGCTCGGTCCCGACGGTCCGGTAGTGTACATCCTTTCGGCTCTTGGCAGTGAGAATCCGCCGTATCTGCTGTACGGCTTAAATACCGCGCTTCCGACGGTAGTGTGTATCGCCGTGTGGAAAGGCATCGGCCTTAACTTCATTACGTATCTGGCGGCGCTTCAGAACGTCTCCGCGGATCTTCTGGAAGCCGCTCAGATCGACGGTGCCAGCAAATGGCAGAGAATTAAGAATATTGTGATCCCGATGATTTCTCCGACCACATTTTTCTTAATGATCAGTTCTGTGATCACATCCCTGCAGAACTTTACCACCATTCAGGCTTTGACTGGAGGCGGTCCGGGACAGGCAACCACGGTTATGTCCATCAACATTATCAGAACCGCATTCACCAACTACCAGACAGGCTATGCCAGTGCACAGGCTCTCGTGATGTTTCTTATCGTCTTAATCATCACGCTGATTCAGTGGCGCGGACAGCAAAAATGGGTCAACTATTAAGGAGGAAGAGCTATGCTTAAGAAAGATAAAAAGATGTCATGGGGCTGGACGATTGTTCTGATTGCCATTGGCCTTGTCTGCATCTACCCGTTTTTATTCATGGTGTCATCATCCTTCAAGATTTCAGGTGATGTGCTCACGAAGCCGCTTCAGCTGATTCCCGATCAGATCATTTTCTCTAACTATTCGGACTTGTTCGGTGACCCATACTATGATTTTGGACAGTGGTATATCAATACCATCGTGATGACGGTTACCACCATTGTCATCAAGGTTTTCGTGGTTTCCATCACGGCTTACGCATTTTCCAAGATTAATTTCAAGGGAAGAGACGGAATTTTTCTGGTTCTTCTGACTTCTTTGATGATTCCTAGTGACATTATGCTGATTCCGAGGTATGTTATATTTAAGCAGATTCACATCCTGGATACCATGTGGTCTCTGGTGCTGCCGGCTACCTTCGATATCTACTTTGTATTCATGATGCGTCAGGCATTTATCGGCATCCCGGAGGAGATCAGCGAGGCGGCCCGCATCGACGGATGCAGCCATTTCCAGATCTATTCAAGGATCATTCTGCCGCTGGCGAAGCCCTCGATCGTGACGCTGATTCTGTTTACGTTCGTGTGGTCCTGGAACGACTATATGGGGCCTTATATCTTCATCTCCAGCCTGGAGAAGCAGATGCTGTCTGTTGGTATTAAGCTGTTTACGGAAGGCACGGTGACGGATCCTGCGCTTCAGATGTCCGCTGCGACGCTGGTCCTGATGCCTGTGCTGGTGCTGTTCTTATTCTCGCAGAAATACTTCGTGGAGGGCGTCAACTCCTCCGCAGTAAAAGGGTAGCGGGGATGGAAAAACTTCTGTTCTGGCTGTGCTGGATCGCATACTTTTCCACGTATATCGGCAGGCTGAACTATTCGGCCAGCCTGACGGGGATCATCCTTTCGGAAGGATTTTCCAAAGGGCAGGCCGGAATGATCGGAACGGCGTTCTTTTTCGCCTATGGAGCGGGGCAGTTTGTCAGCGGCTTCTTAGGCGACCGCCTGGCCCCGAAGAAAATGGTCTTCACAGGGCTGATGGTATCCGGCCTCTGCAACCTGGCTATGGCGGGGGCGAAGGGCTCCGGTCTGATGACGGCGGTCTGGTGTGTAAATGGTCTGTTCCAGGCATTTATCTGGTCACCCATGATCCGGCTGATGTATGAGTATTATAAGACGGAAACGAGGATGAAGGCGTGTGTGTCTTTAAACAGCTCCGTTCCCATCGGAACGATGGCGGCCTACGGCCTGACGGCGCTTGTGATATGGATGTCCGGCTGGAGGGCCATGTTCGTTCTGGCAGGCGCGGCGCTGATCGGTACCTCGCTGTTCTGGATTACAGGCATGAAGCGGGTGGAACGGTATGCGGCAGAATCCGGGAAAATGACGGAAATGTCCTCTGGTGAGACCGGCGGTTCGGCAAAGGCTGCCGTAAACTGGAAGAGTCTTCTGATCCAGTCTGGATTTCTGTTTCTGATGATGGCCCTCTTTGTCCAGGGGGCGCTGAAGGACGGCGTGACCACCTGGGTGCCGACTTATATCAGCGAGACATACGGACTGAGCGCCATTCTGGCAATCACAAGCACCATGGTTATTCCGGTCTTTAACCTGCTGGGGGTCTATCTGGCCTCCTTTGCCAATCTTCACTGGTTTCGGAATGAGGTGCGGACAGCGGGAGCGTTTTTCGTGGTCAGCGCGGCGGCCATACTGGTGCTGCGTCTGGCGTCGGGGCGGAGCATGGCGGTGTCATTTCTGATGCTGGCGCTGGCGACGACGGCGATGATGGCGGTCAACACCATGCTGATCGCGGTGCTCCCATCGTATTTTGGCGTGATCGGAAGAGCCTCTTCCGTATCAGGCCTTCTAAATTCCTCGGTCTATGCAGGCGGCGCCGTCTCCACTTACGGAATCGGAGCACTGTCTGTGGCCCTGGGATGGAACGCTACCATCGTAATCTGGTTTCTGATGGCGGCGTTTTCGGCGGTGATCTGTTTCCTGACAGTCCGGAAATGGATTGCTTACCGGAAGGAAGTTCTTCAAAGTTGGAAGGAGTAAGACAATGTCAAACAAAGTAAATTTAATCCCGGAAACAGGTACCTTCTACAAAGCAAACCTTCACTGTCACACCATCCATTCCGATGGCCGCCTGACACCGGAGGAGGTTAAAAAAGCGTATATGGACGAGGGGTATTCCGTGGTAGCCTACACGGACCACCGCAGATATCAGTGGCACAGAGAGCTGATGGATGATAATTTTGTGGCACTGGCCGCCTACGAGGTGGACATAAACGAGCACTTTAAAGTTCCTGGGGATTTTTCCAGGGTAAAGACGTACCATATTAACCTGTACGATTCGAAGCCGGAGGAGTTTCAGGAGGAGAAGAAAGAGAGCCCCCTTCCGGAGAGCCGTTACGGCGATTACCATTATATTAACGGATATATCGACCGCATGAAGGAATACGGCTTCTTTGCCTGCTATAACCACCCTTACTGGTCTCTGCAGAACTACGACGATTACAAGAATCTCCGCGGCTTCTGGGGCATGGAGATTTATAATTATGGATGTGAGCACGACGGACTGTACGGCTATAATCCGCAGAGCTATGACGAGATGCTGCGTCTGGGCAACCGGCTGTTCTGTGTTTCCACGGATGATAATCACAACAGCTTTCCGTTCGGAGATCCCCTCTGTGATTCCTTTGGCGGATTCACCATGATTAAGGCGGAAAAACTGACTTACGACAGCATTGTGGACGCTCTCTTAAAGGGCAATTTTTACAGCTCCATGGGACCGGAGATAAAGGAACTGTATGTGGAGGACGGCGTTCTGCATGTGAAGACCAGTCCGGTGGAAAAGATCTATGTGCTGATGGAAGGCCGCAACTGCTATAAGAAGGCGGTAAAACCGGGAGAGACCGTAACAGAAGCCTCCTTTGCGCTGGCGGGCAGTGAGACGTATATCCGGGTGACCTGCCAGGACGGAAGAGGACTCCGCGCCGATTCCAACGCGTATGAACTGAACGGAAAAGAGCCGGTGCTTCGCGCGTATGATGTGCGTGTGCTGTAAGGGTCATCTGGTCTAAGGGGCATCTGGTCTAAGGCAACGACTGATTCTCAGGAGAAGCGGCGATTTTTATGCTCTTCTATAATGGAAAGGAAATGGCTGAATGGAAAATAAGCGGTATGAAAGGACGGCCCGGCTGGCGGAAGCGCCGGAGATGACGGCCCGGGAGGCGGATGAAGCCTTTGCCGTCTGTGTGGAAACTGTAAAAAGGAACATGGCATACTTTGGCAGCACCGTCCCGGCGGCAGCCAGTGTGAATGGAATCTATCCGAAGACGGAGAGTGACGACTGGACCGACGGATTCTGGACCGGAGAGATGTGGCTCTCTTACGAGGAGACGGGGGACTCCGCTTTTAAGCGGGAAGCCCTGGCCTCGGTGGCAGACTTTGAACGGCGTATGCAGGAACGGGTGGTGGTAGACCATCATGATATGGGGTTTCTGTTCAGCCCGTCGTGTGTGGCGGCATGGCGTCTCTTAAAGAGAGAAGGAGCCATGGAAGAGGAACAGCACGAAAGCATGATGAATGACGCCGCCATAGAGCAGGCGAAACGGACGGCTCTGGCCGCGGCCGACAACCTGATGGGAAGATTTCAGGAGAAAGGCGGCTTCTTCCAGGCGTGGGGGGCGGCAGGCGATCCAAAAGAATACCGGTTGATTATCGACTGTCTGCTCAATATGCCCCTTCTGTTCTGGGCATCAGAAGTAACCGGCAATCCCATTTACCGGGAGAAGGCGGAGTGTCATATCAAAACTGCCATGGCCCATGTAGTGAGAGACGATTACTCCACGTATCACACCTATTACTTTGATCCGGAGACGGGCGCTCCGGTGAAGGGAATCACCCAGCAGGGCAACCGCAACGGGTCCATCTGGGCCAGAGGACAGGCGTGGGGAATCTATGGAGCCGCCCTGAGCTACGGCTATTTCCACGACCCCGAGTATATGCGTCTCTTTGACGGCGTGACGGCCTGTTTTATGGAGAATCTGCCGTCGGATCTGATCCCTTACTGGGATTTTGATTTTAATGACGGAAGCCCGGAACCGAGAGATTCCTCCGCCGCGGCCATCGCCGCCTGCGGCCTCCTGGAAATGGCCCGCTATGTGGAGCAGGAAAAGGCAGACAGACTCATTTCCATGGCATCTAAGCTGATGAAGGCATTGACGGACCGCTGTCTTTTGAGAGATGGCGCGCCGGGAGCCGGAATTCTGCTTCACGGAACGTATGCGAAACGGTCGAAGGAGAACGGGGTCAATCAGTCTGGCGTGGATGAATGCAACCTGTGGGGGGACTACTTCTATATGGAAGCTCTTATGAGGATGAGAAAGGATTGGGAACGATATTGGTAATCAGTGATCAGGAAAAAAAGCTGGTCCGGGTGGTGCCTTCCGAGCGGCAGATGCGTCACCAGACGCTGGAATTTTACGGTTTTCTCCATTTTACCGTAAATACTTTTACGGACAGGGAGTGGGGGGATGGGACAGAATCCCCCTCTGTTTTTTGTCCGGAGCATTTTGATGCGTAGCAGTGGGCGGAGACTCTGGCGGCTTCCGGTATGAGAGGCGCGATTCTCACCTGCAAGCACCACGATGGCTTCTGTCTCTGGCCCAGCCGGTATACGGCTCATACGGTAGCCGCCAGCCCATTTCGGGGCGGAAACGGCGACGTGGTGCGGGAGGTGTCGGAGGCCCTTCGGAAATACAATTTAAAGTTTGGTATCTATTTATCGCCCTGGGACCGTCACGAACCATGCTATGGAAAAGGAACGCAGTACGACGATTTCTTTGTGGGACAGCTGACGGAGCTGCTGACAGGATACGGCGATATTTTCTGTGTCTGGTTTGACGGCGCCTGTGGCGAGGGGCCTGATGGAAACGTGCAGAGCTACGACTGGGAACGGTACTATGAGGTAATCCGACGTCTGCAGCCGGAAGCCTGTATCTCCGTCTGCGGCCCCGATGTCCGCTGGTGCGGCAACGAAGCCGGAGACACCAGGGAGCAGGAGTGGAGCGTGGTGCCCGGACGGCTCCGGGACACAGAAAAAATCAGGGAAAACAGCCAGCAGAGTGATGAGACGGAGTTTCGGCAGAGAACCCTTTTAAGCAGTGACCAGGATCTTGGAAGCCGGATGGTGCTGGAGGGAGAAAACGATCTGGTCTGGTATCCCACCGAGGTGAATTTCTCCATAAGACCGGGCTGGTTCTATCATGAGTCCGAGGACGATCAGGTGAGGAGCCTGGAGAATCTGGTATCTATCTATGACCGCTCTGTGGGCGGCAACAGCACGATGCTGCTGAATGTCCCGCCGACTAAAGAGGGGCTGATCCATGATCGCGATGCCGAGAGGCTGAGAGAACTGGGGGCGTATTTAAGACGGCGCGAGGCCCGTAATCTGGTGAAGGAAGCGGAGATGACTGCCACCGGGTCTGAGCCAGGTCACGACGCGGCAAATCTCCGGTCAGATGAAGAGGGAAGTTATAAGACTCCTGATGGTATCCGAAGCTGTGAGATCCGTCTGACCTGGGAGGAGCCGGTTAAAGTATCCATGGTGGTGATCAAGGAGGACATCCGGTTTAGCCAGAGAATTGAAAAATACCGGATAACCAGCGTCTGCGGCGAAGAGCGTCAGGTGCTCTGCGAGGGGAAGACGGTTGGCTGGCGGAAGAACGCGGTGTTTGAGCCTGTGACAACGAATGAAATTCGGGTGGAGATTCTGGAGAGCCGGGTCGCTCCGGTGATTCGGTTTTTGGGGGTGTATTGAGAGAAGCACATTGTATACGACAGATACCTGGCTTTGATTTCTTGTAAGAATATGGTACAATAAGTTTAGATGATCAAAATCGGAGAGGAGATTTACTATGCGGCCTGCATTTTCAAATGCTTTGTATTATCCATCGATTGATATAAGAGATACAAACTGGTTAAAAACTGCTATTCTTTTCTGGGACTCTATATCTACCATTGTTCCGGAGGATCTTGATCAACCCTATGTGCAGCCGGATACCCAATATCTGGCAGATATTGGATTTTTAAAACCTCTTTATGTGAATTCTGATGACAGGTCTGTTGTTGGCATAGAAAATGACATAATAAAATTATTGAATAGCCCTAAATTCAAAGAAACCTTTTTTACAGCAAATACTAAAAAGTATGGCGGAAAATTGGTCAGTGAAAGATCTTATGGGGTTAGGGAACCCCTTAAAAATTTACCCAATAGCGGCATTTACAGCAAAAAGATGTCTTGGAAAATACAGGATGAAATACGATATCTTAGTAAAAATATGGAGAAAAATGAAATTTATTATTTAGATAATGAATTAGCCTATATCTACATGATAGTATTGGCCAATAAATTGTGTGAAGATTACTCGTTGGGTATGGTTACAGATCATGAATCGTGCTTTAAAGCAGGTAACACAGTTAAATACGGCCATCGAACGGGGATAAGGCCTGAAGATCGTTTTCGTAGCAGGCGCCCAAAAGATCATCAACTGGAACAAGGCTTATTACTAAATCTCATTATAAGTAGCATTTCAATTTCACCAAATACGAACCTTAAAGATTTAGTCAGTTTTAGAAATCATCACAAAGATGAATTGGGGAGATTTCGAACACAACTTGCGGCGTTTACACAGAATTTCGTTGAAGAAAAGCCAATTGAGATAATGCAGCAAGAGGTAAAGGATTTATATATTAATGAATTCTTACCAGCATTAAATAGTTTCAAAGCGGCTCTGACGAGTTCAAAAATCAAATGGATTACCGATAATCTTCTCAAAGTATCATTATTTAATGCAAGTGCGACGGGAGTACCTATGGCACTGTTAGGAATGCCTCTGAAAAACTCTATTTTTGCCGGAGTGGGAGTATCTATGATGGCTTCGATTGTTTCCTGTAATGTAGATAAAAAAACTCTTTTGCAGGAAAATCCGTACTCATATTTACTTTCTATAGAACGTGAGTTGAGATGATCACTGCAGTAAAGGGGAATCTTATGAGTGTACTTATTGCAGTAAATTCATAATCAAAACTTAAGCAGGCAATGAAGTTGGGCCGGGAATCTATAACCGATTTCTGTTCATCCTTCATTGCCTGTTTGCAGATTCTCTGTGAACCAAGTGAAATTGTCTGGCAGTGCCGCCTCTGATCATGCAGTAGAGTAACTTGTACAAAATGGTCTCGTTTGTGATATACTTAACGTAATATAAGTACGAAGTATCACGCAGCAGCTGCAAACAGGTACGACAGGAGCATAAGATGGATGGGATCGATAAGAAAATAGAACCAGAGGGAGGCGCTGCGATAACGGCAAAGGAGGAAAATGGATTGAAAAAGTTTGACATTTATAAACAGATTGGCCCCATCTCCAGACCTAATAACGGCTGGACAAAAGAATTGAATTATATCAGCTGGGATGACCGGGAACCCGTCTATGATATCAGAACGTGGAACGAGGACCATACGGCGTATGGAAAAGGCGTGACGGTGACGGCCGGTGAGATGGTGGTTCTGAAGGAACTTCTGAAGAGCAGAAACGTGTTTTGATCATGAGAAAATTTGAATATAAGAGGGAGGTATCCCAATGTATACATATGAATACCGTTTTTATCCCCGGTCATTCGAACCGGAGGAACTCGATGTGTTTATTGATAATATGCAGTGGTTTATATCCTGTCTGTATAAGAATGGCCAGATTCTGTCTGAATTTCAAAATACAGTCAAATGCGCAGAATATTTTTCCTGCAGAATCGTAGCGCCGGAACGGGATTCTCTGAGTGAAAAGTATGGAAACCGGTATACCCGGGAGTTTTTTGAGGATGTATGCAAAGACTCTGCAAAGCCGCCGGAGCTGCTCTATATTGGAGAAAATTACGATGTGGAGGACAGCTGTACGTGTGAAGCTCCCAGCCATTATATCCTGTTTTCGGAGTGCCTGTGGGCTGCATCTCCGATTATCTGCGGTGATTGTAAATGCCCGGTACCGCTCTACAAGTTTCCGAAAACCTATGACGGCACGGAGTATTTCGACCTGTTAGGCTGGCAAAATGCTTATCGGGCCTGTGACCGGCAATTTTATGAAGGAATCGGAGAGCGGCATGGCTATAAAATGATGCACGACCCGAACAGCCTTTTATCGAAGGAAGCGCTTCAATACTGCAGTATCATGGAAGAAAAGACGGGAAAGCCATTTTATTATTTTCTGTTTACTTATTACAAAAAGAATAAACCGGTCTGCCCAAAGTGCGGGGAACCGTGGGCTAATCAGAAGCATGCGATATCCCGTAAGATACGGTATGATTTTGTCTGCCATCAATGCAGACTCGTAGCCGATGATCCTAACTTCTGACGAAGGATATTTTGAAAAAATTGGAGGTTTCATGAGCTGGAAAATGAAATGTATGGACAGGAAATACCTGACAAAATCACTGGATTTGGTGGAACGGGTCTTTACGGAATCGGAAAATGCAGAGTCGGGGAATACGGTGAGAAGGCTGGTGGAGGAAATAAGAAGCAAGCGGTTCTATCTGCCGGAACTGGAATTAATCATGACGGATGAAATGGATGAGGTGATTGGATACGCCATGTTTTCAGGCTTTCATCTGGAAGGCAGGTATGAAGGGCAATTACTGCTGCTTTCGCCTGTGGCGGTCAAAACAGAATTACAGAGACGGCACATTTCCAAGGAGCTGATCGAATATGGCTTTGAAAAGGCGGGGAAGATGGGATATAAAGCGGTGATTGTAGAGGGCAATCCTCAAAACTATAACCCAAGAGGATTTGAGACTTCCTGCAACCATGGGATTATTGCCGGTCCGGGGCTTCAGCTTCCTGCACCGGAGTGTCTGATGGTAAAGGAATTAGCGGAAGGTTCTCTGAAAACGATAAAGGGTATCGTGGATTATTCGGATTATCAGTATCTGACCTGATGAAAATAACGGGAGATGACCGGAGAACGAGGGGGATCTGGTGTCGGAAAATGGGGGACGGAGATGGAAATGGATGAGAGAGAAGGATTGACCGATCAGGAAGAACCGTGTGAATATACGCTCAGTGAGGCGGAGCTGTTTGCCTTCTTAGGAAAGAAACTGGACCCCGCAGACGTTCTGACCGGCAAAGTGCTGCTGGAAAAGGCTATTTTTCCTATGAGTTGGTTCTCCTGAGATACAGGGAGGAATCGGAAGGGATCCGGCGCAGTGATTTCAGAAATACGGATCCAGTGAAAGTGGTTGATGAAGAAGCTGTTGTAAACCGGGCGAAACAGGAATGCACGATTTTCTATACAGACACAGGGGTTTATGATGATATCCCGGGTGAGATGTGGAGGGTTTTGTTTTATTCCAAAGGTATGCTGGGCGGATGCCAGGAAGTATACATGGATCGGAACGGGATTACAAAATTAATCGTTTGCGGCGAATAAGAGTTGCTTTACAGGCAGCAGCCTTTATGGTATACTGAATGAAATCAGGAAGGGTGGTGAATATCATGACGAATAAGAGATTATTGATAAATCAAAAAGTCATGCTGTTTACGATCGGGAGTTTTCTGTAGCCTTTCTCTTAGAGTCGATCAGTGGGTGCTTTTGATTTGTCAAAAGCACTTTTTTTAATGCTATAAACATGGCGCTGAATGATAGGTTTCACTGTTATTCAGAATACACGGAAAGGCTGCAGGAAAGAGGGAAAATGAAAGTAACTGGAAGAATACTGCCGAAATTTCCAAAGGCAGTCTGTGTAATTATTTTGTGTGCATTTTTTAAAGCGGTGGCTTACTGGGCGCTGACGCCCTATTTGCCCATGTATCTGGGAAACCGTCTCGGAATCAGTGTAGAGAACAGCGGATATCTGATCGGACTGGGGAGTTTATCGGGGACGATTATGAGCATTTTTTGCGGATTTCTTATAGACCGCCGTGATAAGAGAAAGATTTTTGCGCTGTCACTTTCTGTGATGGCAGTCAGTTACTTAATCTTTCCGGGAATGTCAAATGGATTCCTTATTCTTGGAGTATTGATGATGATTAACATTGCGTCCTCATCCCTGGCGATTGTTACCAATGCCTGGTTTTCCATTATGCTGTCAGAGGAGGAAAGTACGAAAGCATTTTCCATTAAATACATTCTGGAGAATATTGGCGCTATGGTAGGGCCTGTACTGGGTACGGTGCTGGTGAAGCTTGATCTTCGCTTTCCGTTTTATGTGGCATCCGCAAGCCTGGTTTTGATAACGCTCATTTTCTTTGTCTATTCAAAGGCGCTGGTGAGCAGTCCGGTCAATGGGAAAATTGATGTGGGCAAAACGGAAGATTTGGGAATCGGGCAGACCATGAGGCTGCTGGCCCAGGATAAGCGGCTGCTTTATTTTACAATTGGCGGCGTGCTGTCCATGATGATATACGGAGCACTGGTTACATTTATGTCATTGTTCTTTTCTTCCGTCTTGCCCTATGATGAGGCGTATCGAAGAGTGGCCTATATTTCGGCGCTGAATGCTGCAATTGTGATGGGGCTGCAGTACTTTGTGAGCGCAGTTATCAGGAAGAAAACAATCATGAGATGGGTGCGGTTCGCTGTCGGGTCCATGGTGGCAGGCCTGATAATTTTAATCTTTCGGTCGGACCTGCTGTGGCTTACTGCGGCGATCGTATTGCTGTCCTTTGGCGAAGTGGCAATTGTTCCGGCGGAGTACTTATTTATTATAAAGATTACTCCAAAAGAGCAGAGAGGTGTATACCTCGGCGCACAGAATATGATCGTTCTGGGACTGTCCATATCACCGGTCCTGTGCGGATATTTGCTGAAAGAGGCGAGTGCCTCCATGATGTTTGCCGTCCTGTGCATCATATTAATGTTCAGCCTGGCGTTTTACCAGATGGGATACTCTGTAAGTGAAAAAGCAGAGACGATTTAAACGTATGTGAAAGCTATAAATGTAAAAACGGTGATTTTCCTTGACATTCGGTATGACTTCTATTAGACTCATTAAGTAAATACTCAATGAATAAAAACTTAATGAGAGAACTGGAGGATCCCGTTTATGAATACGCGTGACCAGCAAAAAGAGAAACGGCGCGAAGAAATTTTACTTGCAGGCCTGGATCTGTTTGTAAAAAAGGGGTATGCGGCGACGAAGACCAGCGATATAGCGAAGGCGGTAAATATGAGCGACGGCCTTTTGTTTCATTATTTTGCGACGAAAGAGAGCTTGTACGAGGAGCTTATCCGCATCGGGACAGAATCCTCCCAGGCATGGATGGAGATCGATGAGCGCTCGCCGCTGAACTTTTTTACAAATGTGACAAATCAGATCCTGGATATGATTCGCATGAATCCGCAGGGGGCGAAATTCTTTGTATTGATTGCGCAGGCGTTGAGAAGCAGCACGACACCGGAACGGATCACGCAGATTCTGGCGTCCCAGGAGACCCGTTATGCCAAAACCGTGGAACTGATCCGGAAGGGGCAGGAGGCGGGAGAGATCCGCAGAGGGAATCCTGAGGCGCTGGCCTACACGTTCTGGTGCAGCATCCAGGGAATTGCGGAACAGCTTGCTGTATATCCGCAGACTCCGTTTCCGCAGGCGGAATGGATCGTCAGCACATTAAAAGGGACGGAGGGGACCGCGTAGTATGGAAAATGCAGAGATAAGGTGCTTAAGCCAGCTGGAGGCGAGTCATGTTCAGCAGACAGCAGCGCTGTTAGTGGACAGTTTTTTCTCCATGTTTAAGGGAATAACGAAGGAACGGGAGCTTCTGCAGAGACTTTTTACACCCTGTATGCAGCTGGATCTGATTTACGTGCTCATAAAGGAGGACCGGGTAGCCGGCCTGATCGCGGTCTCGGATTCCAGGAGAAGGGCCATCATGATGAATAAGGAGACGTGTGTCTCTGTATTCGGTCCGGTAAAAGGGAAGATACTTGCGTGGCAGCTGGGCAAAATGCTTAGCATACCCGCTGTGAAGGGGGAACGAAGCGGATACGTTGATTTTATAGCGACATCACCGAAATACAGGAGGAAAGGAGTGGGAGGACAGCTTTTAACGTTTGCCGAGGCCGGTCTGGATTTTGATGAGCTGTATCTCGACGTGCTGAAGGATAATCTGCCGGCTGTCTCACTCTATGAGAAGATGGGGTACAGAACAGAGACTATGAAGAGGAGTATCTTAATGCGCCTGGCTGGTATAAAGGCGATGTACATTATGAAAAAGAAATTGAGATAATGGATAAGACCGGCAGTCGCAGGCAGAGTGCCTGCATCAGGGTAATCAGGCAGAATAATCCGATTAATGTGGCAATCAGGATTTGCAGCCTGCCGGTCAGAAATTTTGCCGGGAGGGATTCAGAATCGTCATTTTCGGCGTCTCCGGTTCCGAACTGTTCTTTTTCCGGTTCAAAACCGGGACCTGCATCCTCTGCGGAATCGTAGGAAGGCAGGCTGTATGCGGACTGGGTCAGCAGTACAAGGAAAAATACAAGAAGGCATTTATCGACCAGAGGAATTCTGTTGAGTGCCGCACAGAGGCATTTTCTGCAAAAAAGTAGTTTTTTCATGGTGTCTCCTCCTCTGTATAAATTATGCGGGGAAGCTGTGTGAGGTTACAGGCTGTCCGAAGACGGATGGAAGGAATATGAGGGAGATTGCACGGCGGCTGTAATCTATCTGACTTATTCGATTGAGTTTTTCCCCGATCTGCTTTATAATTTAAGAATAATCAGAACAAATGAACTGGCAGAACGTGATACAATCTTGTATTGATATAGATAAAGTACAGAAAGAGGTGGAATTATGATACAACCGGGCGAGGCTGGCAGAACGGTCCGTTCTTTTTTTGATGCGTATCTGGTCCGGCGGAATGTGAAGGACACGCTGGATTGTGTGACAGATACCGTGCATTGGGTGGGAACTGGAAAATCTGAACTGTCAAAGGGACGGGACCAGACGGAACAGGCGCTGCTTACGGAATTTTCCCAGGCGCCGGAACCGCTGAAAATAGAGTATGACAGCTTCGATGAGACGGTTGTTTCCGACCGGTGTGCCGTCGTGCTTCTCACGGCTGATGTATATCCGTCGTGGAGTGAAGAATCCGGGATTTGGTTCCGTGTGAGTGCGGCCTGTGTCAAGGGAGAGGATGGGGTATGCAGAATCGCATCGATTCACGCATCGACACCCAAAAGGCAGCAGGAGGAAGGCGAGTATTTTCCGGAATCCACGCTGGACCGGTATGAACTGGAGCGGCAGCTTGGAACGAAGGCGCTGGATATCATGGGGAAGAGTATACCGGGCGGAATTATGGGCGGCTATTTAGAGCCTGGATTCCCTCTTTACTATATCAATGATTTTATGCTGTCGTATCTGGGCTATTCCTATGAAGAGTTTGTGAAGGCGACGAACGGGCGGATCTTAAACTGCGTCCATCCAAAAGACCGGGAAGAGACGGTGCGCATCATCGAAGAGGCATTTGAGACGGGCAGCGATTATAAGGTGAACTACCGGATTTTAAAGAAGGATGGCAGTTATATCTGGGTCAGTGCTGTAGGGAAAAAGGGAGCGTCTGTGGACGGCCGGGCGGTCTGTATCAGCGTAGTCAGAGACATTTCGGAAGAAGTGGCGGCGAGAGAGCGCTTGAAATGCCAGGCAGAAGAGCGGGAGCGGCAGGCGAACCAGTATGACCATCTTTTTCAGTCCATGCTTTGCGGTATTGTGCAGTATCGTTTGACCGGTATGGGTGTTGAATTTAAAAATGCCAACCGGGAGGCGATCCGCATATTCGGCTATGAACCGGAGGAGTTCTGGCAAAAAAAAGATTGGGATCTGCCGATGCTGATCGTGGAGGAAGACCGGGAGACCGTATTAAAAGAGATTGATACGCTGCATGAGACCGGTGATAAGTCCGATTTTGAGTACCGACTGCTTCAGAAGGATGGAATCCCATGCTGGATCATTGGCAGCGCGGAAGTCCTTCTGGACAGCGACGGAGAGCAGATTATCCAGAGCGTATTTATCGATATCAACGCCCGGAAGAGGGCGGAGCTGAATGAACAGCGTCTGACCAGACAGGTAGAGGCGAGCAATGAGATCATACATCTGGCTCTTGAGCATACCGCGACCTGTGAATTTTATTACTATCCGCAGACCTGTGAGTGTCAGATTCCGGAGCGGACCTGCGAGGCCTACCACTGCAGGAGCCGGTATGACAATATGCCGTACAGTTTTGCAGAGGAACAGGTGGATGAAGCGTATTACCCAGCCTTCTATGCGATGTACGATCAGATTCACCGCGGAGAACGGACGGCTACCTGCGAATTCCGCGGGAAGGACAGCCGTTATTGGAGCCGCGAGACCATGTCTGTGATACTCAGCGATGAAGAAGGAAATCCACAGTTTGTCATTGGGATTGTGGAGGACATTACCCGTGAGAAGGAGATGGAGGTGGCGCTGCAAGAAGCCAGATCCCGCGACCGCCTGACCGGACTTTACAATAAGGAGAGCGGGATCCGTCTGATTCAGGAATACCTGGCCTCAGGAAGAGAGCCGGGGGAACATGGCGTTATGATGCTTCTGGATATGGATGATTTTGAGGATATTAATCAGAAGGAGGGCAATATTTTCGCGGATGCGGTTCTGCAGGAGGTGGCGGATGTTCTGCGGCAGGTGACGGAAAAGGAGAGCATTAAGGTCCGCCTGGGCGGAGATGAGTTTATGCTTTTCCTGAAAGACTGCAACAAACAGGAAGCCGGGATCATCGGTCCGCGTATCGCTGCCATGATACGGAATATCATCCTCAACACGGAAAAGGATATTCGGATTGCGGCCAGCATTGGTATGTGCAGTACCGAAGTGACGGACGAATATAATGCACTGTACTGCTGTACCGAGAGCACTTTGAAATACGTCAAGGATCACGGCAGGGGTAACGCCGCCTGTTATCTGGATACCTCCAGGGAGGTGGGCGTGCTGCTTACACAGCTGTACCCGGATGAGTTTCAGGTAAACACTGTTGACCGGGAGATTCTGCATCCGGAGAAGGATCTCGTTTCCTTCGCGCTGGAACTGCTGGGGCGGTCGAAGAATATCAATGACGCCGTATTTCTGCTGCTTTCCCGTATCGGAAAGAACTACCATTTCGACCGGGTATCGATTATTGAGGCAGATAAAGCCTTTTTGTCCTACCATTTTTCCTACCAGTGGGCGCGCCACCACTCGGATCTGCAGTTGGGGCAGGATTTCTATGCCTCGGAGGAGGATTTTGAAATCTGCGCCAACATGTATGACGAGGATGGCCTGGCCGATCACAATGTGAGAGACGGAATCTCCCATATCGCATCCTGCCTTCATGCCGCGATCTGGAACTATGGGGAGTATGTGGGGTCCATGAGCTTTGAGGTCGATCAGGAAAACTATCAGTGGACCCGGGAACAGAGGAAGCTTTTAAAAGAACTGGTGAAAATTATTCCCTCTTTTATCATGAAATCCAAAGCCGACGCGGTGAGCCAGGCAAAAACAGATTTCCTGTCCCGTATGTCCCACGAAATCCGCACTCCGATGAATGCCATCAGCGGTATGACGATTATCGCCAAGAGTGTGCTGGATGACCGTGAGAAAGCACTGGACTGTTTAGAGAAGATCGAGTCGGCCAACACCTATCTGCTGGGGCTGATTAATGATATTCTCGACATGTCGCGGATCGAGAGTGGTAAGATGGAGCTAAGCTATGAATCCATAGATTTGGAACAGCAGCTCTCCAACCTGGAGTCCTTATTCCGCGCCCAGGCCGAGGAGAAGCATCTGGAGCTGACCTTTGAAAATGACTATAGGAATAAGCGGCCGCTCCGGGCAGACAGTCTGCGGCTTAACCAGATTCTGGTCAATATTATTGGAAATGCCATCAAATTTACGGAGCTAGGCAGCGTTGCGGTCCGGGTCAGAGTGCTGGAGGAAGAACCCAGAGCGTTGATTCGTTTTTCCGTCACGGATACGGGAATCGGCATCGAACCGGCTGCCATGAGAAGAATCTTCAATGCCTTCGAGCAGGCGGACGCGCTTACCGCCTCCCGCCACGGAGGAACGGGACTGGGACTGTCCATTTCCAGCCGTCTGGTGCAGATGATGGGCGGTATCCTGGAGGTGCGCAGCGAACCGGGAACGGGATCGGAGTTCTTCTTTACACTGAGTCTGGAATACGCCTGTGATGATGCGGAGGAGATCCCTGTGCAGGAACAGAACGTGGAAATTCCTGATTTCCAGGGCAGTCGTGTTCTTCTGGCCGAGGACAATGAACTGAACAGGGAGATTGCGCAGACGATTCTGGAGATGAACGGCTTCACCGTGGCCTGTGCGGCCGATGGTCAGGAAGCGTTGGATCTCTACTGCGGGGAAGAACCCGGCTGGTTTGACGTGATTCTGATGGATATCCGCATGCCGGTTATGGATGGACTGGAGTCAGCCAGACGTATCCGAACCTCAGGACGCCCGGATGCCCGCAGAATTCCCATCATCGCCCTGACGGCCAACGCATTCGACGAGGATACGAGAAAATCGCTGGCCAGCGGCATGAACGGCCATCTCTCAAAGCCGATCCAGGTGGATCAGATGCTGGAGCTTCTGGGAAAATGCATGGGGGTGAAGAAATAGGGCGCGGCGGAAATACTGCCGGAATTGGTTTCCGCTGTTACGCGCCGGTAAAAGAAAGGGCGAGGAGAAGATTATGTATTCATTTTTGCTTGTTATCATTTATATGGCTTTTATCAGTCTGGGACTGCCGGACTCACTGGTAGGTTCCGCCTGGCCTGTGATACATACGGAGCTGAATGTGCCGGTTTCCTATGCGGGTATGATTACCATGGTGATTGCGGCTGGCACCGTTGTTTCCAGCCTTCTTTCCGACCGTCTCACGAAGAGGTTTGGGGCTGGCCTGGTGACTGCCGTCAGCGTATTCATGACGGCAGTCGCATTGTTTGGATTTTCCGTATCCGGTTCCTTTGTCCTGTTGTGCCTGTGGGCCGTCCCTTATGGCCTTGGCGCGGGAGCGGTCGATGCGGCGCTTAATAACTACGTGGCTCTGCACTATGCTTCCCGCCACATGAGCTGGCTACATTGCTTCTGGGGACTAGGAGCCGCTGCCAGTCCCTATATCATGCGATATTGCCTGACAGGAGGCTATGGCTGGCATAGCGGGTACCGCACGGTTTCCATCATACAGTTTGTTCTGACAGCCGGACTTTTCATCAGCCTGCCGCTCTGGAAACAGGTGAATGGGGGAAAGAAAAGCCGTACACAGGAAAAAGGCACAGAGAATGGCCCTGTGAAGGCTCTCGGCCTCCTTCAGACCATGAAAATCAAGGGCGTTCCGCTGGTGATGGCCGCATTCTTTTCTTACTGTGCTTTGGAACAGACGACGATGCTCTGGGCGAGCAGCTACATGGTGCAGCATCGGGGAATCGACGTGAATCTGGCGGCAGGATATTCCGCCCTGTTCTTTTTCGGTATTACATTTGGACGCTTTTTAGGCGGTTTTGCAGCCGACTGGCTGGGAGACCGCGGGCTGGTCCGTATCGGTATCGCGACGATCGTGGTGGGACTGATTCTTGTGGCGGCTCCGGTAAAAACCAATATGCTGGTTCTTGCCGGTCTGGTTGTGGTCGGTTTCGGCTGCGCCCCTGTATATCCCGCGATTATCCATGCAACACCCTATAATTTCGGAAGGGAAAATTCCCAGTCCATTATAGGCGTACAGATGGCCAGCGCCTATATCGGAACGACATTTATGCCGCCCCTGTTCGGCTTGATGGCCTCCAGCATCAATATCAGCAGTTTTCCGTATTACATACTCATCCTGACGGTTCTTCTGTTTGTTATGTCAGAGAAGTTAAACCGGACAGTGGACAGGAGAAGAAACCGGTAACAGATATTGATATTCGCTTTTTATGAATTACCATACGAAGGTCGGAGCCTTTAAATACTGCCCTGGAGATATTCCTTTAGAGCATGGCGATATCCGTGATCGAGCTGTCTGTGCCTGCCAGGACGCAGAAGGCCCTCATGACGTGATTTACATGGGACTTAAGGAATGATGCATATCGGAAAAAGGTATATGTCAACCAACGGACAGTATGAGAAGAGATAAATCACAAATCATAAGCGAACAAGAACCTCCGGAGCACCGGCCCCGGAGGTTCTTGTTCGCTTATGTAAACTGCGTATTTCGTCTGATCCAGACGATTAAATCTCATACCAGATGATTTCATTGGCCTCCAGGTCCAGCTCGAAGCTGGAACCGTCACCTTTATAAATCGTGGTATGCTGCGGTTCATACGTGTTGTTGACAACAC
>OJKJ01000529.1_pt1 | contig 20308 bp, 20 predicted proteins | sample 1596491 | NCBI WGS metagenome assembly OJKJ01 (sample SAMEA4350160, study PRJEB24818) | metagenome | biome: human; feature: gut; material: faeces | place: Denmark | collected 2013-09 | reverse complement strand
AAATAAAACAGGAATAAAATTTCCATTAAAAATCACACTATATATTACACCATGCGACGCGGGATGTGGTATAATGTGCGTATAGGGCGGGGCGGCCGGAACGTCTGCGTTTTGGCTTCTCTGCCGGGAACGTCAGTCCCTTCGATTCACCGCCGGTTATCGCTGACTGTCCCCCCAAATACTCCATCAAGAGGTGATCAAATGCCCGGATTTACCACCCATTATCTACTCGGCGTCAAAGCATACAATGATCTTCCGAACAACCAGTTAAGAAGAATTATCTCGAAGTACCGCTGGCTTTATCAGCTAGGGCTGCAGGGCCCCGATATGTTTTTCTACAACATTCCGATCCTGCGCCACCGCGACTACCGAAACGTAGGTTCCTACATGCACGAGAACCACGTGAGCACTTTTTTCGCCGTATGCTTAAACCACCTGGCCACCATTGAGTCAAAGCAGCAGCGTGAGCAGGCCATCTCCTACTTAAGCGGCTATTTCTGTCACTACGTTGCGGATTCCATCTGCCATCCCTACGTGTATGGGCGGATCGAATACGACATTAAGAATTCCGGCAATTATTACCATGGCCTTCATGCCACGCTGGAGAATGATATCGACGCCCTTCTTCTTATGAAATACAAAAAGAAAAAGCCGTCCCAGTTTAACCAGGCGGCCACGATCTGTTTAAACGGACTGGAAACGCAGTTTATCTCCGGTTTCCTTTCATCCTGCATCAATGAAGCCTACTATCCGATCAACTACCGGAACAATTTCCGCGTAACGCCCCGGATGGTGTCCCGCTCCATTCTGGCCATGCGCATCGGCTGCCGCACACTGGCCGATCCCAGGAGCCGCAAAAGAAACAGCATCGCCGTGGTGGAAAATCTGTTTTTAAAAAATCCCATCGCTTCCAAGAAGCTGGTAACCGACATACCGCCGGATCCGGTCAGAGCCATGAACTTAGATCACGAGACCTGGTGTAATCCATGGGATAAACGTCTGGCTTCCCAGGCATCGTTCCCGGATCTCTTCCACCAGTCCATGCGGAAATGCAGCGACGTATTCTACTTATTTAATGAAGAGCTGATATCAGCCACCCCGCTCTCTCATCAGGACCATGGAGCGCTGTTAAAGGAACTGGGCAACTACTCCTACCACAGCGGCCTGGCAGTATCTTAGGATTCTCAGGATGTTAAAAGGTGCAGGCGCGAATAGGGAATTCGCTGCTGCACCTTTTGTTTCTCATATCTGCGCGGTCTCGGTAAATTGGTTATTCCTGACTTTCCTCGCCGCTGTCTTCCACTTCTTCCCCCATGTCCTCTTCTGCAGACGTCGGCTCCATAACCTTCGCGCCTTCTACCGGCACAATAGCCTCATTGGAACCGGCCGGGATCGTCATATTCACCAGCCATACGGACTTATCCGTCATCATGCCGTCCGGCATAACGATAAGATTAAGCGTATAGTCCTGGAAAAATCCGCCATAGGAATCCTCGGTAGAGGTCTCAATGGAGAAATCCTGTACTGCTGCCTCATCATTGATCGTTCTCACAACCGCATTTGCAAAGGCCACGGCCTCCTCCGGTGTGGCTCCCGCGTTCATCATCAGCGTTAAATCGATGGTCTTCTTATCCGGATCCACGCTGTAATTGATGCTCACCGCCTTTGGGTAATCCTCGTTATTTAAGTACTCCTCATCCAGATCATCTCCGATCTGTCCCCAGTCCAGCACAATCCCTTCCTGAGTTTCAAATACCGGCTCCGCAGGCCCTCCTGTCACAATATTACTTTTGGTACAGCCAGCCAGCAGCATCGCCGTAATTCCACATATAATTAACACTTTTTTCTTCATGATCAATTTCAGTCCTCCTTTTTTCTGCACGAGGCTATTATATCGGATGCGGCTTCATTTTTGTAGTGGTTTTGGAAAAAAGTCAGAAAATCTTCACAATTAATTCTTGCATTTTCTGGATAACCATGGTATCATGTTCAATATCAAATTTAATTCTACTTTTTTGAACATTTAGGAGGTACTATCATGGACCAGGATGAAAAAAAATACTTGATGAAGAAGCTGGACTGGGTTACGACCATCGTCCCGTTCGTCTGTGTTCTTATACTCTGTCTTTTATTTATGGTGTTCCCGCAGAAATCGACTGATACGCTTTCGTCGATCCGTTTCTTCCTCGGCAATGAATTCGGCAGCTACTACCTGCTGATCGGACTCGGCGTCTTCCTCTGCTCACTCTACATGGCATTTTCCAGATATGGAAAGATTAAGCTGGGAAATATAGAAAAGCCCCAGTACTCCAATTTCAAATGGGGAACCATGATGTTTACGGCAGGCCTTGCGGCCGACATTCTCTTCTACTCGCTCTGCGAGTGGGTGCTCTATGCCAATGAACCGCATATTGCGAACATGGGGACGTTTCAGGACTGGGCCTCCACCTACCCCCTCTTCCATTGGGGACCGATTCCCTGGAGTTTTTATATGGTGCTGGCCGTGGCCTTCGGCTTCATGCTTCACGTCAGGAAGCGCACCAAACAGAAGTATTCTGAGGCCTGCCGCCCGATCCTTGGAAAACACGTGGATGGAATTGGAGGAAAAGTCATCGACCTGATCGCCGTTTTTGCACTGCTGGCAGGGACGGCTACCACATTTTCCCTGGCCACTCCGCTGCTCTCCATGGCGATCAGCCGCGTGACCGGGATCCCGGAGTCCAACATGCTGACAATTGTAATCCTTGTCATCATCTGTGTCGTCTACACCATCACCGTTTATTTCGGTATGAAGGGCATCGCCAAGCTGGCGGCCTCCTGTACCTGGCTCTTCTTCGGCCTGCTGCTTTACGTGCTGATCGGCGGCGGAGAGGCCCGCTATACCATTGAGACGGGAGTTACGGCGATCGGCAACATGGTGCAGAATTTCATCGGTATGTCCACATGGACCGACGCGCTGCGCACCTCGTCTTTCCCGCAGAACTGGACCATCTTCTACTGGGCTTACTGGATGGTGTGGTGCGTAGCTACCCCGTTCTTCATCGGTACCATCAGCAAAGGGCGCACCATCCGCCAGACGGTGCTCGGCGGATACTGCTTCGGACTGTCGGGAACCTTTACCTCCTTTATCATACTCGGCAACTACAGCCTGGCGCTGCAGACAAAGGGACATCTGGATGTCATGGGCATCTACGCAGCCACCGGGGATTTATATCAGACTATCATGGCCATCTTCGAGACGCTTCCGCTGGCGAAGCTGGGGCTTATCCTGCTGGCTGTAACCATGATCGCCTTTTATGCCACATCCTTTGATGCCCTTACCATGGTGGCTTCCTCCTATTCCTACAAGGAACTGCCGTCCGATGCCCAGCCCGACAAGCACGTGAAGCTGTTCTGGGCCATACTGCTGATGCTGTTCCCCATTGCCCTCATTTTCTCAGAGAACTCGATGGCGAATCTTCAGACCGTATCCATCATTGCGGCATTCCCCATCGGAATCATTATTCTGTTGATACTCTTCAGCTTCTTTAAGGATGCGAGGGAATATTTAGACCGCTGCGAAGGCGGAGAGATACCTGGAAATGAAACCGAAAAAGAAAAGACCAGGGCGAATTAATCGTCCTGGTCCAGATCATTGAATATATCGGAATCAAAGAATTCGCGGATGGTCATTCCAAAACCATCGGCGATTTTTTTAATGTTGCAGATTCCGGGGTTCTTGCTCTTTCCATTCATAATACTCTTAAAGGTTGATGGTGGCATCCCTGCCTGAAAGGTCAGAGAATATCCCGTCAGACGCTTCTGCCTGCATAGCTGCTCAATCCTTTTACTGGTTGCTTCACATATCGTCATGACCGAATCCCTCCTTTTTTCTTTAGTGTAACTAAAAAAATTGTAGAATTCGGTCGATATAATGTCCGATTGGAAATATTTTCCAGCTATCTATACGTTCCGTAGACATTAAGTAATCAATCCATGATTTTTATTTTCATGCTGGAGTGAGAGGGTATCTGTTCCTCTTTCGGCGGCGGGGTCGTATAATCTCCGTAGACCCAGGTCAGAACCTCATGCCATCCCTTGGGTGCCATGAGCAAGATGTCCTCGAACGGCAGATCCACCGTCTCCTCGCACCACTCCTTCTGAAGCGTCACATACAGGTAATCCGGCTGGTAGTTGCTGTAATAGCGCAGGGGGCTCTTTCCTTTTCTGTCCTTCACCGCCGCCATATGCTGCAGCTTTCTGATGACGCTCATGGGAATCAGCCTGCCCACGGTGGACAGTATCCACACGCAGATTCTGCCCATCACGCCATACTTTCCGAAGTCCAGCTTATAGCGGTGTCCCATGGCCAGTCCGTAAATCGCCGTGTGCAGAAACAGAGTCCAGGTGGATGCCGCCTTGTTGGCGGGAAGCTCGTCAATCGTAAATAAATCCACCCAAAGATGATTCAGCTTGCCTCCGTAATACTGCATCTCCTCCGTATCCTCATGCATCTGGCTCTTCTCATAGATAATCCTGGCCGTAAAATCGAAAAATGCCTTCCCGTCCCGCAGATCCTTCGGCTCCACCAACGTCATTCCCTCCGGCAGTTCTCTTTTAACCACCTTCAAAAATGCGTCGTAATTCGGCCTGGTGAACGCCACGTCCGCATCATCATCCCACGGGATGAAGCCCTTATGGCGCACCGCACCCAAGAGAGTTCCCGCATCCAGAACATACTTTATCCTGTATTTCCGGCAAATCCGGTCAATTTCCTTCAAAATAGCCAGGTTCGCCTCATGGACTTTTTTAAGATCGTAATTCTCCATTTGGTTTCCTTCTCCCCATGCTCAGTACTGCATTTAGCTGTTTTTCTTAACTGCTTCTATAATAGTCCCGGCCATATAATCAATCATCGCATCCGTCATTCCCGGATAGACTCCGATCCAGAACGTATCGGCCATAATCCGGTCGGTGTTCTTTAACTCTCCGACGATCCGGTATCCGGTCTTTTCCGCACGCATCTCGTCAAAGCACGGATGCTTTGTCAAATTGCCCGCGAACAGCATTCTGGTCTGCACACCGTGCGACTCTACATACTGCACGATTCCGTTCCGGTCCACGCCTTCCCGGCAGGTGATAAGAAAACCGAACCAGCTTGGCTTTGAATTCGGGCACGGCTCCGGAAGGATCAGCTGCTCTTCCACCGCTGAAAGCGCGGCACGAAGCCGGTCAAAATTATGGCGGCGGCGTTCCACAAAGGTCGGGAACTTCTTGAGCTGGGCACATCCGATGGCGGCCTGCATGTCTGTCGCCTTTAGGTTATACCCAAAATGCGAGTAAACGTACTTATGGTCGTATCCCAGCGGAAGCTCGCCAAACTGCCGGTCGAAACGGTGACCGCACATGTTGTCTCTTCCCGATGGGCAGACACAGTCACGGCCCCAGTCACGGAAGGACCGGATGATCTTGTTCAGCATTGGGTGATTCGTGTAAACGGCGCCGCCCTCTCCCATCGTCATATGGTGAGGCGGGTAGAAGCTGGAGGTACCGATATCTCCAATGGTGCCTGACAGCCGTTCCTGTCCGTCTATAGTGTATCTCGTTCCAAGTGCGTCGCAGTTGTCTTCCACCAGCCACAGATTATGGCGGTCACAGAATGCTTTCACCGCCGCCAGATCGAAGGGATTGCCGAGGGTATGGGCAATCATTACGGCTTTGGTCTTCTCGGAGTACGCCTCCTCCAGCATCGTCACATCGATATTATACTGCGGAATCGTTACATCCACGAATACCGGCACAGCGCCGTACTGGATGAGCGGCGTCACCGTGGTCGGAAAACCGGCGGCCACTGTAATAACCTCATCACCGCGCTTCACCCGGCGTTCGCCAAGAAGCGGAGACGTCAGTGTCATAAAGGCCACAAGGTTCGCGGAAGAACCGGAATTCACCAGAGAACAGTACTTCACACCCAGATATCCGGCCAGCTCCTTTTCAAATTCATCCGTATACCGGCCGGAGGTCAGCCAGAACTCCAGGGAACTGTCTACCAGATTCACCATCTCATTTCTGTCATACACGCGGGACGCGTAGGGAATCCTGTCTCCCGCCTTAAATGGCTCCTTTTTATTATGGTAGGTATCGCAGTAAGCTCCCACCATGTCCAGGATCTGCTGTCTCGCTTCCTGTTCTGTCTTATTTTCAAACATGGTATCTTTCCTCTCTAAAAAATTCTTTTATCTGCCTGTCCATCACAGCCAGCATATCTTCACCGGCCAGATAGTCCTTCGTCCACTCCACCGTTTTCTCCACGGCCTCTTTCACGCCGTAGCGGGGGCTCCAGCCAAAGGTTTTTTTAATCTTGGAGCAGTCCAGCTTCAGGAAATTGGCCTCATGAGGGCCTCCGTCATACCGGTTCACCCACGTAATGCCGCCGCCCCAGGCAGCCGTAAATAAATCCGCCAGTTCACCGGTGGTCACGCAGTCCCTGTCGTCCGGGCCCACATTATAGTATCCCTGAAAGTTCAGATCTTCATACTGTTTCATGGCGATCGCCATATAAATCGCCAGCGGCTCCAGCACCAGCTGGTATGGCCGCGTGGAATATGGATTTCTGACTACGATCTCTCTGCCGGCCGTCGCCGCGCGTATGCAGTCGGGAATGATCCTGTCGCCCGCAAAATCACCTCCGCCGATGACATTCCCCGCCCGGGATGTAGACACCGCCGTATGGCCGTCCGCAAAAAATGACTTCGCGTAGCTGTGTGTCACCAGCTCGGAACAGGATTTGCTGTTGGAGTAGGGGTCAAATCCATCTAAGGGATCGCATTCCCGGTAGCCGTATTCCCATTCCTTGTTTTCATATACCTTGTCCGTAGTCACATTTAAAAATGACTTCACACACGGATTCTTCCGGATGCACTCCAGCACGTGAACCGTGCCCATCACGTTCGTCTCGTACGTATATACGGGATCTTTATAGGAATCCCGCACGATGGGCTGTGCCGCCAGATGAAACACCAGCTCCGGCTGTGTTCTCTCAAACACCTCCATCAGATGAGGCAGATCCCGGATATCCCCGATCACCGAATCCATGGTGTTATGAAGCCCCGCGATGTAAAAGAGGCTGGGGTCCGTCGGCGGCTCCAGAGAGTATCCCGTCACCGCTGCCCCTGCTTCCTCAAGCATCCGGACGAGCCAGGAGCCCTTAAAACCGGTGTGTCCTGTCACCAGTACTTTTTTTCCTTTATAAAATGTGCAGAACTCCTGCCACATTTCCTTTGTCCATTCTGTCATATGAATTCTATTCTCCTGTATCAGTTTTCCCAGATCTTCCAGGGTGCCGCGCCTGTCTGCCATAAGGCCTCCAGTTTCTGCATCTCACGCTGCGTATCCATGCACTGCCAGAACCCGGTGTGATGGAAACTCATCAGCTGTCCCTCTGCAGCCAGACGCTGCAGCGGTTCTTTCTCAAATACCGTGGTGTCATCCTCCAGATAGGAGAATATATCCGGATTCAGGACCATGAAACCGCCGTTGATGAGGCTGGCGTCCTTCTCATCCTTCTCGCGGAAGGAACGGACCGCGTTGTCGTCGCTGATGTCCAGAACCCCCTTCATCTGTGCGATGTTCACCGTCGTCATGGTGGCCGTCTTTCCATGCTCCTTATGGAACTTCACGAGGGCATTCAAATCCACGGTGCACACGCCGTCGCCGTACGTCATCATAAATGGCTCATCACCGATATACGGCTGAATCCGCTTGATTCTTCCGCCTGTCATCGTGTTTAAGCCCGTGTCTACCAGCGTTACCTTCCATGGTTCAGAATAGTTATTATGAACCTCCATCTTATTATTGGCAAGATCGAAGGTCACATCCGATGTGTGAAGGAAGTAGTCCGCAAAAAACTCCTTCACCACATACTGTTTATATCCAAGGCAGATCACAAAATCATGAAAACCAAATTCGGAATAGTATTTCATAATATGCCATAAAATCGGCCTGCCCCCGATCTCGATCATGGGCTTCGGCTTTAAATGGCTTTCTTCGCTGATTCTGGTTCCTAATCCACCGGCCAGCAGTACTACTTTCATCTGTATATCCTCCTTGTTATGAGCACTTAGCGGACGTCTTTTGGCCGCTTCCGTGCGATACATGTCATCTCCACTTAGTGGTTCATTGCTGTTGCTCATTTCGTAACAGTTCAGACGGCTCATCTTCTTGACCGGAAAAGCCGGTCAAGAAGCATCGGATATTCATCCGATGTAAAAATCAGTGCCAATACGGTCTTATAAGCAAGCTTAACGCCCGCCTTTGCACTGATTTTACGCCGTCTGAACTGTTACTCATATTCCTCATATGCTCTGCGGTAATAATGCATGAGAAGCTTCACAACCGGCTTAGGCCACATCTTTGCAAACATCTCCGCTTCCTCCCGCGCCCGGCTGTTGTCCTTAATACAGGCCTTCGTTGTGGCCTCCTCGTGGACCCGGTAATACATTAACGGCCGTTCTATGCAGATAAAGCGGCCGCCTCGCTCCGCCAGCTTCCACAGCGTGTCCCAGTCCAATGCGAACTGGTACGGCGAATCAAAGAGCGGTTCTCCCAGAAGTTCCTTGTTGTACGTACATGCCGGACAGCAGATGGAGTTTCCAAACAGCAGCACGCTCCTCTTGACAGCCCGCAGGTGGCTGAGCGGACGGAGCCGCAGCGGCAGCCGCAGAAAACGCTTGATGAACTCTACTTTTTCAAACTTTACAAGCGTATCCTTCTTCACCACCGTATACCCGCCGGTAAACAGCGTCATATCGGGATACCGCTTCCAGGACTCCAGAAGCAGCTTACCATAATCCTTCTGATACATATCGTCCTGATGTGCAATGGTCACGAAACGGGAATCTGCCATGTGGTACGCAAAATTCCAGTCATCCATAATCCTGCTCTTTCCTTCGCGCACATGAACGGGAATGCCGTACTTGTCCGCCATATCCATAATATAGGGGCTGGGTGTGGAAGTACAGAGAATAATATCCGACGGCACGCTCTGCCCCTTCAGGGAACGGATACACGCCTCTAAATATGGAGAATCGCGGTATGCGCAGACTGCAAATGTATGTGGCTTCATTATATTTTACTCTTTCTATGCGTGGTTTTCTGCCTCACTAAGTGTTCCTAGTATACCATAAACATCCTCAAACAATCTACCCTATTCATTATTTTGAAAGAATTTCTAATTCCTGCCACAGCCTGTCTCAGCCATTACATTTATGCATGGACCGCCGCCGCCATTGTTTTTCGGTTCTTTTTCGGTTTCAAAGCGCTTAATTCGCCAAAAGCCGGATGGCGGCTGTCCCGTTCCGAGGTTAGAATCGTCATGTCCCCGGGAATGGGCCACCGAATTCCAATGGTTTCATCATTCCACGGTATGCCGCTCTCATCCTCCGGATGGTAATAATCGGACAGCTTATAAGAAAAAACAGCAGTATCTGAAAGCACCAGAAAGCCATGTGCAAAGCCTTCCGGTACATACAGCATGTTCTTCTTTTCTGCGGAAAGTACAGCGCCGAACCACTGGCCATACGTCCTGGATCCGTCTCTGATATCAACCACTGCATCAAACACCTCTCCGCTCACGACACAGACCAGCTTTCCCTGTTGATAGTTTTTTTGAAAATGCATCCCTCTGAGCGTCCCCTTCACAGACATGGATAAATTGTCCTGCACAAATACCATGTCCAGCCCCGCCTCCCGGAAGCTGCCTGCATGGTATGCCTCAAGGTTATATCCTCTCTCATCCGAGAACACCTGAGGCTCCACGAGATAAAGTCCTTCTATATTCCCACACTGCTCAAACTTAAAACCGCCCATTCCTTTTCCTCCTGATTTTTACATAGCCAGGCTTATACTCAGCCAACCATTTACGCAGCTAACCATTAACTCTGCTAACTGGAGTATACAGGGTGACGTCAGGTCACGGTCAAGCAGTATTTTTTACTACCGTTCAAGGCCCTGCCGGCCTCTGAATTGTAATCTGTTTTTTCTATGGCTGCGGCCAGAACCAGTTTCTTCATTGACGAATATCTCTTTTTAGTATAAGCTATGGAAAGGAATCTTATTTATCACCATTTACCAATAAAGGAGCATGTACCAATGAGCATTCGACTGATTGCCTCCGATATGGATGGCACCCTTCTTGACCCATATACTAATATTTCTCAGGCCAACATCGACGCGATTCACCGTCTGTCCGACTATGGCGTGGAATTTTTAATCTGCAGCGGCCGTGACCACCACGACGCAAAAGGAATGATGGACAGCTGCGGCATTACCTGTGGCTATATCTGTTTGAGCGGGGCCGTCATTTATGACCAGGCCGGAACACAAATGGCGAACCTTCCACTGAACAAACAGAATTTAAAGGATATCAGCCACGTTTTCGGAGAGTTCGGGGCTGCTATGGATGTTCTGACCTCTCATGGCCGCTACTCCACTGCCGATCCGGAGAGAAAAATCCTGGAGCTTTACGACTTTTTAAATGGCCGCGCTCCATTTTCGGGAGAAATTCCTGACGAAATCCGGGCTGCTGCCAAAGAGCGCATGGACACCATGACCTTCGTCCGGGACTTGGATGAAATTCCCGCAGATGCGGATATCTACAAAATCTGTGGGAACGACTTGGACTGCGATCTGGTAATCCGCATGAAAGAGGCATTTACCAACTATCCGGATTTAGCTGCCGCCTCCTCATTTCCCAATAATATCGAACTGACCAACACCGCCGCGCAGAAGGGCAACGCATTGAAGACCTACGCTGCGGCAAAGGAAATCTCCCTGGATGACGTCATGGTTCTCGGCGACAGCGACAATGACATCTCCATGTTTACTCCGGAATTCGGCTGGACCGTGGCTATGGACAATTCCATGGACTGTATCCGTGAACGGGCCAAATATGTAACGAAATCCAACGCCGAAGACGGCGTGGCATGGGCTATTCGGAAGTATGTGTTTGGGGAAGAGGAAGGGAATTTATAGAGTAACTTGAAAATTATTCTCTGTGGCTGTCATTTATGGCGTTAATTCCAGCCTTACCATTCTGTTTCAGCCGTTCGCAGAAGCGTTGGCAGAATTATTTGATAAAAAGACTGCGGTGATATATATCGGACAGGGATTTGGAACGTGTGCGGGCGGACTGTCTCAAGAATACTACCCCAGTTCTTTTATACGGCGCTGAATCTCTCCAGCCATACGAAATGACACGTCACAAAACGCACCGTTTTTCATTTGCACTTTTCTTTCCCCCGGTAAATAAATCTCCATATTTTTAATATTAATAATTGCGGATCGGCTGCAAAAGCAAAAATAACGGTTCAGACGAGTTTTTATTTCTTTTAAAGTTCCTGACAGCCGCCTTACTCCATTCCAGGTGTATATGACAATCGTATGGGAATTATGACCACAGGTAATAAACAGAATATCATCTTGATTCATAAGGATAGAATCCGGACCGTCTTTTATGACCAGCGCTCTGTTTCCTGCCTGTAAATGCCTGTAATAATTGGTATGAGCAGCTTCCAGACAGGAACAGATTTTCTTCTCAAATTGGTCTGGTTCATCCTTCAAGATAAAATCCATAGCCTCTACCTTAAGTTTAAATGTCAACGGCGCCATCTCATCATGAGTTGTAATAAACACAATATATCCCCGTGGATCATGCTTTCGTATTTTTACTGCAAGTTCCAGACCATTCATGTCTGCATTCAAATCAATGTCGATAAAATAAAGTCCCACACACTCTGATTTTTCCAGGAATGCAAGCAAGATTAAGGGATCTTTCGTCCAGCAAAACAGTTCCATATCCATATTGTGTATCATGAGATACTTTTCAATCCTATTCTTCCAGCAATCTAACTGAACCTGGTCATCCTCACACAGATAAATATTTATCATAACCTCTCTCCTTTATTACAGCGTGTTATCATCAGTCTCTGCGAAAACCATGGTTTTTCATAAACAGTATCCCATACAACATTCGAATATCCGGCCAAAAGCTTTTCGGCATTAAACAACCCTATTCCACGATTTTCCCCTTTTCCTGAAATCCCTTGCTGATTAAGATCGTAAATACTCACAGGAAGCGGCTTTGAAGTATTTTGTATGATAACCTTTAGTACATCGTCTGTATATACCATACAAAATCTAAGACCTTTTTCATCCGTTTCCAGTGCGGCTTCAATCGCATTATCTAAAAAAATCCCCAATACTCTTGCCAGGTCCAGGGAATCTATAAAAAGCTCCCCGACAGGTTCTTTCACTTCAATATCTGTATGAATTCCAAGTTCCATACTATAAATTAATTTTGATAAAACCAGGCTCTTCAGCTCTGTATTCCTGATCCTGCTTAAAGACTCCAGTTTTGTATCTGATGCTGCAAATCCGTGGCTGGCAGACAAAATTTTGTTAAAATAATATTCCTTCAGACCTGGCATATCGTCCTCTTTTATGAACAGTTCCAACGTTGTGAGGATATTTAAGTAATCATGTTTAAATCTGCGCATGGATCCATAAGATTCTTCTATTTTTTTAGTGTAAAGCTGTAAATTTTCAAATTGAGCCAATTGACTTTTCTTTTGCTGAATCTGCAATGCTTTTTCATAAATTTCGAGCAGAAAAAAAACTGTAAGCAAAAACAGCGAAAGAAATATAATTCCACTTAAAGCAATGACACCATAGCTATATCCCAGAGCCTCACCGTATGAGATATTTAAAATAAAAAGTAATGTAAGCACGACCAGATAGACAAACAATCCTGACATCAATCTGCGATCGTGAAGCAATTCATTTTCTTTCAGCCTTAAATGCAGAAAATTTCCCAATAGCTTTGTTGTTACACCACAGAAGATACAGTAAAAAACCGAAAATCCAATCGCCAGTTTCTCATGGGAAAACCAATTTTCTGTACTCACGTGAAAAACCGAATTAAACGCCCATTGGAACAAATAGTTGAAGGCTACCGCATATAAATATCCGGTAAGCGAACAGATGAGGCACAAAAGATCACCGTGGGTAAAAACGGTAAGTAACAGCATAATACCCGTTATGCTTACAAGAGATATCATCTGTCCAATATATTGTTCTAAAAAGCATGAGACCAGCAAAATATATGCAAATATCATGATTTTTTGCCCCAAAAGCAACTTATATGGTAATAAAAACATGCAGGCAATATAGCAGCACAGGCTTCCGCAAATCAAATAAAATGAATATACCAACATAATATGCCACCTCCCCTTTTTTATTTTATTCCCTCGCCATGAAAAAGTAAAGGTGATAAGTTGTCTGATATTTTATTGATTTTTACGTTTCTTTAATTGAATTTACGTTCATGCAGAATTTTGCAACGTTTACTGCAAAAACATTTTTTAAGCAAAATTTCTGATATACTGTTATTTAAGAGGTGATACCAATGAATATTTCCAAATTATCATCAGAGATTTGTCAAAGGTTGAATCATATCAATCAAAAGTCACTAGAAGAAAATGTCATAATAGAATATGGTATGGCACTCTTTCTGGAAAATGTATCAAAGCTATTATTAATCCTGGCGATTGGTTTTTTGATTGGAGAAGGTAAAGAATCTTTTATTATCCTGTTTACGTTCTGTATGTTTCGTTTGCAGGCAGGTGGAAGGCATGCAAAAAATAATATCGGTTGTACATTAAGCATGCTTTTTATATGGGGCCTATCCTTAATTGCCAGCCGGTATGTAACGATTGGCATTCCCGCTCTAGTCTGCATTTTCATTATTGGCATTGCTGCAGTCTTATTATGGGTGCCTCAAAGCATTAATATCGAATATTTTACTTCTGAGGATATTGCCAGAAAAAAAGTATATTCTTTTCTGTTCCTATGCTGCAGCTTGATTGTAGCTGTAATTTTTGGCAGTATACGGATGTTAATTGTATCACCAATTATTTTAGAGATACTAACATTAATTCCCAATCATAACAGTTTAGAAAGGAGTGGTAAGATTGAAGAAACAACTTGTTGACCGCATTCAAAAAATGTTATTGAACATTTCTATGAATTCTGTCGGAAAGAGTTTTCCGGCTTATATGCACGAAAGGAGGGTGCCTGATGAATTGATACAGTATAAGGTTAAAAAAAAGATTAGATAATAAACAGTACCAGGCTCATAGCACTGTGATTACGGTTATCCCCGCCAGACTTAATTATAATGCAGATGCCAGTAGCAGACAAAGTGGTTCAGCAGTTCACGATGTAAATGGAACTGTTCATGCCATACATACTGCCGGCGCTGGAACTTCCAATACAGGTATTAAAATAAATGCTGCCATTTTTAATCTATTTAAGCCGTACTGCTATTGGAAAAATAAAATGACCGATGCAGAATACTTCATTGAATGCTATGAAACTTTTAATGTAAGCGGCAGTTATACAATAAACCAGCCAATTTTTAACGAAAGGAGACGTATGAATATTTGCTTCTAAAATAATTCATATAAATAACAAACATGAAAAAATGGAGTTCAATAATTTTATTTATTATGTTATTCGTTACTTATGCTTCTATTTCTTATGCCCAACAACCTAAAGCAACCTCTGACATAACCGAAAATACTATTGTTACTGGCAATGACTCTATTCAAGTTAAGTTAGCGGCAGATAAAAATATATTAAGTAGAAGTGCATTTATAAGTATGCAACTAAAAAAAGACTCCTTTGGATATAAGGAAGTCATTACTCTTAATTCTCGTATGGCATTAAAAAGATTTACTTTAGAATACCAGTTTTCACATGGTGGTAAAATTTCACTAGCAAAAAAAGCAGACAAAACTGATGGTTCATTACTCTTTTTTAACAATAACAATGAACTAATCACAGCAGCAAATCCACTAATTTTAACTGATGCCAATGGTAACAAAATTCCAACAGCAGTTAATATTAATAATAATACTGTAACTTATACATACAATGACTACGATAAAAAAATAGTCTATCCTATTACCGGCGAAATTCAACTGTTTTCAGATGCACATGATTTTTATACCTGGTTTTCATACGGGAAATGGTACTCTCGTTCTGATGGTATCACCTTAGGCCTGATGCCTGTTGGAAATTGGATTGGTCCTGATGCTACCATGGGTGAAATTAGTTGGTCATGGGGAACGGTAAAGGATAGATTTAGCAATAATTCCAACTGGTATAACGGAGATGGCATGTACGAACAGTATTATTGCCATGTTTTAGGGTCACCCGCAATCTCTGGGGAAGAATGGAATCTTGAACCCTGGAGGCCTAAAGTAGGAATAATCGAAACCATGAAGCAGAGCTGTAATCCACTATGATGAAAGCAAGTAAGAAAACTATATATTATTTCTTTATTGCCATTCTGCTATACTTATTTATAAGAGGTGCTATAATATTTTCAGGAAATACAATACGCATCAAGGATCATTTTGTATTAGCGGAACAGAATTATTCATGGTTATTAAACCATGGCATTAGAATCACATTATTCATACCACTAATTCTGTTGTTGGTATTGCTATCAGGTTCTATCATATCATATATAAAAGAAATAAATTATAGCAAGTTAACTCACCTCATCTATGGCAGTTCTCTCGTTTTATGTTTATTATTATGTTGCGTATTAAACATTGCCATAGTACATATACAAAAACCTTACCTTTTTGCGTTAAACTGCATAAACAATAAAATAACATTGGATGAATTGGCTGTTCTCCCAGAGTTGGAACCAAATTGTGTTATCTATATTTCACGTGAAAACTGTGATTCCTGCCTGACTGTAAAAAATGCACTCTACAATACCATTAAAAAAAATGAAATCAAGGTATGGCACTACGATACACTAAATGACAGAGAAACTAATGTACATGAATTGCAAGAAACACTTGATAAGTATGGCGTAAATGAGGTTCCTGCATTATTATTTTTTATGGATGGTTCGAAGGTTTATCATGCCTCTGGAAGTACAATGACTGAAAACCTGGATGAACTTTTTATTCAGTACAAGTCTCTTTTAAAAGCAAATAAATCGTAAATCTTAAAATTACACTAAATTCTCTGGAAGCTGCACGAACGCTTCCGGGGAATTTTTTGTTAAAAAACCGCCATATATGTGCTATACTCTTATCATAGCAATCTGATTCGTGAAAATATTATCAGTCAAATTCCCACGCGGGAATAAAAGAATCTACCAATCAGGAGGACCGCATCATGAAGCATCTGACCGAACAACAGATCGCAGCCATGGCGCCGAACGCGAGTGCTGTGGCCAATGCAAAGAAGATTGTAAAGAGCGGCGGATTTACACACCTGGCCCGCTCCGCCGACGACACATTTTACATGGGAGACTGCAGGGGAAGCGGAAGTTCCGTTTACAGCGTATCCGTCGATTTCATAGATGAAGCAGCGCCTGTCTGCCGCTGCAGCTGTCCCAGCCGTCAGTTTCCCTGTAAACATGGCCTGGCTCTGATGTTTAAGCTTTTGGAAGATGAGCCGTGGGAAACTTGTGAGATTCCGCAGACCATCCTCGACAAACGCGCCAGGAAAGAGGCCCGCGAGGAGAAAAAAGAAGAGAAAGGCCGCGCGGACGGTGAGGCAAAGAAGTCCACGAAAGCTTCTAAACCAGCGAGTCTTGCAGCCCGCACCAAGAAACTGAAAAAACAGCTGGACGGCCTCGCCATGGCGGAATCCATGGTAAATGAACTTCTGGACGCCGGACTTGCCACATTAAAAGGCAGTTCCTTAAAGACGTATCAGGATCTGGCAAAGCAGCTGGGTGACTACTATCTGCCCGGCCCGGAGCGCCTGATCCGCACGCTCATTCTGCAAATGCAGGATTTGGAAAAGGCAGGCGTGGAAAACGGCATTCGGGAAAGAGGTATCGCTGAATCCGCCGGAACGCTGGTACGGCTGCGCGCATTGATCCGGAAATCCAGAGCATGGCTGACCGAGAAGCTGGAACAGGGAAATGTGGAAGACGAGAACAGCGTCCTTTACGAGGAACTTGGCGGAATCTGGACACTTGACCGTTTAAATGAACTGGGCTTAAAGAAGGAGAACGCTCGTCTCCTGCAGCTTTCCTTCCAGGAATCCTGCGACATGGCCCGAAAAGAACTGGTAGACCAGGGCTGGTGGATCGACTTAGACAGCGGAGAGCTCTCCGTCACCTGTCATTACCGCCCGCTGAAGGCATTAAAATATGTAAAGGAAGAAGACTCAGTATCCGACATGGTGCGGGTTCCCTGCCTCTCCTACTATCCGGGTACGGGAAACCGCCGGATTCGCTGGGACCGTCAGGAATTCGAACCGGTCACCAGTGCCGTTATGAGTGAAGTCCGGGCCCATGCCTGTGCATCCGTCAAAGAAGCGGTTAAGGCTGCCAAAAATGAACTGAAAAATACACTCTCCTCCGGACGGTGCGGCTGTCTGCTTTCTTATGCTCTGATTGGTCATAGTGCCGAAGAACTTACTGATGAGACCACCTTGGGACTGATGGACCACAACAATACTACCATCCGGCTTGCGGACCGCCCCGGCGACCAGCCAGGTGTGTTCAGACTTACCCAGCTTCCCGATCCCGGGTTTTTAGAAAATCAGGTACTTTTCGGTGTCTTATGGTACAGCACAGAACTTCATGCCATTTGTCTGCACCCGTATGCGGTCATCACAGATCAGGCTGTCATACGTCTGCTTTATTAATATGGGGAGGAACAATTATGGAACTTCAGGCATTATATGATCTTCAGGAACGGCTGGAAGCCGCGGCAGCAGCAGGCGTCCGGCTTGCCGGAGAAGACTTTCGATTGAAAAGAGCCGTAGACAGCATCGCCCCTCTGGCCGACGCATCTCCGGTAATTAAAAAGCTTTATCTGATGGCCGCCCAGACCATCGCCCCGGACTGCAAAGACCGGGCGGGGACCCTGCTCGATACGCTGGCGCTCTCCGAAGCCATTCTCTGCACGCAGGCCGGGTGCGGCGTTCCCGGCACTCTCGTTCCTTTGGAGCTGGCCGTGCGGCCATTCTCCCCCTGCCAGCCCTTCCGTGCAGTAAAACCTCTTCTGGAGGCCCTCACAGGCACAGGAGGCGGGAGATATGCCGTCATTTCAGAAGCGCTTCAAAACACACCGGAGCTTTTTGACGATTACCGTGTACAGGCCGCCATGGTTCCCGCCCTGTCTGACCGGTACAACGAGATTGCGGCTCTGGCGGAGGACTGGCTCTCCCATCAGGGTGAAAGCTTCCTCCCTCTCTTGAAACAGGGTTTTGCAGAGTGCAGTGACGGAGGCCGGGTACGCCGTCTTCGTGTCATCGAGGCGATCTCCGGAGAGAAGGAAAATGATTTCTACATAAGCCTGCTGGATTGGGCAAAAAAGGATTTGAGGGAGGAGGCTGTATCCGCACTCCGTTTCGACAAGAGGAATTCCGGCCTGCTTCTCGACCTTTTGAAGACAGAAAAAGGCAGCAGCCTCGAGGTAGCCCGACAGGTTCTGGTTCTCATGGATACCGCAGAGTCAGAACAGTATTTAGAAACACTTCTGGACCGCACTCCCTGGGAGGCTATGAAATATTTGAATTTTTCACGCTCCGACCACCTTTCGGCCCGTCTTGGAGCATTGGCCCATACCTTCTTTGATGAGCTTGACCTCGGTTCCGAAAATAAGGCGAAGGAGCACTTAGAGCTTCTCCTTGAGGCCCTGACCGGCAAAGCGGACTCTTCTGTCCTGTCCCTGTATGAACGTGCAGCCGCAGCCGATTGGAATAAGAAGAGCTATTATGGAAGATTCCCGGAGCTTTTATCGAGATCCATCGCCCGCAGCCTCGATGAGCGGCTCATAACCTGCGCCCGCACGCTGGCCGAAACACACGGAAAAGCCTGGTATCCCGCTTCGCTGACAGCAGATCTGCTTACCATGCCTGCAAAAACGGTTTACGACCAGTATCGGGAACGTTTCCCTAAGACCAGTATTCTTGGCATCGGGAAAGAGGAGAAAAGCCGTGCCACCACTGCTCTGATGGCAGTGTTCGGTCAGATCAATTACGTGGAATGCTCCGGGCGCCACGAGTATTTCATTCCCCTGAGAGAAGGCGGCGGACGGCAGCGTCTTATAAAGCTTCAGCGGCCGCTGAAAGAAAACTTAGATCCACGATGGTTTGAATTCTTTACCGGCAGTATGGTTCCAGTCCGGGAAGGTATAAACTGCGTTGCCGAAAATGGAACGCCGCAAAAGCTGGACAGCGATCATCTGCTTGCCAAGATGGCCGCTCCCGAGGTTCGGCCTCTTCTCGGAAGCCATCTTTATAAAAAGTCCCATATTGTGTCCGATACCAGCGTCCTCTCCTGGCCGCTTATCCAGTGTGGCTGGACCGATTTCAAAGGACTGGTTGCCCGTTATGTAGAAAAAAATGAGGATTCCGGCATCAGCTTCTGGCGTGTCAGACAGCTGATCGACCAGCTTCCCATGACAGAAGAAGAAAAACAGCAGGAATTCCGGGATATCGACAATTTTATCTGCACGTATCCCATGAAGAGCCCCATACGTAAAAACTGGGATTCCAGCAGCATGATGAGAAAAATGATTGATGAGGCAGCCGGTATTATATAGCACCTGGGAGGTAAATGATGGTAACAGAAAAGAACAGAAAAAACAACGACAATGTACAGCGTATGCCTGCCGAGGAAATGTATCAGAGAGAGATCGATGCCCTGATCGCCTCGGAAAAAGATCCAGTTCCATCCGGATGGCGTATGAGTCCCCGTTCCGTACTCACCTACATCACAGGGGGCCGGGCCGGCGGAGTGGAAATCACACCGAAATATATCGGAAATAGACGCCTGGTGGAAATCGCCATCGCCACACTCGTCACCGACCGCGCCCTGCTTTTAATCGGCGAACCGGGAACGGCCAAATCATGGCTGTCGGAACATTTAACGGCCGCCATTAACGGAGATTCCACGAAGGTAGTACAGGGAACGGCAGGCACCACAGAGGAGCACATCCGGTATTCCTGGAACTACGCCATGCTGATCGCCCAGGGACCCTCCGACGAGGCGCTGATCAAAAGCCCGGTCTACCGCGCCATGGAAACGGGAAGTATTGCCAGAATTGAGGAGATTTCCCGCTGTGCCTCCGAGGTTTCTGACGCGCTGATCTCCATTTTGTCCGAAAAACGAATTTCAGTGCCGGAGCTGGCCTACGAGCTGCCGGCAAAAAAAGGCTTCTCCATTATCGCAACGGCCAATACCCGTGACAAGGGCGTCAACGAGATGTCCGCAGCCCTGAAA
>OJKJ01000521.1_pt1 | contig 20547 bp, 19 predicted proteins | sample 1596491 | NCBI WGS metagenome assembly OJKJ01 (sample SAMEA4350160, study PRJEB24818) | metagenome | biome: human; feature: gut; material: faeces | place: Denmark | collected 2013-09 | reverse complement strand
GACGATAGCTCTTAGGCAGAGGAAGGCAAAGCGCGCCGGGCGGATTTTAGCCCTACAAGGGCAAAATCCGGGACAACTGAGCTTCGAACTCATCCAGAGTTCGGAGCGAATTTGTCCGGAACCCCGGTGTGCTTTGCCTCCCTCTGTCTTAGCGCTATCCCTCGAAAGGGCAGTCCAGCCGGATATCATTCTCTCCGGCTCCGCCCTGCGAAAACAAAACCACAGTATCTCCTTCTCCAGCTAGCGATGCCGCTTCCCCGAGACGAAAGACTCATCCCCTCCCCACCACCCCGTCCGCTGGCCTGCGGCGGCGTCCTCACCTGCTTAACTAAATCTCCATCTACAGTCCCACCAGACACATTGCAGCCGTCCTCTTCCTGTGTTATACTCAAAATAGCGTAAAAACAAAATCCGGACTGGAGGTATATTATGTCTTTCGACGATTATTCTAAAGCTTATAAAGCGGGTAAGAAGGAGTATCAGCGGCACCTGGCCGAGGGAAGCTATCCTTATCTGCAGGCTCTGGACGAAAGTATTTCCCATATTGATATCGTATCGGAAGTAAGCTTAGGTTTACAGCAGATTCCGTCGGAGCTGATAGCGGGAACAAGAAGTATCGGCCGCAGGACAGCCTTTGCGCCCAATTATATGCCCCTTCTGGATCCGCATTCGGAATTTGCCGCCAAATGGATCAATCTCTGCGTCTCCCATCTGAAAGAAGGTATCAGGGAACCAGTGACCGCCTGCGAATTTATGGGACACTTTTATATCGTGGAAGGAAACAAGCGGGTCAGTGTCCTGAAATATTTTGACGCTCCCTTTATTCCCGCTGTCGTAACGCGTTTCATACCGCGCAGGACAAAGGAAACCGACAATATTATTTATTATGAATATATGGATTTTCACCGTCTTACGGGAATCAACTATATCCTGGCCGGCAGAGAAGGCGTCTTTCCCCGCCTGTCCGCTGCTGTTGCCGGCGGAAGCAAAATTCCCTGGGACGAAGAGACCCGGATGGATTTTTCTGCTGCCTATGTCAAATTCCACAGCGCCTATCTGGCCAGAGGAGGCGGACGCCTGCCAATCAAGACCGGTGACGCCCTTCTGTCCTACCTCGATATTTACGGTTATCCTGCCTTAAGAGATGACCCGCCCTCTAAAATCAGGGAAAATATCGCAAAGATCTGGGACGAATTTACTCTGTTGAAAGAGAAGCAGTCCGTCGAACTGGTCATGGATCCCGTAGGCACCGCCCCAAAGAAAAAGTTTATCGATATCCTGCTTCCGCCGTCTCCGAAACAGGTGAAGATCGCATTTATCCATTCCAAAAACGCAGCTTCCTCCAGCTGGACCTACGCCCATGAGCTGGGCAGGCGCCATGTGGAAGAAGTATTTAAAAACCAGGTGGAAACCATCTGTATAGACAATGTCACGGCCGGTGATAAAGCCCAGGAGGCAATTAAACGGGCGGTTGACGAAGGGTGCGGCATTATCTTCACCACAACGCCCGAATTTATTCCCTCCAGCCTGAAAACCGCAGTGGAGTATCCCGATGTCAGAATCCTCAACTGCTCCCTGAACACTTCCCACCGCTACATAAGGACTTACTACGGACGAATGTATGAGGCCAAATTTCTCTGCGGCATGATAGCAGGGACTCTGGCAGACAACAACCGTATCGGCTACATCGCCGATTACCCGATTTACGGCATGACTGCCAATATCAATGCCTTTGCGCTTGGCGCACGCATGGTAAATCCAAGAGCCGAGATTTTTCTGAAATGGTCCACCGTCAAAGAGGATGACATTGTTGAATATTTCAGGAAACACCACATTTCCTATGTATCCAGCCAGGATATGATAATCCCGCGGTTCGCTTCACGCCAGTTCGGTTTATACCGGTTTGAAAATGCGGCCGACGGAACCATGCCGTTTAATGCGGCCACTCCGCTTTGGAACTGGGGAAAATTTTACGAGAAGATCATAACGAGCATTATCAGCGGTTCCTGGCATGATAATGAATCATCCGACAGCAGAGCCCTAAATTACTGGTGGGGCCTGTCGGCAGGTGTCGTTGATATCATCTATACCCAGAATCTGGCAGCCGGAACGAAAAAGCTGGTGGAATTCATGCGCCGTGCCGTGGAATCCGGCTCCTTCCATCCGTTTTCCGGAACGCTGTATTCCCAGGACGGGATGATACAAAAAGATGACGATCATACGCTGGCTCCCGAAGAGATTATCACGATGAACTGGCTGGCCGATAATGTCATCGGCTCCATACCTGATTTTGAAATGCTGGCAGACGAAGCAAGGCCGGTAGTCCGCCTTCAGGGTCTCAGAAAGCCGAAAGACGGAGGAACGATTTGATGAAAATACTGACATTGGCCGACCAGGAATCACGATCTCTGTGGGATTATTTTGAAAAGGCCAAACTTGAGGGGGTGGATCTGATTATCTCCTGCGGCGATCTGGCTCCTCAATACCTCTCATTCCTGGCGACCTTTACCCATGCCCCGGTTCTCTATGTCCATGGAAACCACGATGACTGCTATGAACAGACGCCCCCGGAAGGCTGCATCTGTATAGAAGATACAATTTATAACTATAAAGGAATCAGGATTCTCGGATTGGGAGGCTCCCTGCGCTACCGTGACGGCCTCAACCAGTATACCCAGAACGCCATGAATCGGCGAGTATTCCGGCTGTGGCCAAAGCTGGCTCTGAACAGGGGCTTCGACATTCTCGTAACCCATGCTCCGGCCTATCGGTTCAATGACGGGGAAGATATTCCGCACACCGGTTTCCAGGCCTTTAACCGGCTGCTGGAAAAATATAAACCGGCCTACTTTATCCATGGCCATGTCCATGCTAATTACGGCGGGAAATTTAAGCGCAGTTCTGTTTACGGGGATACCGTTGTGATCAATGCTTATGAGAAATATACGATTGAAATGGAGAAGGCCGAACCGTAAAGAACCAGTTCAGGCACCATGATCCGTTACTTATCTCGTTACTATTCACGGCCACTATTCCGCGAGGTGTGGCTATCTTCCCACTACCAGGGTGGATTCGGAACTTTCATCCGTTAGTGACGTGCGCCGCCAGGCGCACTACAAAAGGAGAGAAGTCAATCAATGCTGACTTCTCTCCTTTTGCCACGCCGCCCATCTTATTCAATTGTGATTATCAAACTCTAACCTGCCGCCGTTCGGCAGTTTCTTTGCATCTTTGCCGCTTTCAAATCACTGAATCAGCTCCGGCACGTAGATTGTCCCCCCCGGCTTATGGGAATAAAAAATCGTCACTTTATCACCCTCCAGCGGCCCGCTTGTGAGGTTAACCGGCTTGGGTTCCTGTTCAAATGAAACCTCTGTCCCTGCCCCGGTCTTGATTGTGATAACACTCATACCGACTCCAAGGACTTCTCCCGATACCACGCCCGCCAGGCAGTCTTTATCTCCGTCCCTGGGGTCTCTTACAAGCTCTGCCTTTACACCGCTTGAAGAGGACAAATCTATCTTCCCCCGGTAGAAAACCGTGACCTCGTGTTCCAGAAGCAGTCCGTCCGCCAGGCTCACGGCCGCATCCTCTTTTGCAAACACGACGCCGTCCGGATATTCTTTATTCGCAACCACCATTGTATTCATTCCGGCATCCTTGACAGTGCCGCAGAAAATACCGATATCATCCTCCGATTGAAGCTCCGGCATTATCCTCGGGTCTTCCGTACTTTCGTTATCCGCCCCGGAAGGTACCGTCTCTTCCCCCGTGGACTGTCTTGTCCCGGCAGGATCCGTTTTTTTACCGCAGCCTGCTGTCATCAGGGCAACGGCCGCTGTCAGAAGCAGCAGCAATGCAAATCTGTTCATGATTTTTCTGCACATATTATCACCTCCCGAGTTACTATTCGCAGCTTCGCCAAATAGCGGCTGAAAATAGTAACCTTCCTGTCTTTATTGATTCTGTTTCAGACTTAACGGCCTTCCTGGAAACGGCCGAATGTATCGACCAGCCATGCCAGGTAGCCCGTCTGTTCCTCTCCAAACTGCCCCGGCTTCATCCTCCATCTCCAGTTTTTCCCCACCGTACTCGGTGTGTTCATCCTGGCCCAGTTATCCAGCTTCAGCACATCCTGCATTTGAAATACAGCCACACTGGCCACCGAACCGTAAGCCGCCCGGAATACTTTATCCACAACCTCGCTCTGATGTGCGGCTCCCAGATAGTCGGCAATATACTGCAGCTCCCACCACTGCCTCTTCTCTGTTTTAAAGTAACCGGCAAGCGTTTCATTGTCATGGGTGCCTCCATATACGACGGAATTCGGTTCATAGCAATGGGGAAGATGCTCATTGAAGCGGTCCCCGCTGAATGCAAATTCAATTATCTTCATTCCCGGATATCCGGTTTCAGCCAGCAGATCCTTGACATCCTGGCTGAAAATTCCAAGATCCTCGGCTATGATTTTTGTCGCCCCAACCGCTTCGCTTATGGCATCCGTCAGTTTCTTTCCCGGCCCTTTTTCCCACTGCCCTGATTTGGCATTTTCCGCACCATACGGGATGGAATAATACTGAACCACTCCGATAAAGTGATCGATGCGGATTACATCGTAGAGAGAGGATGACGCCTTCATCCTCTCTTTCCACCAGGCAAATCCCGTTTTCTCCATTTTATCCCAGTTATAAAGAGGGTTGCCCCATAACTGGCCCTCATCGGAAAACGCGTCCGGTGGCACTCCGGCCACCTTCAGCGGTATAAGGCCTTCTTCATCCAGCTGGAAAAGTTCCGGGTGGCTCCAGACGTCCGCACTGTCGAGCGCAACATAAATGGGGATATCCCCGACGATTTTAACATCGTTGTCTGACGCATACTTCTTGAGTTTTTCCCATTGTTCAAAAAATTTATACTGAAGGAATTTCCAGTAATCTATCTCCTCTTTCAGTTCTGTTTTATATTTCTCCATGGCTTCAGGCTTTCTGAATCTGGCATCCTCCTCCCACGCCAGCCATTCATTGTCACCGAAATGTTTTTTCAAAGCCATATAAAGGCTGTAATCCGGCAGCCAAAACTGATTTTTCTCACAAAACTGCCGGTATGCTTCCGTCGTTTTATGTAAACTTCTTGTGTACGCCTTTTTCAGCAGTGGAAAGCGGTAATAAAAAACCGCATCATATTTTACTTCTTCCTGTTTGTCCAGCCAGAAACAGGCATCGATTTCCTCCTGTGTCAGCAATTCTTCCTCTTTCAGCATATCAAGATCGATAAAATAAGGATTACCGGCAAAAGCTGAAAAAGACTGGTACGGGCTGTCGCCATAGCTGGTCGGCCCCATCGGCAGAACCTGCCAGTAATTCTGTCTGGCCTGTCTTAATAGGTCTATAAATTCATATGCGCTGCTCCCGAATGTACCTATCCCATAAGGAGACGGCAGGCTGAAAATCGGCATCAGTATCCCCGCGCCGCGCTTTAACATTGTCTTCATTGGTTAATTCTCCTTATTCTTATTACAGGAATGCTTTCAGCTCCGAGAGCCTTCGTATTTCCCTCGTAACTGAAATCCTTTTCCTGTTTTCCTTCCCCTGGGGATTAAACCAGCAGGTATCGATACCGGCATTCACGCCTCCCTGAATATCGGATGTAAGAGAATCTCCAATAACCATCATCTCCTCCGGCCCCGCCTCCTTGATATGGGCAAAGCAATATTCAAAAAATTCCTTCTGCGGCTTCTGGCTGCCTGCCTCCTCCGATATGAAAATATCACGGAAATACTTATCAAGGCCCGATGCCTTCAGCCGTTTTCTCTGAGTAGCTCCCACGCCGTTGGTCACTACGTAAAGGGGATAGCGCTCTTTCAGGTAATCGAGTATCTCTACCGCTCCCTCCATCAGATATGCCCCTTCGCCCAGCCAGACACGGTACGCGTCTTCGGCCTCCTCACCGCTCATGGACAGGCCATGCCCGCCAAAAAAGCGTTCAAACCGGACAGTAAGAACGCGGTCGCGCTCCATCTGTCCGATTTCAAATGCTTCCCAGCATTCCTGATTGATTTTGTGATACTCCTGAATGAACCGCTCCTCCGGGACAAAGCCGTATTTTTGCAATACTTTCGTGAATGCGGCGGCTTCCGCCCGGTCAAAATCAAGAAGTGTCCCGTCCACATCCATCAAAAGCGCTTTATATTGTCTGTTCAAGCCTCAAATACCACCTTTCCGCCGCAGATTGTAAACCTGACCCTGCCGTATAGCGTTTCACCGGTAAACGGAGAATTGGAGGACCTGGAAACGAAGTCTCCCACAGTGAAGCTCTCCCTGTCATCAAAAATCACAAGATCCGCATCACTGCCTTCTTTTATACGGCCCGAATCCAGGCGGTAAAGTCTGGCCGGGTTCAGGCACATTTTTTCAAAAAGCTGCACGTAAGTGAGGTGGCCCTCCTTTACCAGGTTGGTGACCGCCAGCGGCAGGGCTGTTTCCAGGCCGATAATTCCGCTGGGAGCCGCCGTCAGCGGCTTCTCCTTTTCTTCCCTGCTGTGGGGAGCATGGTCTGTGGCTATTATATCAATTGCCCCGCTCTTTAGCCCCTCTATCAGGGCCTCCCTGTCTTTTTCCGTCCGCAGCGGCGGATTCATCTTTGCCAGTGTCCCGTGCTTTAAGACAGCCGTTTCATCAAGAGTAAAGTGGTGCGGCGTTACCTCTGCCCAAACGTCGGCGCCCAATTGTTTTGCCAGGACAACCATTTTTACGGAATTCCGGGAACTGATATGCTGGATATTCACCGCTGCGCCGGTATGAAGGGCAATCATACAATCCCTGGCTACCAGTGAATCCTCGGCAAGAGCCGGGGAACCGCCGATTCCCAGTTGTTCCGATACCACGCCTTTGTTGATTCCGTTGTTTATGATAAAGGCAGGATCTTCCTCATGAAAGCTGAGAGGCAGATTAAGCTCCCTGGCCTTCTCCATCGCCTGCTTTACAAGCTTTTCATCCATTAAAGGAATACCGTCGTCCGTGAAACCGGCCGCTCCGCAGGCTTTAAGCGCATCCATATCCGTCAGCTCCCGTCCTTTCAGCCCCTTAGACACGGCGGCGGCAGCGAGGACGTGGATCCCTGTCTTTTTTCCTTTTTCTATGATGTAGCCGATTGTGTCCGGATTATCTGCGGCTGGATTTGTATTAGCCATGCAGACCACCGTCGTATATCCGCCCGCTTTTGCCGCAGCGGCGCCGGTTTCAATATCCTCCTTATGAGTCAGGCCCGGATCACGAAAGTGTACATGCACATCTACCAGCCCGGGAGCGATAATCATTCCCGATGCATCCAGCACTTCATCCGCTCCGTTTACCCTCTCAGGAACCGTATTATCCGCCCCGCCGTCTACCCGTTTTACTATCTTTTTAATCTTTCCGTTTTCGATCAGCAAATCCGCCAGGCCATCAAAGCCGCTTTCAGGATCGATCACCCGTCCGTTCTTAATGAGCATGTTCCGTATTCTCCTTCATCTTATTTTGCCGGTACTATCTCCAGCCAGTATCCATCCGGATCCGAGATAAAATAAATTCCCATAGATGGATTCTCGTAGCAGACGCAGTCCATCTCCCTGTGTTTCTTTAAAGACGCATCCATATCATCCGTCTCAAATGCCAGATGGAACTCGTTGTCCCCAAGATTATAGCTCTCCTTCTCCCAGTCCCTGAGCCAAGTCAGCTCCAGCTGGTAGCCTGTGGCCCCGTCGCCCAGATAAACCAGGATAAAACTGCCGTCTGCCGCCTCTTTCCTGCGCACTTCGTGCAGGTTCAGCGCCTCCTCGTAAAATTTCAGGGATTTTTCTAAATCTACTACGTTAAAGTTATTATGTGCAAATGTAAATTTCATATAGCAAGTTCCTCTCCTTCTCTGTGAATTTCCACAAGACGCTCCCTCCATCCTTCACTGGACGGATGCTGTCTCATCTTCTCAATTATACTGTAATCTTTCCAGAAATGCATCGGTATTACCGCCTTTGCGTCGACTTTTTCCATAAACTCCTTCATCCCCAGATAAAACCACTGCTCCAGCCTCGGATCCAATGGGACAAATGCAGCATCCACGGTGCGTCCCTCCATCTTTTCCATCTCATGGGCGTAATTTGCCGCCATATTATGGTTCCAGGCCTTGTCCTCACCTTCCCACCACCAGTTGTTCAGATCGCCGGCATGGTAAATGGTACTGCCTTCGCAGGTAATCCAGAAAGCCACCCCTTCATCGGTGGATTTGAACGTTTCAATCTCCAGCCCGGCTTTCCTTCCTTCGGTATAGAGGGTCAGCTTTTCCCCAGCCTTTACAAAGGTTACTCTGCCAATCAGATTGTCCGGCACCTTCTTTTTGCTGATGTCTTTAGAGAGAACGTAATTCACATCCTCCCTGTCCTTTGCCAAATCAAAAATTACCGGTGCAAAATGATCTCCGTGAAAATGGCTGGCAAAAACCACCAGCGGCCTGTCTTTTCTTATCTCAGGCAGCTGTCCTGCGTAATAATCGAACAGCATTGATACATGCTCTAGCTCCACCAGAAAGGAACTGTGATGAATATATGTTATCTTCATAATCCTGCGGCCTCCTTAAATGCCTCCGCCGATTCGGCTTTCGCCGCAAGCCTTAGCCATTTTGTCAGTGTCTTCATATCGGTCTGGGACAGGATACTGGCCGAAAGCTGTTCCGGAACAGGTCCGGTTTCCTCGAGCAATTCAAGGACTGCCTCTGCCTTTCCCGCCTCTCTTCCTCTTTCTATTCCTTTTTCAATCCCCTTTTCGATCCCTCTGTGTTCTCTCTCTTCAAGTTCATCCGCAAATAATTCCCTTAAAGCATTGCACATCATTTTTCCCTCCTCACTGTTTTTCCAGTTGGCCCGGATGATTAAATCCATCGCCGCCTCATATAACGGATTTTGCTTTTCTTTCCGGTATTCCGCCATTAAAGGCTCTATATCCCCGTGAAGTTCCAGATCTTCCCGCAAGCGGCTCAGCCAGATATTTTCCCCTTTATCCAGCCTGCCTATAACCAGAATTTGCATGGGGAACAGCAGGCCTGTAACATAATAAATTCCGGGAAACATCTCTGTAGTCTCGGCTTTGTGAACCTTTTTCAGGTAATTCAGCATTTTTCCGGGATAATGATTTCCGACCAGAGTAATAGTCATGTCTTCAGGAGATATCTCAAGTATCTGCCTGGTATTGGACTGGTATACGCAGGCGTAGCCTGTTACCTTGTAAAAATCGTTAATGCTGATATAATCCGTGGGGCTTTTATACTCCACGATATTGTATTGCCTGAAAAAAGCGCCTATCTTCTTTCTTATTTTCCTGCCAGATACTGCTTTGATAATTAGTGTGTCCATCTGCAGCGGCTTTTCAGTCAGATTATATTCCTTCAAAAACTGAAGATACTGTGCCTCCTCACCAAATTCAATCTGCAGGATTGCCTGAAAGGCAGGGTGCCACTGTAATATTCGTTTCTCCATTCACTGTCTCCTTCTTAATTATAATCAAAAAACGTTTTGTCTTCAATAGGCATCCATAGACTCCACCTGCCCTTCCTGTATTTGGTTTGTTATAATCTGGTTTGGATTTTCCGGCCGAACGGCCATATTACGGCGCTTCAGGAAGCGCGCCGGACTGCTATGGACAGCAGTCCGAATAGATTATTCTTAAATATTAAATTTCAATAAAGTTTTTAGTTAAACAGGTGGGGGCCGCCGGGACGAAAGACTCAGCCAGCCCCCTCACCACACCGGACCCGGTCCGGTCCGGACGCGTCCTCCATTCTCAATCCCCCATCTGAACTATTGCTTATTTTTCTTTTTTTGCCAGCGCTTTATCCATAAACTTTTCATTCTTAACGATAAACCTCTCATGCTCGCCTTCACCGATTTTGCCGCTCTCGTCAAAAGCCTCAACATGGAATACAAGTCTTCTTCCATCTACTTCTTTTAATTCGCTTTCGCACCAGACAATCATGCCTGCCGGTGTTGCCGCCAGATGCTTTATATTCAGCATTGTTCCGACGGTTCCCTCACCGTCATTCATATAAGGAGCGACGCTCATCCACGCCGTTTTTTCCATTAATGCCACCATGGCCGGTGTTGCAAATACTTCCAGAAGACCGCTGCCAAGCGCGCTTGCAGAATTGTCCTCTGTCACCATAACTTCCTGTCTTCCCTGAATTCCTGCTTTTAACATCTTCTCTACCTCTTTTCTCATTTTTCACTTAAGTCTCATTTTTCTAAAACGCTCTGGAGCATGTTTCCGAAACTATAGCAGCAGTGCTGATACTATGGTTTCTGGCTGGATTACTAAAGTTTACGTCCGCATTTCGGACAATAGGCAAATTCTTCCGCCGCCTCATATCCGCATTCCGGACACCTTTTGCCCGAATGCCCCGGCAGAGAACCGTCCTGAGCCCATGGATTGCCGCTTCCGTCACGGCACAAAGTCAAATCTGTCTCACGGATTTCCGCATCCATTCCTCTGAGCAGTTTCCGGCCAATCTCCGGATCCAGCTCATAGACAGCGCCGCAGCATGACATCTTCACATAGAAACGCCTGTTCCACTTGAACAGCGGAATAAAGAAAAAACTGAAATACATATAGGTCATAAAGACCTGATATCTTCCGTACGCTCCGCATCTGCTGCAGATAACCGTTTTCATATATTCAATCTGTTTCATGCCGGAACTGATTCCGCCGATAAATATCATATCTGCCACCTGCTGTAACAGTTCAGACAGCGCGAACTGTTACCACCTGTTCTTTATTTTTTATGTTTATGGGATATTAACAAGTATACTAAAGTGATTTTAGTTGTGCAAGATATATTTTAATTAAGCAAGTGAGGACGCCGCCGCAGGCCGGCGGACGGGGTAGTGGGGTGTGTATATGAGTCTTTCGTCCCGGGGGGAAGATTGTCGTGGTTTGGGGCTGCGGGCGAAGATAAAGTCTGCGGAGGCCACTCAATGTCACCGTGTACGGGAAATACGATATGCCTTCCATGCACCTTTCTAAAGAATTGCGGAAGATTTGATATCAGCCTGCCGCTAACACGCAGCGGCCGCGGCAAGGCCCCCCATTTAAGGTTGGAGACAATCAGCGCCCGGAACGGACCATGTCCGGTGTGCGAAAACCTTCGCCTGAGTCTTCCGTCCCCGGCGATAACCTGAACCGGGGAAGTAGGCGGAATCAATTGCGGAGGGGACATGGGAGTCCGCCGGTGCTTAGCGAGGTCCCTCACGAGCTTAGCATTCCGATGCGCACTCCAAAGAGTGCAAACGGTCCCCGCAGCAATTCATTCCGGCCGGATTCCCCCCTCACGACACCCTCCAATCGGGGACGGAAGACTCAGCCAGCCCCCTCACCACACCGGACATGGTCCGTTCCGGACGCGTCCTCCTAACCTCAGTTAAATCTCCATCTTTCATCCCCCTATCAAGTATGGTAAAATAGTAAAGTGAAATTTTACATGAAAAGGACTTACTTATATGATTACAATAGAGATAAACCACTTTGATCTGCGGCAAATCACCGGGTCCGGCCAGTGTTTCCGCATGAACTGCCTGGAACCGGGACTGTATTCGGCCGTGAGCAGGGGCCGGTATCTGGAAATCTCACAGGAAGGGCAGCAGTTTCATTTTCATTGCCCTGATGAGGATTATCCGTTCTGGCACCATTACTTTGATTTGAATACCGATTACGGTGCTTTCCTGTCTTCTGTCAAAAAGCGCGACCACTATCTTCAGAACGCTGCCAATGCAGGCAGCGGTATCCGTATTCTGAATCAGGATGCCTGGGAAATGATTATTACTTTCATTATCTCCCAGCAGAGGACTATACCAAAAATACGGGAGGCAGTGGAGAACTTAAGCCGTCTGTACGGCGAAGAAAAGCATTGTACTTTTCCCGGCGGGAAAACCGTTGTATATTTTTCCTTTCCTACTCCGGCCCAATTAAAAAAGGCCTCCTTAGAAGACCTTCAGTCATTAAAGCTGGGCTACCGGGCCCGCTATATCCACCGTATCTGCCTCGATGCTGATAACGGTACACTGGATTTGAACCGGCTTTCCGCCATGGGCTACCGGGATGCCATGGAATATCTATCAGGTTTTTACGGCATTGGAACAAAGGTAGCCAACTGTATCTGCCTATTCGGACTTCATCACATCGAGGCCTTCCCTGTCGATACCTGGATACAGCAGATACTGACAAACCATTACTACCGTAAAAAATACGATGCGCTGCCTAAAAGCCGCCTGTATGAGACAATGGTGCAGGAGAATTTCGGGAAATACAAAGGCTATGCCGGAGTAATGCAGCAATACATATTCTATTATGAAAGGACTGTTTTACACGGCAGAAGCTCCTGAGCCGGGAACTTATCACAGGTTCAGCAGAACCAGGGCCGCAAGAATCAGGCCGCACCCATACACCTGGCGTCTGGTCATCTTATCCTTTAAAAGCAGTACGCTCACAAAGCTGACAATCAGGATGGTTCCCACGCTGAAACAGGGATAAACAAGGTAAGCAGGGAGTCTGGTGACGGCCGCCAGAAGCAGGGAAGTGGAAAAATAATTGGGAATCCCCACAAAAATTCCGCTGATAAAATCTGCCGCACTCATTTTTCTGTTTACACTGAACCGTTCCCTCATCATCGGAATCAGGCTGAGAACCAGTGCCGTCAGGAAGGTGTAAAATAAAAACAGGGCGTCAAACCGTCGTTCTCCGATACGTTCAAACACCTTTGCCATCCCGTCGCCCATTCCGCTGAATAAGAACAACACAAGGAGGAGCATTTTTGAAGATGCCCCTCCCTTTCCTTTTTCCAGGTTGATCACTAAAATAGCGGCTGCCACCAGCAGCATTCCGGCTGTCTGGAGGAGCGTGGGTCTCTCGTTCAGGAACAGAACGCTGGCTGCCACAGGCAGCATAATCCCCAGCTTGGCAAAAGCCGAAGATAACACTGCTCCATTCTTTTTAATACTGTACTGCAAAAGCAGAAGCATTCCCAAAAAGAACACTCCGTTAATTATACCGGCCAGTACCGCAGTCATCATGGCGGTCTCTGCACCAGCCTCCGCTCCCGCCCGGAACAGATTCGTCAGGGACGGTAAAATCCGCTTTTCCGGCAGCAGTATATACGCTATAAACGTACATGTCACATAATTTCCCGTCAAAATTGCATATTTATTGCTGCTGTATCCCTCGCTCAGGCGCAGCGCAACGGCCATCGAGGCGCTGCAGAGAGCTGCCAGTATCAGGTAAATCATTTATAATAAATCTCCTGTCTCTCTGAATCTTCTGTAATGACGGCTCTGTTTTGCGTCCTCAAGGGTCCTCATCATTTCGGGGATATCTTCATTAAGCGTTCCCGCCAGAACGACATAATTTGACGCATGGTTCGTACGGAATACCGTTCCCGGTGAATCCACATTTTCCAGGAAAATTTTCATCTCATCCATAATTTCATCGGCCGTAATCCGCTCGAAACGGCCCTCCACCACGTCTTCGTACATCGGAGTTCCCTCATACAGGCGCAGGGTCAGAAAAGAGGCATATTCCGGGTTCATCTCCGTGATCAGCTTTGCACAGGAAAGAGCATGCTCTTTAACCTTTTTCCTTCCGCCAAGCCCGGATATCAGCGTTACCGAGGTTGCAATGCCGCACCGTTTTAATTTCTGTCCGGCTGCGATTACTTCCCCTGCGGTGACTCCCTTGTGGATGTATTCAAGGATTTCATCATCTCCTGTCTCCGCTCCCACATAGACAATCCCCAGGCCTGCCTCTTTTAACAGGCGCAGCTCTTCTTCCGATTTTCTGAGTATATCCTGGGCAGTCCCGTAGGCGGCCACTCTCGTCACCCTCGGGAACAGTTCTTTAACCGCCGCCAGAATCGTCAACAGATCCTCTGTTTTCATAATCAGGGCATCACCGTCCGCCAGGAATACCTTCTGGACGTAGGCTGCATAGGCGTCGTGGGCCTCCTGTAAATCAGCCATGATTTCTTCCATCTTACGCACCCTGAATTGTTTATCCTTATACATATTGCAGAATGTGCAGGTATTATGCGCACACCCTATCGTCACCTGAACGATCAGGCTCCTGGCTTCGCTGGGGGGTCTGTATACAACGCCTTCATATTTCATTCTATCTTCACTCCTTATTCATATTCAACCCGGATTCTGCCGGCAGCCATGCAGGAAAATCCTTTCCTGCTTTCAGGCTCAGCGAATTGTGGTCTTTCTTCGTATCCTTCAGTATTGCGCTTAAGCGGTCAAACCATTTGCTTGTTCCCAGATAACGTTCCCAGTAAAAATAAGTCTGGCTGCTCTTTATCCTGGCAGCATTGATTGGTTTTCCCGAGCAGTACGCGCTGTTTAAATCGCCGTAAAGCTGCGCCATCTCCCGCTTTCTTTCATCCGGTATTGATTCCAGCCCTTTAAATGTCTGGTTACTGATAATATCCACGAGGAACTGGCTGCTGTACTCTTTAAAATTCAGCAGATTGGGATCTTCTTCCTGATAACGCTCTGCCCATCCCGATATATCCACCTCTTTTGTATGATAACGGAAACTGCCGTCATTTGTCCAGTTAATTATTCCATACTGGCAGGGAGGAATCGCAAGCGATGACGACACTATTTCATAGATTCCGTACTCCCCTTCCTCCAATGGTCCCCTGACATTCTTCTTGATCCTCTGAAGATGAAGATGCCCGCTTATGTATACAGGTAAATGGTATTCTTCCAGCAAATCGATCACTTCCCTGTTGTTTTCCAGCGTACATTCTTCCGGATAAAGCGTACTTTCCTTCAAGAGATTGTGATGCGCCACAGGAATCACCATGGCCCCGGCCTCTTTGGCCTCCTCAAGCTGTCTCTCCATCCAGGCCAGCGTCTCTTTTTTTATTCTGCCTCCGGTCTCGTGTACAGGCTCATAAATGCAGGAGTCCAGCATCATAATCCAATAATGTTCATCCAGCCTGTACAGGTAGCTCAGGGAGTCTTCATCTCTGGAAGATGCCTGATCATAGCCAAATTCATGGTAAATTTCATAAAATTCACTTGGGGTCGTACCCTTCGCCTCTTCCTTCTTATTATCGAAGTAGGAGGCGGCCCAGGGATGGTTGATATCATGGTTTCCCGGAATTACGAGAACGGGGATTCCGGCATCCTGTACCTGTTTCAGCTTCTTTGCCAGTTCCTGGTGGTTTACCTTCTCACCATTCTGGGAGATATCTCCGCTCAGGATCAGGACCGACGGTTTTTTCATCATGACCTCTTCCAGAAAAGCGTCGGCAATCACATCGAGATAAGGCACCACCGTCCCGTCGTTCCATTCCGTATAAGTATCCAGTGACTCTCTGAAATCCGTCATTTTAGGGGACTGGTAATGTAAATCCGAAGCCACAATCATTGTAGGAGGGACATATGGCTTCTCTTCCTCTGCAGGCTCACTCTCTTCCGTTACCGGACGGGACGGCCGTTTTGCTTTCTGTATTTTTGCGCCATCCAAAGCGGCGTCTCCTCCGCTGTCCTCATCAGGTTTCGAAGCGTCTTGGGCCGCGCTGCTCTCCTTCGGATTTTCTTTTTCTTTCGTCTGCTCCTCACTGCTTTCATATGTAGATTCTCCCGCGCCCTTTTTACTGAAATCGGGAATAAAACGTACAACCAGTGCAATCACCGCAAAAAGCAGTAAAATCTCTGCCGCATAAACAAGCAGAGACATTTTACGGTTACTTTCAGCAGCCGGCATGCGCGGCGAAACGTGACGCGCCGTGCCGCCGGATGTTTTGGGGCGTTTTTTACGCGAAGCTCCCGGGGTGCGCGGCGCCACACTGTGATTTTTATTATTGCCGGGCTGCGCATGTGTTACGATCCGCCAGACTGCGGCTTTGAGCCGGGCTAGGAACCGCAGCATGTTTCTCCATCTTCTCATTCTATATCAAGTCCTCTTATCAGCTGCTTAAACGTCGTTTACTCCGGAGAGTTTAAAGCTCTGCCGTCCTTTGCAAAGCATTAAACAATTGTTTTTCCCTGTCCTCAAACAGGAGGTTTTTATTGTATTCATAATAACGCTCACATCTGTTTTCTCTCAAAAAGTTCACACTGTAGTAATTTGTATTCAGCTCCGTCACAAAAATGACCATCTCCTGGCCCGCCGAAAAGGCCGCTTCCATAAAATCAAATCCGTGCTCCAGCATCCTCAGGGCTTCCTCAGACAAGCTTTCATATTCACTTACCTCTGCCGCGAAAAGCTCCCTGGCCTTCAAAAAACCATCTTGCAGGGAGGACAAAGGTTCTTTCTCAATTGCCAGAGCGTAATCCTCCAGTTTTTCCGACACATCCCGCATCAGATATTCTTCTTTTTTCCCTGTCAATCCGGCTTTCCGCTTCTTTTCCAGACGGCTGTTCATCCCGGCCGCAAGCTCTTTTAACAGGCCGGCAGGGTCTGCGCCGTCCGGATTCTCTGTCCGGGGCGCTTCTGTTGTCATCTGCCTGAATTTCTCCAGCTCTTCCTTCAGAAGTCCCAGATACTGCTCTTTCATCCAAATCTCCCGGAACTTTCCGTTCAGATGGGCTAAAATCAGGCTGAGAACGCTGAATCGTTCATCAAAGGATGCGGCCGCCACGCGGCGAATCATCTCCCCGTCCGGCTTTCCGGACAGAATCCGCTCTATCTGATAATCTGTCTTATATTTCCCGTAAAGCTCCAGATAGTTGGCAAAATCCTTTGCGATACCCGGATGTTCAATATACTGATATATCACGTCCCTGTCAACCGTTTTTCCCAGTTTTTCATATATTTCCAGAAAACGGGCGAGATCCTCCCACCCTCGGGGCGTGGCAAACCGCTTCCCATCCACAGTCGTTTCAATTTTATAAAAATGCTCCGGCCTCGCTTCCAGGTATGCCGTCACGGCAGGATGGATATCGGTCATGACCGCATATTCCTTCCAGACTGCATAATCGGCTTCCACATCAATTTTTTTAATTCTGTCCAGCGTTGCAATATCAAATTCCCTGACGGATTTGTTATATTCCGGCGGATTTCCGGCCGTCACAATAATCCAGCCGCCGGGAATCCGGTGGCTGCCAAAAGTCTTGTTCTGTAAAAACTGCAGCATCATCGGTGCCAGCGTCTCCGAGACACAGTTGATTTCATCAATAAAAAGAATCCCTTCCCGAAGTCCCGTCTCCTCCATCTTGTCATAGATGGCTGCAACGATCTCGCTCATGGTATATTCCGTCACGGAACACGGCCGTCCTCCGTATTCTTTCTCCACAATATAAGGAAGACCGATGGCGCTCTGCCTCGTATGGTGGGTAATCGTATAGGATACCAGCCCAACCTGGCATTCTCTCGCAATCTGTTCCATGATTTGGGTTTTACCGATTCCGGGAGGGCCCATCAGAAGAACCGGCCTCTGCCTGACAGCCGGAAGCACGTATTCCCCATGCCCATCTTTTAAAAGATATGCTTCTATGCAGTTTTTAATTTCTTCCTTAGCCCTCTTGATATTCATCTCTGTTTCACCTGTTCATCCTGATTAACAACGGTTTGTCTTCCCTGTCATCTCTTCCACTTCCAGCCGGATGACCGTCGTTTTTTCCACAGCTTTTATACCAAACTCAAATTCCTTCTTATTCTTATCATAATGGCGCATAATAGCTGTCAGAGCTTCTGTCTTTTCCTCCGTACCCTCTACTACAAAAGCTCTTCCTGTGCCGCAGACGCTTTCATACAGCATTGTCGAAGCGCAGGCCGGTTCTTTCAAGACAAGCTCTTCTGTCGCATACATGGAAAACGCGACTCTGTTATCCTCCCTCAGTCTCTCAAATTTTATTCCTTCCCCGGCCCCGTGGAAATAAAGCACAGTTTTTCCATCTGCTGCCTTTTCACCAAAATTCAAAGGGATCACATAAGGGAATGCACCGCCGGCAAATGCAAGACTGCATACGCTGCATTTCTTCACCATTGCTAAAATCCGTTCCTGCTCCACAACCGCTCTGTCATTTCTCCTCATCCCGTTCTCCTCCTTCTCTTCCAATTCTGCTAAACCGCGCCTGTGCCGCCGTTATCAAGCTCCTCCGGGCCGAGAATCAGCTTCATCGCCCAGGAGGGAACGTCCGCGTCACTGTAGTCATCTCTCATAAATACAAATACGGTATCATATGACGGCATCTTTACGGGAAACATCCCATATCCGTCCGTAAAATAGATAAGTCCCTTAAGACCGGTAAAGGCCTTTTTCTGAATCAGGGAATCCACATACTGAAATGCCGGCCTGAAATCTGTCCCGCCGCCTCCCAGTATCTCCATGTGTTCCATATAATCCGCCAGCTCCTCCGCCGAAGAGATGATATGATCGCTTTGTATCTTTTCATCACATTGTATCACATGTATGTTCATCTTTGTAAAAAAACTTTCCGCTTCACTGAGGACAGTATACGTCTGTTCCAGGAAACGCCTTACCAGTTCCTCCGAACAGGACATGGAGGTGTCGATCACCACGGCAAATTCCTCTATCTTCTTTACCTCCTTTGTCTCAAGAGGCTCGATCAGGGGCATATTCCCGTAAGTCCGCAGTCCGTAATCATAATATATATAATCAAACGCGTCCGTGTCAATCTGTACCGTTTCCCGCATAACGGAAAATTTTCTCAGAAACTCTCTGTAATCATACTGTTCCCTGTTTTCTATCCTGACCTGCCTGGACAGTTCTCCCGCCTCGTCCGATGCCTTTTTGGAAAATGTCTCCATCTCCGTCTCCATCGTCTCACGCATTCCGTCCCATTTGTTTTTCCGGTCCGATGCCATCCGGGGCCTGTCATTCTCATCCGTCCAATAAGAATGGTTATCCGCATAAAATTCGGCCATAAGCGCAAGATACCGCCCCTCCGGAAGTTTTTCCTCCTGGAGGCAGCGGTAAATACTCTGGGCATTCATAACCCCGGTCTTTTCTTTCAGGCGCAGATAACATTCTCTTCTGGCAGGGGTCTGGGGACGGTGAAGGCATTTCATATCCATGGAATCGATCAGATATTCCACGGCGATGTCACATGCCAGATTCCACAGTCCTTCTTCCCTCTTGCCTCTTGTATCCATATGGACAAATACACAGTGCAGGACCGAGTGAAAGTACAGCCGGTTCACAAGGACGCGGCCGGACATAAACCTGCCGGCCAGAAAGTCAGGCTGGTAAGTGTAATGATAACCGTCTGTCCCTGCCCCCTCTGCGGTAAAATCAGGTACGAAATTCAGGGAGCTTAAGGCTGCATCCATAAAACGCAGGTTCAGATACAGCTCGTTTCTGGCATTCAACAGTATTTCACGGCAGACAGAAACCAGTTTCTCCGCCTTTTCCTGCTCACAGGCTGCCGGTGTTTTTCGCTCCATATCTCTTCTCCTGACTTTTCTTCTCCTGATTTTCTTTCTCTCTGGCCTCCCTTACTTTCTGAAACCCTTCATCTCCTACCGCCACGCGGATAAACTCCTCCATGGTCTTGGTCAGGTATTTATTCCGTTTCTTATAAAAATAAACCTGCCGTACGGCCAGTGATTCTTCCATCTTATAGTAACACAGCGGAACCTCATAGGACAGGCTTTCAACCAGGGCATCCGGGATAAATGTCGCTCCGATTCCCTTTCCGGCCATATTGAAGGCTGATACCACCTGATCCGGCTTCAGTGTTATGTTCGGCGTATAGTTCTGGCGGCTGCACATCTTGACGCCGCGTTTATAGATGCTGTTTTCCTCTTTTACGAAAATAAACGGCGTGTTCTTGAGAAGAGGCAGAGGCAGAGCCGGGAAATCATCGTCTCTGTGAAGCCGGTTCCTGATGTCGGCCGAAGTAAGCTGATACTCCTTCAGTTCCTTATTGATTTCAAACTCTTTCGGAACAGCCAGGATAATCCGCTCCGTGTTATAATAATACTTCTCATAATTCTTATCATCCAGCTCAGAATTGTCGATAATCAAGTCAAGCTCCTCACCCATCAGCTTATCCGTAAGCTGGGAGGTGGTTCCTTCAATCAGCTCGATTTTAATCTGGGGATATTTTCTCGAAAACTCTCCGAGGATTCCCGGCAATATAAAGGAGGTAAAAAATATGGTTCCGCCGATGGACAATTTCCCGGTCAAAAGCCCGTTTAAATTATTTAATTGATTAATGGTATTCTGTTCCAGTGCAAAAAGCTTCTCAATGGCGTCAATATAGACCTCTCCGCTGGGCGTCAGCCCGATTGGCGAGGTACTTCTGTCAAATATCGGACTTCCAATCTTTTTCTCCACCTTCTTAATCGCCGTACTCAGGGCCGGCTGTGTGATATACAGCTTCTGCGCCGCTTTTGAAAAACTTTTTTCTTCGTAAACAGCATATACGTATTCCTTACCGTCAAACATCGTTCCTCCTGTTTTACCGTTCTTTTCCTGTTACTTTACCGGTTGACGTAACCTGCAAAAAACTGCAGACTGCGATGCCCATCCTTTATAATAAAAAATTAATAACTATTATTT
>OJKJ01000520.1_pt1 | contig 20548 bp, 13 predicted proteins | sample 1596491 | NCBI WGS metagenome assembly OJKJ01 (sample SAMEA4350160, study PRJEB24818) | metagenome | biome: human; feature: gut; material: faeces | place: Denmark | collected 2013-09 | reverse complement strand
CCCGTCTCGCGCTCTTATAAAAGAAAGTATCATGCGGTTTCCTTTCGGAAGCCGTATTTTTTTGTGCAGAAAGTCTACCCATACGTCCTGATTAATCCCAAATAGCATATATCTGAAACAACAGATGAAAATTTTGTAAAAATTTGCGCTTTTCTGAATTTTTGAAATAAATAAATATTTTTGTATATACATCCAATTATTTCCTATATACCCTCTTGATTTATGTTGATACAATATGAATGTCGTAATAATATCGGTATAATTCACCGTCATTATGACTGAAGCGGCGAGCGTTTTTTTACATATGGCCGCAGGTGTAAGACGGAGTGGATTATTAACCGAAGAAATGTGGAGGGGATTTATATGAAGAAACGGAAAGCGACGCTTTGTCTTGCTCTGGCCGCTGTGTTTGGCATTTCATCAGTGGCGGGGTGTTCAAAGACTCCGAATAACAGTGGGCAGGATGAAAAGGCTGCCGAAAGCCAGGCAGGCAGCACTGTAGGAGGAGCAGACGGCTCCGGAGACGGTTCGGGAAGCTCCGGCGAATCAACCGCCATCAAAGAAGCGGGGCCAGATCCTAATGCGTCCGTATTTGCAGGAGAGGAATGGTTTGATCAGAGGGGAACGTTTGAGGTGAACCGGGAAAAGGCTCATACCAGCTTTATTTCCTTTGCATCTGAGGAAGATGCCAGGGTAAGGGAGAAGGAGAAGTCACCTTTTTACCAGTCTTTAAACGGAATTTGGAAGTTCCAACTGGTTGACAGCCCTCATCAGAGGAACACAGAATTTTACAGGACGGACTACGATGTCAGCGGATGGGACAATATCGATGTACCTTCCAACTGGCAGACGGAAGGTTTTGATTATCCGAAATACACAGATACCAGGCTGCCTTGGGAAGGAGTGGAAATTCCGGAACTGGGCGTGTCCCCGACTTTGTATAACCCGGTAGGCTCCTACCGCAGGGACTTTAAAACGCCTGAGAACTGGGACGGCAAGGAGGTTTTTGTCTCCTTCCAGGGAGTGGAATCCGCTTTTTATGTATGGGTGAATGGTGAATATGCAGGCTACAGTGAGGACAGCTACACAGCCGCAGAATTTAACATCAGCCCGTATTTAAATGCAGCCGGTGAAAATAACACGATTGCGGTGCAGGTATACCGCTGGTCTGACGGAAGTTATCTGGAGGATCAGGATTTTATTCGCTTAAGCGGTATTTTCAGAGATGTATTTTTATACAGCAAAGACCGCGGCGCTTCCATTTTTGATTTTAATTACACCACGGATCTGGATGACAGCTACGTGGATGCAGTGATGAATATTGAGGCGGTGCTGCGCCGTTTCGACGAGTCTGCCGGGGGCGGACATACTTTGGAAACTGCGCTGCTTGATAAGGACGGGAAAGAGGTGTTCAGGAAAACGCTTCCTGTCACATTTGATGGAGAGGAGGCAGTGATCTCTGAACAGGTTTCCGTAAGCAATCCTGCAAAATGGTCGGCGGAGGAACCAAATCTTTATCAGATGGTGCTGACTTTAAAGGACAGCGGCGGCTCAATTCTGGAAAGCGCCGGCTGCAACGTGGGATTCCGGGAGGTTTCCATTATCAATAACGGGACTAACCAGGCTCAGGTCGTGATTAACGGTCAGCCAATCATGTTCAAGGGAGTTAACCGCCATGAGACGGAACCGCAGGGGGGAAGGCATATCACGGAGGAAAGCATGATTCAGGATATTCTTCTGATGAAACAGCACAATATTAATTCCGTGAGAAATTCCCATTACCCCAACGAGCCAAGGTGGTATGAGCTGTGCGACGAATATGGCCTTTATATGATTGACGAGGCCAATATTGAGTCCCACGGGCTGAATGATTATATACCCCAGAGCGATCCGGAGTGGATGAAAGCATGCCGGGACAGGATGACCAGCACCATTGAGCGCAGTAAGACTCACCCAAGCATTCTTTTGTGGTCCCTGGGAAATGAATCCTATAACGGTGATACCTGGGCTGATTTGGGACGTCTCTGCAAGGAACTGGATCCGTCACGTCTGGTACATTACGAGGGGGACCGGGATATACCGGAGGTTGACGTCTGGTCCCGTATGTACCGCCGCGTTAACAAGCCGGATGTGATGGACAAGACTGCCAACCCCCTGGTCTGGTGGGGCAATTACGGTACCAAGCCGGCTCTCCAGTGCGAATATGCCCACGCAATGGGCAACGGCATTGGAAACTTGAAAGAATACTGGGATATTTATGAGAAATATCCGATTTTACAGGGCGGTTTTATCTGGGACTGGGTGGATCAGACCGTGGAGATGCCGGTTCCGGCGGAAAAACGCCTTAAGAATGACGCTGGAGATCTGGCAATTACTTTAAAAGGCAGCCTGGAGGATGGCGGAAATGAAGGAAAGGCAATGAAGGGCTATGCTGTCTGCTACAATGACAAAGCGCTGGCCTTTTCCGGAAAGATGCCGTTTACCCTGGAGGCATATGTATATCCTGAGGATACGGTGGCTTCAACACCAATTATCACCAAAGGAAATGATGAGTGGAAGTGTACCGAATCCTACGGCTTACAGAGAAAAGTATTCTTTAATCAGGAGACAGGAGATCCGGTGGAGGATTATCTTGAATTTTATATCTACAACACAGAGTGGAACGAAGACGACGGTGTTTATACCAAGGTATCGGCCTCCATTCCCACACCTGATAACTGGGCCGGACAGTGGCACCGGATTGCGGGAACATTTGACGGAGAGAACCTGAAGCTGTACCTGGACGGAAAAGAGGTTGCCGCGGCGAAGGATTCCCACGGAATCGCCAGGGGAGGCAATGCGGTCGGCATCGGCGCGGATGTAACCTATGACGCACAGAATCCAAACGTTCCGCCGGTCTTTAAAGGATTGATTGACAATGTACGTATCTACAATAAGGCGCTGACGCCGGATGAGATTAAAAAAACCTCCCGCAAACCGGATGAGAACGCACTTGTATGGCTGGATTTTGAAGGGGCGGAGGATGTGACATATCCGCAGCCGACTTATTACAGCTTCGGCGGTGACTGGCAGGATATACCCGCAGGGAACCCTAATAATAAGAACTTCTGTGCTAACGGGCTTGTATCAGCTGACCGTACAGTACAGCCTGAGTTAGTGGAAGTAAAAAAACTGTATCAGAATATCGGTCTGGAAAACGGCGATGTGATGAACGGTAAAATACTCACAAAGAATAAATACTTATTTACAAACCTTAACCGGTTTAATGGGTCCTGGGAGCTGATGGAGGACGGAAAAGTAATACAATCCGGTATATTTGCGCCTGAGGAACTGAATATCGCTCCTTTGGAGGAAGGGATTCTTACCGCAGCCTTTACAACGCCTGAGTTCAAACCGGGGGCTGAATATTTCCTCAATGTAAGCTTTACCCTGAAGGAAGACACCTCTTGGGCAAAGGCAGGACATGAGGTTGCAAAGGAACAATTTTATCTGCCATTTAACGTACCGAAGGCTGATGCGTCGGAAGCGGAAATGGATCCGCTGACTGTGGAAGAGGCAGATGCTGCGGTCAATGTGGAAGGAAAAGACTTTGACCTGGTATTTAACAAGAAAACGGGCACCATAGATTCCTTCCGGTTTAACGGAATTGATTTGATAAAGAACGGCCCTGTTCCCAACTTCTGGCGCGCGCCTACGGACAGTGACCTGGGCTTTTATTCTCAGTTGGAGATGGCCGACTGGCGCTATGCAGGTGAAGACAGGACAGTGACGGACGTGACAGTGAAAAAAGAAACGGATCGTGTGACATTTACAGTGAGCGCAGAGCTTCCTACACGCACCACCTCCGGATACAATCAGGTATATACGGTATACGGAACAGGCGATGTGGAAATTACCAGCACATTAAAGCCAGGAAGCGCGGACCTGCCAATGATACCTGAAATAGGAAACATGCTGACGATTCCGAAAGATTTTTCCAATATTACCTGGTACGGACGAGGACCGGAAGAAAATTATATTGATCGTCAGACCGGTTACGGAGTTGGAGTCTACCGTAAGAATGTAGACGAATTTTTCATTGATTATATTAAGCCGCAGGAAACAGGGAACCGCACAGATGTCAGATGGGTGAGCCTGACCAATGATCAGGGCGCCGGGCTTCTGGTGAAGGCGGCAAAACCAATAGAATTTAATACTCTTACCTATACGCCGGAACAGCTTACCAATGCCCTTCATTCCTATATGCTGCCGGAAGGCCAGGATATTACACTGCGCATCAACATGCGTCAGATGGGGCTGGGAGGCGACAACTCCTGGGGAGCAAAGCCGCTGACTAAATATCTGAATCCCTCGGATCAGAATTATCAGTACACATATACGTTAAAGCCTGTTAAGACGGACAATGCGGATGAACTCATGAATGATTACCGCACACCGATTAAGTAGAAGCGACAGGCGGTATCTGCACCCGGGGCGTGTACGCTGCTGCGTAAATTTCAGCCGGAAATTTTGTGATATTACTGAAGTTGTAATAAAATAGTCGTAAAATATTAATTAAAAGGTAAATATAGTCAATTGTCTGACAGATGAAAAAATGCTATACTGTTGCTATGCTTATTCGGTAAAAGAAGGGCTGTACGGCAATAGCCGTTTAAAAGTGAGGAAAAAGGAGAAAAACAATGAAAAAGATGATCAAGACAGCAGCAGTCATCATGTCAACCATTATGGTATTTTCCATGACAGCATGCGCAAAGAAAGCAGATCCGAAAGAGGTATTTGACGCAGCAGTTAAGAAAAACTCGGAGCTGACATCCTTGGATATGGATACGACAATGAAAATGACCATGACCCAGGGCGAGGAGACCATGGACATCACGGTTGATATGAACATGAAGATGAGCAACATGAATGAGGACTCCATGCAGTACCTTGCCGACACAAAAACTTCCCTGATGGGCCAGAGCATGGATGCCAGGATTTTCTATAAAGACGGATATTATTACATGGACGGAATGGGCCAGAAGATTAAATATCCGATGGATTTGACCGAATTGATGGAATCTGTTAAACAGAGCACCGAGAGTACAAACCTGCAGTCCGAGCAGATGAAAGAGATTACCATGGCAAAAGAGGGGGACAGCACAATCCTTACTTTTACCGCTGACCCGGAAAAAATGAATGCTTATTTATCGGAAGTTATGGGCAGCATGAGCGGAATGGGCACAATGGACGGTATGGAGATGACCTTCAAAGAGGCCAGCGGAACCTATACTGTAAACAAAGACGGATTCTACACAGACATGACAATGAAGATGAGTGTGGATATGGCAATGGAAGGCGAGTCTATTTCCATGGTCCTGGATTTAACCGGTAAAGTGAATAACCCGGGACAGGATGTGACGGTAGAGCTTCCCGACACAGAAGGATATACCGAAGTGGAGATGCCGGCAGCCCAGTAACAGGCTGAAACGGCTGAAGCAGTCCAGACAATGTAATAAATCCCGTACGGCCTTTTATTCAGGCTGTACGGGATTTTTTGCCCCGGTTAATCGTTAATACCGGCCCTGTATGCGGAAAGTTCCTCCTGATAGGCAGCCGTCTTATGGTAACCGTAACGTTATGATTTTAGCATGCAGGCTGATAATCGGCAACCAGTTTTCCCGGTGAGATGTATACAAAAAACAAAGTACTTAAAAAAGAACTTGTGTTATGGCGGAAGGTGAGTGTAAGATTGGGATGGAACATATTTACAAATTTTTAACATTTATTATTTTATTACTTTTAAGGGGAGTTTTATTAGTATGAAAGAACTGAAACCACAATTGTTTCTATCCATGAAGGAGTATTCCGGAAAACAGCTGGCGGGGGATTTGACAGCGGGTGTTATCGTTGCCATCATTGCCCTTCCGCTGTCGATTGCTCTGGCGCTGGCCTCCGGTGTGACACCGGAACAGGGGCTCTATACGGCTATTATCGCCGGTTTCATTATTTCCTTTTTCGGCGGCAGCAAAGTACAGATCGCAGGCCCGACAGCCGCATTTGCCTCAATCGTGGCGGGTATTGTGGCCCGGAACGGAATGGACGGGCTGATTATTGCTACCGTACTGGCCGGAATTATCCTGGTTGCCATGGGACTTCTGCATCTTGGAAGCATGATTAAGTTTATTCCTTTTACAATTACCACCGGCTTTACGGCCGGGATTGCCGTGACTATCGTGATTGGGCAGATTAAAGATTTTATGGGGCTGGCCTTTGAAAAGGCGCCTGTGGAAACGATGGAGAAACTGGAGCAGGTAATTGCCTGTTTCGGGACGCTGAACGTCCAGGCGCTGGCAGTGGGGCTGATATCGCTCGCGATTCTTATCATATGGCCCAGATTCTTTAAGAAGATACCGCCGTCCCTGATTGCCGTTCTTGTGTCGGCCGTGCTGGTAAAGGCGGCAGGGCTGAATGTCAATACGATAGGGGATTTATATACGATTTCTTCCTCCCTCCCGGCTTTTCACCTGCCGGAGGTATCCTATGAACTGGTAAAAACCGTTTTGCCGGATGCATTTACCATCGCAATTCTGGCGGCGATTGAATCATTACTCTCCTGCGTGGTAGCCGACGGTATGATCGGCAGCAGGCATAATTCCAATATGGAGCTGGTTGCGCAGGGGCTGGGCAATGTGGGTTCTGCGCTGTTTGGCGGTATTCCGGCGACAGGGGCAATTGCCAGAACCGCGGCCAATATCAGGAATGGAGGAACCTCCCCTGTAGCCGGAATGGTCCATGCCGTCGTCCTTCTTCTGACGCTGCTGCTTTTGATGCCTTATGCGGCCTTGATTCCAATGCCGGCCATTGCGGCAATCCTGTTCATGGTGGCTTATAACATGAGCGGATGGCGCACGTTCGCAGAGATTATGAAGACATCACCGAAAAGTGATGTGACCGTACTGGTACTGACCTTTTCGTTAACCGTTATCTTTGATCTGGTTGTGGCTATCGCAGTGGGGCTGATTCTGGCTTCCCTGCTCTTCCTGAGCCGGATGGCTGATGTGGCGGATGTGCAGGAATGGGATTATCTGGACGATTATGAAGAGGGCAAGGACAACAGGAACCTGAAGCCGGTTCCCAGCCATACAACGGTATTTGAAATTACCGGACCAATGTTTTTCGCTGCCGCCGACAAGATTCTGGAAGTGCCTTTTCATGAAGAAAAGAAGGTGATGATCCTGAGAATGAGAAGTGTTCCGGCTATGGATATCACTGCGCTGAACAGCCTGAGAAAACTAAACAGTGTCTGCAGGGAGAAGGGAATCCGGCTGATGCTTTCACATGTCAATGAACAACCGATGAGGGTTATGAGGAAGGCCGGCTTCTGTCATGAGGCAGGGGAAGAAAATTTCTTTGGCTGTATTGACGAAGCGCTGGCAGAAGCGGAAAAGACGGCCGTATAAGGGTACGGCCGATAAATGAATACATGATAACACGGCAGAAAGCCAAAGTCAGCAGCATGAGTGATGACTTTGGCTTTTTTGGCGTCTCTGTAAAACTATTCCAATTGTACTTTTTTTAACGGGACAGATAAGCATAATATTGATGACGAATAAGGGTAAAACCTTTAATTATCAAGGCCTGACAGAGACAGCCGGAGCTGATTCGGTTATCTGAGGGATAAAGAAACGGATATAAGAATGAAATATTGTCAGAAATCTAACAAAATACTGTGCATTTGCTAAGAATACAGGGCGTGATGGAGGGTGTTTTCATCCTGATAAGATTATAATAAAAAGTTTTCAAATATCTTGACAAGGATTTTACAAAATGATAATATTTTTCTAAAGAGAATAACATATCTTGTAATGTTATATAATGAGCTGGCGCGGTGAAACAGCCATTTTTTATGCATCTACATATTATATAATGATACATAATAACATGCTAAATATTATACGCATTAAGCGCATATGCAAACAGGGCTGCTGAATCTGGCGGAAGAGACAGAGAGTAAAGAGAAGAGAGTGTGAGCGGATGGGAGAAGTTTTACTGAAAGTAGAGAATCTTAAGATGGTATTCCAGAATAAGAAGTCCTCATTTGCTGCGGTGGAGGGACTTAGTTTCACTGTTGAACAGGGAAAAACCCTCGGAATCGTAGGCGAGAGCGGGAGCGGAAAGACGATGGCGTCTCTCTCCGTACTGCGGCTGCTTCCGAATCAGGGAAGGGTGGCGGAAGGTGAGATTACGTTTAAGGGAAAAAATCTTCTGAAGCTGAGTGAAAAGGAGATGCAGGAATTAAGAGGCAACGAAATGTCGATGATTTTCCAGGATCCCGTCATGTCCCTGGATCAGATTTATACGGTCGGGGATCAGATTATTGAGGCGATTCTGACTCATGAGAAAATGCCGAAGGCCGATGCCAAAAAGAGGGCGTTATCCCTGCTTGGCGATGTGGGAATTCCCCATCCGGAACGCGTGTACCGCTCCTATCCCTTTGAGCTGTCGGGCGGTATGTGCCAGAGGGTCATGATAGCCATTGCGCTGAGCTGCAATCCGAAGCTGCTGTTTGCGGACGAGCCCACGACGGCCCTGGATGTGACGGTGCAGGCCCAGATTATGGAGCTGCTCAAGAAGATTCAGAAAGAATATAATATGGGGATTGTCCTGATTACGCATGATTTGGGAGTTGTGGCGGATGTGGCTGACGATATCGTGGTTATGTATGCGGGAAAATCGATGGAGATTGCACCAAAGGATACGATTTTTAATTCACCGTGCCATCCTTATACCCACGGGCTGATCCGATCCATCCCACAGCTCGATACAAAGGCGGAACGGCTCTACAGCATTCAGGGAACGGTTCCCGACATCAGGAATTTTCCTCCGGGCTGCCGTTTCTGTACGCGGTGTCCCTTTGTTCTTCCCGTATGCAAAGAGAAGGAGCCGCCGTTTGTAAAGCTAAATGAGAAACATTTCGTCAGATGCCACAGGGCGGAGGAAATTGCGAAGGGAGGCCTGATTGATGAGTGAAGTAATTCTGAAAGTGGATCATCTTAAAAAGTACTTCCCTGTCAAGGCAAAAATGTTTTCCGGTAGCAAAGGTACGGTCCATGCGGTGGATGACGTAAGCTTTGAGATAAGAAAAGGTGAGACATTCGGCCTGGTAGGGGAATCCGGCTGCGGCAAAAGCACCCTGTCCAGGACAATTTTAAACCTGGTGCCTGCCGATGGGGGAACCATAATATTCAATGGAGAAGATATCACGAACCTGAAGGGAAAGAAAATGGAAAAAATCCGCCGTAAGATGAGGATGATTTTCCAGAAGCCGTATGGCTCTCTGAACCCGAGGGAAAAGGTGAAGGAGATAATCGGGGCGCCTCTTAAAATCCATCATACGGTGCCGGAAAGCGGGCTGGAGGATGAGGTACTCAGGCTGATGGATATGGTAGGCTTGAACCGGGAGTGGCTAAACCGCTACCCCCACGAGTTTTCGGGAGGCCAGAGGCAGAGAATCGGAATTGCCAGGGCGCTGGCGGGAAACCCGGAGTTAATAATCTGCGATGAGCCGGTGTCGGCTCTGGATGTATCAATCCAGTCACAGGTTCTCAACCTTCTGAAGGATCTTCAGAAAGAATTTGAACTGACGTATCTGTTTATTTCACATAATTTATCCGTTGTGAAATTCATGGCGGACAGAATAGCGGTAATGTATCTCGGTGTGATCGTGGAGCTGGCCGACAGCGGGGAAATCTATGAAAATGCGTCCCATCCTTATACAAAAGCGCTTCTGTCTGCGATTCCGGAAGCAAAGACGACGCAGAAGAAAGAACGGATTATATTAAACGGCGATATACCAAGTCCGGCAGACCCTCCGGCCGGCTGCCGGTTCTGCACACGGTGTCCTTTTGCACAGGATCGCTGCCGGACGGAGAGGCCGGAGCTTGCGGAAATAAGGCCGGGTCATTTTGCCGCCTGCTTCCTGGCCGGGAAAGGGGGCAGCTGATATGGTGAAATTTATAGCAAAAAGACTTGCAATCTCAGTGGTATTACTCTTCATTGTGACAACTTTGGTATTCGCATTTGTACATATGATGCCCGGCGATCCGGTCCTTACGATGCTGGGCGTCGACAGCAACCCTGACCCGGTCACGGTGGAAAAGATCCGCACGGAGCTGGGACTGGATCAGCCGATTCTGGTACAGTATGGCAATTATCTGAAAGGAATTGTAAAGCTGGATCTGGGGAAATCCTATTCCGAGAAGATTCCGGTGGTACAGGCGATTGCATCACGTTTCCCGAGGACGCTGGAGCTGGCCTTCGTGTCCCTGGTGCTTGCCTGTCTGGCGGGGATTCCCCTGGGGATTATCGCTGCGGTTAGAAGAGGGAAACTTTCCGATTTGATGCTGACAACAGTGGCATCGGTGGGAACCTCGGTGCCGGTTTATGTTCTGGGGTATCTGCTCGTGGTGGTTTTTGCGCTCAATATATTCAATCTTCCCATTGCAAAGCTGCCGGCCAGCGGGTTCACCGCATTTTCCAAGGATCCGGCCATGCATATACAGAAGATTATCCTTCCTGCCGTCACACTGGCCCTTGGTGTGGCAGCATCCATCATGCGGACGACGCGCTCCTCAATGCTGGACGCGATGGCGGCGGAATCCATCCGGCCGCTGCGTGCAAAAGGGCTGTCGGGCGGCAAAGTCATCAGAAAGCATGTAATCCGCAATGCGATGATTCCCGTTATCACGATTATCGGCCTGCAGCTTGGAAACCTGATTGGAGGAACCGTACTCTGCGAGACGGTATTTAACTGGCCGGGAGTTGCCTCCCTTCTCGTAAAGGCCATCAATCACCGTGACTATCCGCTGATACAGGGATGTGTGCTGCTGATCTCGGTCGTTTACATTTTTACCAACATGATGGTCGACATAATATATGGAATTCTGGACCCAAGAGTGAGATAGGAGGGATAAAATGTTAAAGAAATGTTTCAGCAATAAGAAGTTTGTTGTTGGCTTTATCATACTGGTCCCTCTGATCATTGTTATGATATTTGGCAATTTCCTGGTTCCCAACGATCCGTATGCGCTTGATACGGTAAATATGCTGAAAAATTCATCGGCAAAATATCCTTTGGGAACGGACGAGTACGGGCGCTGTATCCTGACCCGTCTGATTCTGGGAATCAGGCCGTCCATGATGGTAGCCCTGGGAGGGACGGCCATTTCATTTGCGGGAGGCACTCTCCTGGGGGTGGCGGCAGGATATCTGGAGGGAAGGATCGGCGCCGTCATCATGCGGGGCATTGATATCATCCGCTGCTTCCCGCCCATCCTTCTGGCGATGATTATTGCGGGACTGTGGGGCGCCGGTGTAATTAACCTGATGCTTGTAATCGGGCTCCTTTACATTCCCCATTTTTCACGTGTCGCATATTCTTCCACACTGCAGGTCAGAAAAATGGAATATGTGGAGAGCGATTTATCGATCGGCGCGGCGCCGTCGGCTATTATGTGGAAGGCTATTTTCCCGAACATCATATCGGTTCTGATTGTTCAGGTGAGTACCACAATCTCAAACGCGATTCTGCTGGAATCGGGACTCAGCTTCCTGGGGCTGGGCGTTCAGCCGCCCACACCGTCCTGGGGGCAGATGATTGGCTCGGCAAGGGGATATCTGAATGTCAACGTCATGTATTTGTTCTGGCCGGCTGTCTGCCTGTGCCTGACGATTCTGGCGGTTAACCTGATGGGGGACGCAATCAGAGATATTCTGGATCCAAAGCTTAACAACAGTTTTTAAAAATAAAAGGAGGAAGATTCATGAAAAAAAGAAGTTTGAAAAAAGTTGCTCTGACACTGGCGGCGGCACTGGCGGCATCTGCTGTACTGACGGCCTGCAGCTCCAAGACAGGAGGCAGCGACACGCAGCCCGCATCAGCAGAGGCAGGGGGTGCCACGGGAACAGAGGGTACGGCCGGAGAAGAGGGCGGCAGCAAAAAGGATACGTTAAATGTGGGGATCAGCGCCGAACCGGCCACACTGGATCCTCATCTGCAATCGGGACAGGCCACGCGTCTGATTAAGCAGCAGATTTACAGGGGACTGATGACCTATACCGCTGATTCAAGCATTGAAACGGACGTGGCGGATTCTTACACGGTATCCGACGACGGGCTGACCTACACCTTTTTATTGAAGGATGCCACCTTCCACGACGGTTCCCCGGTAACCGCAGAGGATGTGAAATTTTCGATTGAGCGTGTGATGGATGAATCGGTAGCAGCCACCTTCGGAAGCGATTTCCGCTCTGTTGTGGATCATGTGAACGCACCGGATGAAAAAACGGTGGAAATTGTTTTAAAACAGCCGTGTGCGCCGTTCCTGGAATACCTCTGCCTGCCGGAGGCGGCCGTAGTGTCCAAGGCTTTCTGTGAGGCGAATAATAACGATTTAAGTACGGTTGCCATGGGATGCGGTCCTTATAGCTTCGGAGGATGGGAAAACGGACTTTCCATCAGCGTCACCAAATATGACGGCTGGTACGGGACTCCGGTACAGACGCCTAATATCGATTTCTACTTCTATACGGACGAGACGACCAGGGCCAATGCGCTGCGGACGGGAGAGGTTGATATTATTGACTACGTTCCGTCGAAGGAGGTTATCGCATTTGAGGGCGCGGGAGACGCCAACGTAGATGTATCCGTAGCTCCTTTCATGTGCCTTCAGATTAACTGTACCGAGGGAAGTCCGCTGGCGGATCCGAAGGTAAGACAGGCCATCTCCTACGCAATCAAGAGGGATGATGTAATCAATGCAGCATTTATGGGACGGGGAGAACCGATTTTTGGGTTCCCGACCATCGTTGGACAGAACGGATACGACGGAAAATATGACAATTATTTTTCCTATGACCCTGAAAAGGCAAAAGAACTTCTGGCAGAAGCCGGTTATCCCGACGGATTCTCCTGCAAGCTGCTGTCCTCCTCCACTTATGCCATGCATGAGCAGACGGCGGTATGCGTACAGTCCAGTCTCGCTGAAATCGGAATCAAGGTGGAGCTTGAGCTTCCGGACTGGGCGACACGTATCGAGCGCTCCAATGTAGGCGACTACGATATGATGGTTTCCGGCACGACAGGAAACATCGTGGACATGGACTGGGCCACCAATTACTATGAGAGCGGCGATGTCCGCATGAACAGCTGTCCGGGCTTTGCAGACGACAAAATCGACGAACTGCTTCAGAAGGGCAGAACCACACTGGACGAAAAAGAGAGGGAAGAAATATATGATCAGTTCAGGGAGAGGGCGCTGGAGCTTTCACCGTTCGTGTTCATCAACTTCAGGGAGCAGGTATTTGCAACGGCTAAGAACGTTCACGGATTTCAGAATCTGGACGGTATCCTGACCTATCTTTCCGGCCTTACCTTACAGGATACCTATGTAGAAGAGTAATAAAGGTTACTGTTCACACCATGCTAAAATACAGCATGATGTAAACAATAACACGCTTCGCGATGCACAGAAACTGCAAAAAACGCAGTTTCGCGCCGTGTAACTCGGGATTTTCGTGCAGAAAACGCACGAAAACACCTCGCGGTATACAACCGTGTGAACAGTAACTAATAAATTTCAGTGCATGCATGAAAAAGGCGGAGGCGGTCATGGTAAGAGTAATTGGAATTGGCGATAACGTATGCGATAAATATGAACATTTAAAAACCATGTTTCCCGGGGGGCAGGCTCTGAATTTCTCGGTGTATGCGAAATTGCTGGGGGCAGACGCCTCCTATATGGGGGTATTCGGAACCGATGAGGTGGCGGTTCATGTAATAAAGACATTGGACGAGCTGGGGGTTGAACACGGCAGATGCAGGCAGTATGAGGGAGAAAACGGCTGCGCCAGGGTGACTCTTAAGGACGGGGACCGGATATTCCTGGGGAGCAACAAAGGGGGAGTTTCCAAAGAGCATTCCTTTGAACTGACGGAGGAAGACCTGGCATATATCAGCACCTTCTCTCTGGTCCATACCAGCAACAACAGCTACATGGACAGCCAGCTGGAAAAAATCCATAGAGCCGGGATTCCCATTTCCTATGATTTTTCCGGGCAGTGGATCGACGACGGACGCGTCTGCCGGGTTGCCCCCTATGCATCCTATGTCTTTCTGTCCTGCGGCTCCGTTACAGAGGAGGAGGGCAGGGAAATCTGTCACAGAATGCATGCAAGGGGGTGCCGGTTTATTGTCGCGACCAGAGGAAGCAAAGGCGCTCTGGTTTACGACGGGCATGATTTTTACAGCCAGCCTCCTCATTTGGTGGAGGCAATCGACACACTGGGAGCGGGAGACTCCTTTGCCACGGCCTTTCTGCTTTCTTTGACTCAAAGCAGAAAGGAATACCGGGAACGGATGGACAGCGACAGAAAGCTGTACCGGCAGCAGCTAAAAGAAGCGATGGAAAAAGGAGCTTCTTTTGCAGCGGCCACGTGTCTGGTACAGGGAGCATTTGGACATGGCAGAGCTTTTTAAATTAAGAACGAACCGAAGGACAAATAAAATGAGGTGACAATATGAGCTATATGATTGGCGTAGACGTAGGCGGTACGTTTACAGACTTCTCAATATTTAATACGGAGACAGGGAATTTAAAACATTTTAAGCACAGTTCCACACCGGATGACCCCTCAAGAGCGATTGTCAGCGGGATTCTCCACGTGCTTACGGAAGACTGCATCAAACCGGAGCAGGTCAGCTATCTGGCCCATGGAACGACCGTTGCAACGAATGCGCTGATAGAGAAGAAGGGAGCGCGCCTGGGCCTGATCACTACAAAAGGGTTCCGGGATCTGATGGAAATCGGCTGGCAGAAACGACCCTCCCTCTACGATTTGTCAAAACAGAAGCCGGAGGGCCTGATACCGGACGGCATGAAGCGCGAGGTGGAGGAACGGATTCTTTATGACGGCACGGTTAAAACCGCCCTGAATGAAGACAGTGTCCGTGAGGCAGTGCGTTACCTGAAGGAACAGGGCGCGCAGACCATCGCCGTATGCACGCTGTTTTCCTTTATCAATCCAAAGCATGAGATGCGGATCCGTGAGATTATCAATGAAGAATATCCGGAGGCTTATGTATCCACCTCCCATGAACTGGTTCCCGAATTCCGCGAATATTCGAGAATGAGTACAACCGTACTCAATGCCTATCTTGGACCGGTCATGGAAAAATACGTACATAATTTTGAAAAGTCCATTCTGGATTCCGGCATTACGGCAGCGCCCTACGTCACACAGTCCAACGGCTCCGTCATATCCATCGCCGAGACAATTGACTGTCCGATTAAGACAGCCGTATCCGGCCCCAGCGCGGGCGTTATCGGCGCTGTTTATATTGGAAAGCAGTGCGGCATTGACAAGGTTATCACCTTCGATATGGGCGGCACCAGCATTGATGTCAGCCTGATTGAAAACGGGAAGGCGTCGCTCTCCAATGAGAGACTCGTAGAAGGATATCCGGCCAGAATCCCGATGATTGATATCGTAACGGTAGGCGCAGGCGGCGGTTCCATTGCCAGGATCGATGCAGGAGGCGCGCTGAAGGTAGGCCCCGACAGCGCAGGCGCCACGCCGGGACCGGCCTGCTACATGAGGGGCGGAACCGAGGCCTGCGTGACCGATGCCAATATTGTCCTCGGCAAGCTGAACCAGACGAAAATACTGGGCGGCCGGATGGACGTGGATCTCGGGCTGGCTGAGAAGGCGATTAAAGAAAATATCTGTGATAAATCCTCCCTGGATTTAAAACAGGCCGCCGCCGGAATCGTTTCCGTCGTAAATTCCAATATGACGAGGGCAATCCGCGTCGTATCCGTGGAGAGAGGATACGATGCCCGTGAATTTACCCTGATGGCGTTCGGAGGCGCCGGACCGCTCCACGCGTGTGAGGTGGCCAGGGATATGGGAATCACCTCCGTGCTCCTGCCGCCGTCCCCGGGAACGCTCTGTTCCCTCGGCCTTCTGATGGCCGATACGAAATTCGATATCAGCCGTTCCAATGTCATGCTGGCCGAGGAGGAGAACCTGCCGAAGGTGCAGAAAATATTTGACACGCTGACTGCGGAGGGGAATGAACTTCTGGATAAAGAGGGCGTAGCTGAAAAAGACAGAAGCTTCACTTATCTGATAGAGTGCCGCTATGAGAGGCAGAATTATGAGATCGGGATTGAAGTGAAGGGACAGTTCGGGAAAGAAGTCATGGAAGAAATGATTGAACGATTCCATCAGGAACACAACCGCTCCTATGGTTACTTCAACCGCAGCATGAAACTGCAGATGGTAAACTACCGCGTCAGCGCCATCGGCGACATCATCAAGCCGGATTTGGCGGAAATGCCGGCAGATCCGAATGCGGAGCCTCCAAAGCCTTTCACCACACGCGAAGTACTGTTTGACAGGGAAAAGGACTATATCACGACAAACATTTATAATCGGAATGATTTCAAACCGGGATGCACGATTATGGGACCAGCCATCATCGAGCAGATGGATTCTACTTCTGTTATTCCGCCGGACTGGAAGGCGTACACAGACGGATACCAGAACATTATTGTGACTTACGAGGGAGGTGCAAAATAATGAAAACCCAAGTTGATGCAGTAACCGTGGAAATTGTAGGGAACCTTCTTCTGTCGATTGCGGAAGAGATGGGCGTGGCGTTGATTAAGAGCGCCTATTCCACCAATATCAAGGAGCGCAGGGACATTTCCACAGCAGTATTTGACCCTGAGGGAAATATGGTTGCCCAGGCGGAACACGTTGCGATGCACCTCGGCTCCCTTCTCGGCATAATCAAAGAAGTGTACAAGAAGCACCCGGCCCAGGATATCAGGCCGGGGGATATGTTTATGGGAAACGACCCATATAACGGCGGCGGCACCCATCTTCCCGACATCACCGTGACACAGCCGGTCTTTGTCGGTGACAAGCTGATTGGCTGGGTTGCGAACCTGGCCCATCACAGCGACGTGGGCGGTAAAGTGGCCGGTTCCACATCCGGAGATGCGGTCAGCATTTTCCAGGAAGGACTTAAGATTCCTCTCGTCAGGATATGCGAAAAGGATGAGGTAAATGAGGATATCATCAGTTTCCTGATGGCCAACAGCCGCATTCCGGGAGAGCGCTACGGCGATCTTCAGGCGCAGATTGCCTCGAACCGCGTCGGTGCAAAACGTCTGACGGAAAGCTTTGACCGCTATGGCGATCTGCTGGTGGACAGTATGCATGAGCTTCAGAATTATGCGGAGAGAAGACTGCGGGCAGGGATCCGTGAGCTGCCGGACGGCGAGTATGAGTTTACGGATTATATGGATGACGCGGGAGTCGGGCATCCGAGGCCGATCAAGATCCAGGTAAAGGTTACAATCAGAGGCGATAATATGCATCTTGATTTTGCCGGAACCGATCCCCAGGTCAACGGACCGAACAATGTCACGAAAAATGGGCTTCTCGCAACGGTATTTTACTCCTTAAAAGCGCTGATCGATCCCACCATCCCTTCCAATGCCGGTATTTACAGGGCATTCAGCGTCGAGGCGGAACCGGGGACGATCATCAACGCGACGAATCCGGCGCCCGTGGGCGCGCGTATCGACACCTGTATGAGGGTGGCCGACGTTATTTTCGGAGCGCTCGGCCCGGCTGTTCCGGAACGCGCCCTGGCCGGCTGCAACTCATCCTGTACCTCCGCAATCTTCAGCGGAACCGATCCCGCGGATCCGGACCATTTCTATGTGTATCTGGAGACGATTGCAGGCGGATCCGGAGCCCAGAGGGGGAATGACGGGCTGAGCGGGGTCCAGGTTCATATGACCAACACCTCCAATCTGCCGATTGAGGCCCTTGAGATGGAATTTCCGCTTCTGATTGTCCATAAATACGGATTGATTGAAAACAGCGGAGGGGCCGGAGAATACAGGGGCGGACTGGGAATCGAGCGGATTTTTGAAGCGATGTACGATAATATCAATTATACCGGGCTGGGAGACAGGCAGGTGTACAAGCCATGGGGCCTTTACGGCGGCATGGAGGGAGCCGGAGGTGAATATTTCATCACTCGCACCGACGGCACGGTGGAAAAGCTGATGAGTAAGTGTACCGATGTGCCGCTCCACAAGGGGGACATTGTTACCGTCCACACACCGGGAGCCGGAGGTTACGGAGATCCGAAGAACCGAAAACCGGAAGCCGTCCTGTCCGATGTAATTGAACATAAGGTATCGATCGATAAGGCGGAAGAATTATACGGAGTAAAAATAGAGAAGGATGGCAGCAGCTTCAGGCTGGCCTGACAGGAGGGACATGATATGAGCGTTAAAAAAATTATCAGCGAGATTAAATGTAAAATAGATGCGGCGGGGGGATTGAAACATGTCTATTTTGTGGCCTGCGGCGGATCCAAGGCGGCGATTTTCCCCGGACTGTACCTGCTCCAGAGCGAGGCCAAAAGTTTTGGGGCAACCACCTATACAAGCAATGAATTTGTCCACGCGGCCCCCAAAGAGCTGGACAGCCGCTGCATCGCGGTAATCTGTTCCCTGAAGGCAACTCCTGAGACGGTGGAGGCTGTTAAGACCGCCAATGCGGCCGGCGCCGTAACTATTGCGATGACCGGTTCCACAGAGACTGGGATGGCTCAAGTGGGACAGTATGTGGTGACTTATTCCAACGGTGACGATCAGGTGTACAGCGATTCCAACCAGGCCAATGCGCTCAGAATCGGCTTTGAACTTCTGAACCAGTTTGAAGGCTATGAGAAGTATGAGACGGCGATGGAAGCATACCGGTACATCGATGAAATCGTTGCGGAGGGAAAAGAAAAGTGTCTGCCGGCTGCCAGAGAGTGGGCGGAAAAATATAAAGACGAGCCGGTATTCTATGTCCTTGCATCCGGGCCGAACTACGGCGTGGCATACTCCATGTGCTGCTGTCACTTCATGGAAATGCAGTGGAAGCATGGTGTCTGCCTGCACACGGGAGAATATTTCCACGGTCCGTTTGAGACAACGGACAAAGACCTGCCGATGGTTCTGCTGATGAGTGAGGGGCGCACCAGGGTCCTTGATGAAAGATGCCTCACCTTTCTGAAAAAGTATGCCGAAAAATATATTATTATTGATTTTAAGGAATTGAACGCGGGAAGGATCGCCCCCGAGATAGCGGAGTTCTTTAATCCTGTCGTCATGATTCCCGTGGAACGCTACTATGTGGCTCAGATGGCCGAGGTGAGGGGCCATTCCATGGATGACAGGCGTTATATGTGGAAGGTGGAATACTAAGATTATAAGAAAATATTCATTTTTATTGACTGTCCCCTCGGAACTCTTTAATCTAAGGCGTCCGGGGGATTTCCAATATTCGGCAAGTCAAAGAATTGGTAATTACGTGTGTTAACGCTACTTTGTTGACTTGTAAAAGGGTCTTATATGATGATGGTTAGAGAAGAAAAAATTGTTTTGCCTTTTACCTAATGATGTTATATAATGTTTCATAAGAGCATTATATAATGATCTATGCAGATCATAATAAAAATAAAAGGAATGATACAGATGTTGGATGGAAAGGCGGTAACGCCACTATATGTTCAATTGATGACTGAGATTGAAGCAAAAATTATGAAAGGCGTGTATCAGCCCGGAGAAAGGCTCCAGTCTGAGAGCGAGATGGCGAAAACATTCGGCGTCAGCATTATCACGGTGAGGAATGCTGTCAGCGCACTGGTCGACAAGGGACTGGTGGAGAAGAAACAGGGTAAGGGAACCTTCGTCTCAAAGCCAAAGTTTACAAAGGACATCAAGAAACTTCAGAGCTTTACCGAGATGTGCGAGCATATGGGGATGAAGTCCGGCGGACGTATGCTTGAGAACAAGCTGATAGTGGCGGATGAAAAGACAAGAAATCTTCTGGGGCTTGAAAAGGGCAGCCAGGTTGTCTATATTTCCAGGGTGCGTTATGCAGATAATGAACCGGTGGCGATAGAGAACAACTATTTTCCGCTGAAGTATGCATTTCTTCTCGGAGAAACCTTTGACAGCAACTCCCTGTTTGAGTTTATGAAGGATAAAGCAGGTGTTATGGTCGCTGTTTCGGAAAAATGGATAGAGCTGTGCAAGGCCACAACCCGGGAAGCGGAGCTGTTACAGCTTAACAAGGGTACCTCCCTGCTTTATATAAAGAGTGTTGCCTATACCCAGGAAAAAGAACCAATATATGTGGGCACTCAGATATTCAACGGGGACAGATGCTCCTTCTATGTATGTGAGTCAACAGGAATATAAGAAACAAAGAGTGATATGGGCGGCGTCCGGTAATTATTTACCGGGCGCCGTTTTGTAATTGAGGGCGGTGATCTGTTGTCAGAGATTTAACGGAGGTTGGGAGGACGCGTCCGGAACGGACCATGTCCGGTGTGGTGAGGAGGGCTGTCTGAGTCTTCCGTCCCCGATTGGAGGTTGTTGTGAGGGGGAATCCGGCCGGAATGAATTCTTACGGGGACCGTTTGCAC
>OJKJ01000512.1_pt1 | contig 20744 bp, 20 predicted proteins | sample 1596491 | NCBI WGS metagenome assembly OJKJ01 (sample SAMEA4350160, study PRJEB24818) | metagenome | biome: human; feature: gut; material: faeces | place: Denmark | collected 2013-09 | reverse complement strand
ATCACCGAGCCCCGACACGAGTTCAATGATTTTTTCTCCGGGTACCGTGTGCTGCGACGGATATTTATAAATGCAGTTAAGCTCTTCCTTTTCGCGCTTTGAAAAGTCTAAACTCGCTTTTCCCTCAACTATTGCAACGAATTTTGAGTGAGGCTCGATAATTCTGTCGGTGAGGACTCTGTTGCCGAAGCCGTCGGCCGTTTCGGTAAGCATGTTATGCGGCTCTATGTCCACATTTATGAGCTCTATCCTCTGCGACGGCGTATCAAACGGCAAGCATCTCAAGGAAAAGCAGTGCCTTATCACAGGGGACGAAAAATCAATTTTCATACTGTAAAAAAATTTGATGTGCTTCACGTTTATCTTCCTTTTTTGATCAATACTGCGGTGCCGTAATAAATACCTTAGACAACTCGTCGCGCACGGTATATAGGTCGTAGTCGCTGTACTCATCTTTTTCGAGAATGATGTTCATAAGGGTGTTGATAGCGTCTATGTTACAGTCTACGCCGACTTTGTAAAGACGGTTTAAAAGTATACTGAATTCCTTTTTGATGAGAGTCGGAGAAAAGGAAAAACGGGTATAGAGGTCAAGTCTTTCAACGCTTCTGCCGAACTTCAGTATATTTCTCGTTGTCTCCGATTCAACAAAGTCGTCGGCACTGCCCCAAAAGGCAAATATGCAGTCAAATACCTCCTGCAATTTGAGCATCGGTGCGCTGCTCTCTCTGCCTTGCTCCATATAATTTACCGCCATTTGAATATATGACAGCGTTTCGGAGCTTATCTCGTTACGCATAACAACGGCGTTATCATAGGCGCAGAGTAAATTACTCATAACAGAATTCGGGTCGTTTTCGTCAAAAAGATATTTCGTTATAAATTCCTGCTTGTATGAATATGTGTTTTCTATACCGAGCTTGTTGCAAAAATCAATATAGGCGTTTTCGTCTTTGTCTATCATTTTATCGTAATATTCCGAAAAAACGCGAAGAGTGGTAAAGACGCGCTCCACATATCTGCCGAGCCAAAAGAGATTGTCCGTGGATTTTATCGAGATAATACCCATGTGTCTTTAAATCCTCCTCCCTGAGATGAGTTTACAACAAAAGAATCCGGATCTTGAGAATAGCGTGTAAGACCGCTGTGCCAAACTTTTATTTCGTTGCCGTAGAGCACAAACGCGCGAAGATCGGCTTTCCTTTCGACTTGCCTGCCGTTTTCAAAAACCTTGAGACCTTTAAAGTCTATTACCTCCTGCGCTATAAATCGGCGCGGCGACGTTTTAACGGCTTCTTTTATGGCAGAGAGTTCGTTTTTAGACAGGGTATTTCCGAATATGACTCCGTAACCGCCGGACTCCGATACATCTTTTATAACCAGCGATGGCAGATTTTCGGTTATATAATCGAGATCTTTTTTTATTATCGGCAGATAGGTAACGGCATTGTTTAGTATCGGTTCTTCGCCGAGATAATATTTTATCATTTGCGGGACGAAATAATATACGCCCTTGTCATCCGCTATGCCGTTTCCAGGCGCATTTACAATCGCAACATTTCCGGCTCTGTAAGAATCTATGATATGCGGTACTCCGAGAAGAGAGCCTGCGTAAAATGTCATAGGGTCAATGTATTCATCTGAAATTCGGCGGTAAACCGTGCCTACGCGCTGTCGCTTACCGGAATATTCACTGTAATAAAGCACGTTGCCTTCAACGAAAAGGTCCTGCGGCATAGCAAATACAGCCTTTGTGCGCTCCGCAAGGTACGAATGCTCAAAGAATGCAGAGTTGTATCGGCCGGGGGTCAAAATAACGTTGATTCCGCCGGTGTTTACATCATCGAGAACACGGCGCAAAAGCCCGCCGTAGTCGCGGTTGTCGTCTACCGAATTGTTTTGGAACGTGTCGGGACTTGCTCTGCGGCAAAGCTCGCGCGCTATCATCGGATATGACGCGCCGGAGGGTATGCGTAAATTGTCCTCAAGTACATACCAACACATATCCTTGCCTTGTACCAAATCTATACCCGAAATGTGATTATATATCTTTTTAGGCGGAGTCAGTTTGTCGCACGGTGCGGAAAAGCCAGGCGAAGTATATATGAATTCTTCGGGAATTATTTTATCGCGTATGATTTTTTTGTCGGAATAAATATCGTTTAAAAACAAATTAAGAGCGTAAACGCGCTGCTTCAAGCCTTTTTCAAGAAATTCAAATTCGTTTTTCGGTATTATGCGCGGTATGGTGTCAAAGGGGAAAAGCCGTTCATTGAATTTGTTGTTTTTATAAAGTCCGAATTTTACGCCGTAACGTGACATAAGACGGTTAATTTCTTCCTGATGATCTATAAGTCCGTACAAGTTCTCACCTCGATTGATGTATGTTTTGTACAAAAACAAAACCGAATAAAAGTCTGTTTTTATAATTATATAATAAATCTACGGATTTGCAATATGTAAAAGCGTCAAAAACAGATAAAATTATGCGTTTTTACACAAGTTTCGGCGGCGAACTTCGTAACGACAACTATTTTAAAAAAAGAAAAATTAACTCTTGACAATTGTGCCGTTTATATATATAATAGTCAAGCAGTTTAGATGCGGACCATTAGCTCAGTTGGTTAGAGCATCCGGCTCATAACCGGTCGGTCCGGGGTTCGAGTCCCTGATGGTCCACCAAACGAGATGCAGCCAACCTTTGAACTTATAACAGTTCAAAGGTTGGCTGCTTTTTTATTTGGGCCTAAAGTTTTAACGGATAATATATACCCTTAAATTAATTCCTTTCATTATTAATAAAATTTTCCATCGAATGATACACTTCTAAAGGATTCCCATTGTATTCGATTGCATAACAAGAAGGTAAATTTTCGCAGATTTCATGAAATGCCTGATTAGTCGCTTGTTCCAAATCACCTATTTCGTTAAATGGCAGCCAATTCACTTTATGATCAGAATCCTTGATGCATCCTGCTAATTTCTCTATCCCCTCCTCTCTTGATAAAGGCCGAATTGTATTGTACTGTTTATCGACAGAAAGTTTTGGAAATACGATATAGTCCAAAGGACACATATCTTTTGCTATTGAAGATTCACCAAATATATGTTTTAAGGCAGAAGGGACAATCTGTACTTTACCATTTATAACAAGTTCTGCATACAACATTTTTGACTGACTGATATTGGCTGTGTTTGCTAAATAATTTTTCAGGTTATCATTATGTTCGACCGTTTCAAGACCTAGGCGCAAACAATGGGGGTTTTTGCTGAGGAACAGTCTCTTTCCTTGTACAAAAACAAACGAGGAGTCATTGCCAATATATTTGCCCCCATAACTTAGAAGACTCGTGACAATCGTTGACTTTCCAGCTCCTTTTTGAGCGGGAAATAAGAAGCTCTTACCTTCGAAGACACAAGAAGAAGAGTGCAGCAATATTGTGTTTTGCATCAACCTTTGTGAATTTATTGGATCTTTTATAAGTTGACTCAGGTGTATCGTATCAACCTTGTCTGAGCTTCGTAAAAAATACACTTCTCTTCTTCTTTTATCAAAAATTGTGATACTATCTGATGGATTTTTCGCTACAACATAGAATAGATCATCGTTGTATAAAAAGCCTGACGTTCTATCATAAAATAAATCATTTTGCGGCCTAAAATGAAACATGGAAACTGTTTCGTCATAATGCTCCAGTTTAAGACTAATAATCCGAGTAAGAAGAAGCTCGCTACCCAAAAAATCTTTTGATTCCCATATATCCCAAATAGTATTGAAATACTGTTCTACTGCAAAGTATTCATTTTGATTGTCTGTAACAAATTTAACCGTATTGCATCCGTCTGTGGCATAAAGTGAAGAGGCAAAACTTTCTTTTCGAATTTTTCTTATTACGTCATTAAGTGTCATAAAAATCTCCTCTCCAATATTTTAATGATATGTATGGTATTATTCTTTTGCTGCAATGTTTCGTATTAATCCAACGTGAGAACTTATTTGTTGAAGGAAGCCGATTGTTGTAAATCAGTCGACTTCTTTTAACTTGTATGATAAAATAAGAACGGTGTTAAACTTGTGGACAAGGAGATATTTCAAAATGAAAATCGGCGAGGTTTCTCTTTCAACGAATGATGTAATTAGGCTAGCGAATTTCTACAAAATGCTTTTTAATATTGATAATGACAGTGAGGATGATATTCACCAGGTTATTTTAACAGAAGGAACCGGTTTCACTATTTATAATGATGGGAAGAGAAGAGAAAATAACTCTCAACATATTTGTCTTGCGTTTACAGTCACTGATGTGGATATGGAATTTGAGCGGCTAAAAAAGCTCGGTGTACAGATAGCAGAGTTTCCGACACTAAGACCATGGGGCGCAAAAAATATGTATTTTAACGATCCCGATGGAAATTCTATTGTGTTTCGAAGTTTTCCAATCGAACACAACTGATAAGTGCATGTACAATGGTTACTATCAATTATTTCTTATAGTCCCATTGCCTGGGACGCAGTGCATCTGTTTTATAGGCTTGTAATAAGGGAGAGAAGATTGAATGAATGTGGAATTGAAAGCCAGAACGGCTGATCATGTAAAGACTTACTGGGAGAGAACGAAGGATCCGGAAATCCGGGCCTTAATCCCTATAGCAGAACTTACCTTTGAAGAATCCCTGCGGCAGTACGAAGAATCTCTTTTCCCGGGGGCTTCCAGCTTTGGCCGCGTGATTTACGCAGATGGTTGCTATGTCGGCGATGTCTGGTGCTATGGAATTGATGAACGGGAAGAAAAAATGGCAATGTTCAGTTTTTTGATATTTGAAAAAAAACTATGGGGGAAAGGGATAGGCTCCCAAGCGGCCAAACTGTTTCTTCCAGAGGTCTTTTCCCGTTATCAGATCAATAAAATGGGAGCTTTTACCTATGCGGATAATCTGTCATCCATCGAGGCCTTGAAAAAAGCCGGGTTTCGAGAAGTGGAACGCTTTGAGGAAGAGGGAAGGATGTCTGTCTATTTGGAAGCACAAAGGGGATAAATTGTATTTTATCTTTCAAGTATTCTCAAGAAGATGGGCTTGCGGTCTGTAGAGAGCAGATGCAAGCCTTTTTTATTGCCAAGGAACCTGCCCCGATTTGCGGCGGGTTCCTTGGCAATAGCATTGGATGACGCGGATCGGAATCGGATCCCTTCATTTGCTTATTCGTCCACCATGATAAGCTCGGAATCAAAGTACTGTTCCTGAAACCATACTTGTTCCCAAATAGCTTCTTTGGAAAAAGTATACCTCTCCGGCGCGGCAATCCATTTGTCCTCGTTATCGTCTCTCCGATGGACAACTGCCAGGATTACGGCACGACAGCTTGGCACAGGCTGGTCTACTCCTAACAGGTATACATCCTGCGCTTCTCCATCCCCACCCAAGATACCGGGAACATAGCCGTAATTGACAGGATACACGATGTCGGGATGCGATGGGTGGACGGAACCGAGAGGACGGTCGACTGCAACCAACACAGTTGAACCTAGTATTTCAGCTGGTTTCACCGCTTGCCCTTCCCGGATTTTGAAGCAGGCGGCGTCATGATCGTTAATGATTCCTGCTGCCTGCAGATGCGAATATGTTGTTACCCGGCCAAGGAATTTGAAGCCCCTCTTTTTCAAGTCTGTACTGATCTGTTCTGAGAGCTCATTATAGGGCCTGTTCCGTTCTCCATCAGGATAGCGTTGGGGAACTCCATTCACAAAAGACCAAAGATATTTGCTAAAACTGCCTTCTGCTTCCTGAATCTTCAGGAAGCATTTCGCGTTATGGATGATCGCTTCTATTTTTGTCCGGGAACGAATGATTCCTGGATTCTCCAATAGTTCTGCGATTTTATCATCCCTATAGCAGGCGATCTTTTGGTAATCAAATTGATCGAAAGCAGCCTGCATAGCGGCACGCTTCCGCAGTATGGTCATCCAACTCAAACCACATTGCATGACTTCCAAACTTAGAAATTCAAATTGCTTTTGGTCGTCGCACAGAGGATTTCCCCACTCCTCATCATGATAGCGCTCTAAAAGTGGGTCTCCGTTTGCCCAGACACACCGATGCTGTTCCATAAGCTCCTCCTGTTTTTTTGATTTTAACATGATTTCACAAAAAAATCAAATTTTGTTTGACTTTTTTAAACTAGAAGGCTATAATAAATTTCCGTGCCGAATTTTGGCGCGAAGACAGCAATTTGAACGATACAGGAGAAGGGAGTGTGTTTTGAGTATGATCGAAGTGTCGCACCTGAGGAAAACCTTTCGTGTAGCAAAGCGGAACGCTGGTTTTTCGCAGGCCCTCAAAGCCTTGTTTCACAGGGAATACGAGGAAATACATGCTTTGGATGGAGTATCTTTTTCTATCGGAGAAGGAGAAATGGTAGGTTATATCGGTCCCAACGGCGCGGGAAAAAGCAGCACAATTAAGGTACTAAGCGGAATTTTGACACCGGACAGCGGAGAATGCCTGGTTGATGGACAAGTTCCCTGGAAAGACCGGGTTAACCATGTACGGCAGATTGGCGTGGTATTCGGGCAGAGATCGCAGCTTTGGTGGGATGTGCCTGTAATTGATTCTTTTGAGCTGCTAAAAGAAATCTATGCGGTTCCAGAAGATTTGTATCGCAAAAATCTTTCTGAACTGACAGAGCTTCTGAACTTGTCGGAGCTGCTTCGTACTCCTACACGGCAGCTTTCCCTGGGCCAGCGGATGCGGTGTGAAATGGCTGCATCCCTGCTTCACAGCCCGCGAATCCTGTTTTTGGACGAACCCACTATCGGCCTGGATGCTGTGTCCAAGCTGGCGGTGCGGGACTTCATCAAACAGCTGAACCGAGAACACAAAACCACGGTAATCCTGACTACCCACGACATGCAGGATATTGAAGCCCTAGCCAGCCGTGTACTTCTTATCGGCAAAGGGAGGATTTTGCTGGACGGTACGCTGGAGGATATCCGCTTGGCTTCCAGCGGAGACGGCGGAAAGAACATCGATGAGACGCTGGCTCAACTTTACAAGCAGTATGAAATTTAGGAGGGAGAGGGCATGAAAAAATATCTGAGTTTTTTCCGTCTGCGGTTCTCTATGGGACTTCAATACCGGGTAGCGGCTTTTGCCGGCCTGGTGACCCAGTTCGCCTGGGGCGGCATGCTGATCCTTGCTTACCGAGCCTTTTACCGGGCGGACCCCAATGCCTTCCCCATGACCTTTCAGGCGACTGCTACATATGTCTGGCTGCAGCAAGCCTTTTTGATGTTGTTTCAACCCTGGGGCTTTGAATATGATATTCTGGAAGCGATCAGCAGCGGGAGTGTGGCTTATGAACTCTGCAGGCCGGTAAGCGTTTACAATATGTGGTTTGCAAGAACTGTAGCCACTAGGGCTTCTGCCACGTTCCTGCGCTGTTGGCCTGTGCTGATTCTGGGCGCACTTCTGCCAGCGCCCTATGGAATCTCTGCGCCTTCCTGTGTACAGCAGCTCCTGTGGGCACTGCTGTCTGGCATTTTGGGAATGCTGGTTTCCTCGGCGATTTGTATGCTGGTATATTTCAGCACGTTCTATACTGTCAATTCCACAGGCGTACGGACCATATCTGCCTGTCTTACAGATTTTCTCCAGGGATCTGTCATCCCCTTGCCCTTCATGCCGGATGGGATCCGCCAGGTCTTGGAGCTTCTGCCCTTTGCCGCCACCTTGAATGCTCCCCTGCGGATCTATTCCGGAGATATTGCCGGAATTACACTGATACGCACGGTGGTTCTGCAGTTTTTTTGGCTTGGGGTGCTGGTGGCGGCAGGAAAGCTCTTGGAAAGAAACGCCATGAAAAAGACCGTGATTCAGGGCGGTTGACAGAGAACTCTTGTGCCCTGGCTTTGGAACAGGTCAAGCTTTAAAAAGGGAAGGAAGGTGCGTCTTGTGAGACTCTACAGAAAATATTTCTCCGTCTTTTTAAAAGGCGCTATGCAGTATAAGGTATCTTTTTTTCTTACCATGTTGGCACAGTTCTTTGTGTCCTTTGAAGTGTTTTTAGGCGTCTATTTTATGTTTCAGCGCTTTCATTCTGTGGAAGGCTTTACTTACAGTCAGGTATTGTTGTGCTACAGTGCAGTGCTGTTTCAATTCTATCTGGCGGAGTTTTTCTTTCGCGGCTTTGACCGTTTTGCCTCTATGTTGGGCAACGGTCAATTCGACCGTATTTTGGTTCGCCCCAGGAATACGGTATTTCAAGTGATTACAAGCCAGATGGATTTCACTCGTATGGGCAGGTTGCTGCAGGGATTTGTTCTGCTGCCCTATGCGATGGCTACTGCCGGGGTGGAGTGGAATTTTCTCCGGGTACTGACGCTTCTTTTCATGATCCTGGGGGGGACTCTGCTGTTTGCTGGAATCTTTGTCCTGGGAGCCACCCTTTCCTTTTTTACTACCGCCGGGCTGGAAGTGGTAAACGTCTTCACCGATGGCGTAAAGGAGCATGGCAAATATCCCTTGAGCATTTATGGAAAGCGTGTATTGGAGTTCTGTACTTTTGTGATCCCTTATGCTTTGGTGCAGTATTATCCGCTTTTGTATCTGCTGGGAAGAAGTACTGATCTACTCTATGTTTTCCTGCCGCTGATAGCCTCTGCTTTTTTAATTCCCTGCTGGCTGCTGTGGCGGTTTGGCGTTCGTCATTATAGATCTACAGGTTCTTGAGCAAGGGCATATAAGATTATTTCCCAACAAGGGAAGGAAAAACACGGAAAGGACTGCGGTAAAATGGATTTCAGAAAAACTTATGACCAAATTCCGGAAAAGTTCGATCAGTGGAGGCCCCGTTACTGTGATGAATTATTTGCCGCAGTAATTGAGTATACCAAACTGGAGGATGGAAAAGCAGCGCTGGAGATCGGTCCAGGAACCGGTCAGGCAACTGAGCCTTTTTTGAAGACCGGGTGTGAGTATTGGGCCATTGAACTGGGAGAAAATTTTACGAAATTCATGAAGGATAAATTCAGCTCTTACCCCCGTTTCCATATAATGAATGGTGATTTTGAGACATATGATTTTGGCGATCAGAAATTTGACCTGGTGTATTCGGCAGCGACGATTCAGTGGATTCCTGAAAAAATAGGATTTCCAAAAGTGTATGACCTGCTGAAAAGCGGAGGCGCCCTGGCGATGTTTATGACATTGTCAGATGAAAAATCAGGCAATGAAATTTTGTATGAAAAGATAGAGGAAGCGTATCGGCGCTATTTCCGTGTGGAAACAAAATACAACTGTAAGCTGGATTACGGCAATGCGGTCAATTATGGGTTTGTCGACTTTCATTATCTCGATTGGAAAAGGACAAGGATACTTACGGCAGACGAATATGTGGAATATTTGGTCAGCACTCAGGTGGAGCACATTACACTGCAGGAGCCTTACCGGTCACGGTTCCTGAATGCTGTTCGTGACGCGGTTCTTGATGCGGGTGGAAGGATTATGATCCATGATACGATAGCTCTGTATCTGACAAGAAAGCCATGAACACTGTGGAAGATCAGAATGAGAACAGACAGAATGGTAATTTGAATCGAGAAGTATTTGCGGGAGATCCGATGCATTTTGCATCGGGTCTCCCGCAGTTTAGTAGGGAAATTCTGCTTCTTGGTAAAAAACGGTTGTAAGTACCGGAATCGGAGGTTATACTGAGGCGGTAGCTACGGAAAGGAGGGGCGGAACATGAAGTTATTCGTAGAGGAAGGAGCGGAGTACCGGGAGATTGAGGTTATCATACGGTGTCAAAAGACAGATTCACAAGTGATGAAGTTGATCTCCGCCCTGCGGGTATTTGAGCGAAAGATCACCGGGTACAGAGATGGGCAGACATTTTTGCTGGAAGCGGAAAAGCTTCTCTATATAGAAACAGTGGATAAGAAGACTTTTCTTTATACTTCTGAAGGAGTCTATGAAACATCCCTGCGTCTGTATGAGCTGGAAGACCGTCTGGCTGCCTGTGATTTTTTTCGTGCGTCAAAATCCATGGTAATCAATTTTAACGAGATTAAATCTATGAGACCCGATTTTGGAGGAAGGATGCAGCTTGCTATGAGCAACGGCGAGACAGTTTTTGTCTCCCGTCAGTATGCCTGGTACATTAAAGAGAAATTGGGCCTGAAATGACAAGAAGGAGGTCATTACTGTGAAAAAAATATTGGAAGCCGCGGTGGAACTTAAAACTTGGGCGTGCTTATCTTTTACTGCCGCCGTACTGATCTATACCGTCTGCAGTCTGGCTTTCGGTGAGAGATCGATGGACCTCGTGATGGTGTTTGAGTTGTTGGGTCTTTCGGTAGGGGCGACGCTGCTGCAGTTCGTCTGTTTCTCCGGCAAGGTGATCAAAAAAATGCGTTATTCGGTCCGCATGCTGGTGTTTTCAATCCCTATGTTCGGAGTGGCTGGCCTCTGTGCTGTACTATTCCGTTGGTTCCCTATTCAAGACCCCTGGGCCTGGATCAGCTTTGCGGCTTTCTATCTTTTAGGCTTTATTGGAATTACGTTGGGGTTTGAAATATATTATTGGGCTACAGGTAGAAAATACAACGGCTTGCTGGGCCAGTATAAGGCAGGAAAAGAAAGGAATGAAGAGGGAAAAGTTTGAGATTGTCTGTCTTTTCCGTTATACTATATAGAGTGAAAATGAGAAAAGGCAGGGCGGAACAGATACAATGTCATATGAAACAGATTGTCTGATGGCAGAATTAGAAGAGAACCTGCGTGAATTGGGAATTCCTCTTTCACGAAATATCGTACCTCAGGTGCGCATCAATACACGGGCCAAGCGGCGGCTTGGATGCTGTTATTATCAGGACGGCGTTTACGCGGTAGAGGTATCGGCGGCCCTGCTGGAGCAGCCGGAGCGGCTACGTCAGACTCTGGTTCACGAGCTGCTGCATACTTGTCCTGGATGCAGAAATCATGGAAAACGGTGGAAAAGCCATGCGGCGCAGGTAAATGAAGCGTTTGGATACTCCATAGAAAGAACAGTCCAGCTGGAGGATGACGAAAGCGGCCCACTTCGAAAGGAAACGGTCAAGTATGTTCTGGAATGCCAGAGCTGCGGCATCCGGATCAGCCGAACCAGAATGTCAAAAGCAGTGAAATCTCCCTGGCAGTATCGATGTAAATGCGGAGGAAAGCTGAAACGCATCCAGTAATCCTTTTGTATGTTGAAAAGGACCGGAGACGTGGCAGGGACTGGAACCGAAGAAAACAATAGAAAGCAGCGGTATGGTCGGAATGACGATACCGCTGCTTTTGAAATTAGTAGAAATGGGATCTCATAGTTTACAGGCGCCTGATTCTATACCTCCGTTTGGCGGGGAGGGCAGTATCGGCGCACTCTTTATCCAGACAGCGGATCCAGAGCCTGAGACGAAGAGAGAGCGCCTGCTGCCATAGGTAGGCGCTGGGAACCAGCCATAGTAATTTGTTTTCAGCAAAGGTTGGAGTCCCTGTGAAGACGACGCTACAGAAAGCCAGCAGCAGAAAAAACACAGTGGTTCCCCAAAGCCCCCGATTTTGCTGCATGGAGAGGCGGGGCAGAGAGATGGGATAGAGGAAAACAGCTAGAAGGCCGAACCCTATAGCTTTTAGAGAGTTGAGAAAGAGCGGCAGCTCCGGCCCAAGCTTTTCCGAGGTGAGCAGCAGAACCAGCTCATCTCCTTTGCTTTTCCAAAGCCTGCTCCAAAATTCAAAATCTGACCACTTGGTGGGAATAAAGTCTTCGGGAAGCTGGAAAGAGAATTCGCAAAGCCAGAGCAAGAGAAACCAGGACAGCCCGCAGAGCAGGAGGCAGGCCAGAAAAGGAAGGGGGAATTCCAGGGCGGTGAAAGTTGTTTTCAAAAGGGAGAACAAAGCAGACAGCAGCAGAACTGCTGGGGCAAGCAGCGTTCCGGCATGGGCTAGTTCGCTCCAAAAGCGCAGGGAAGACCATTGGCCTGAAAGTCCATGGCGGTTTACAAATTCTGTCAAAAATTTGTGTGGAGCAGTTCCGGATGGTATGCTGAGACTGACCCGGGACATATCGGAATCCTCCGGCAAAGCCTGTAAAAGAAGTATTGGAGCGTCTCCTTCCAGGATGCCGCGTACCGTCAGGATCCTGTTCTGGTAGTTCAGCGTATTTCCAACGGCTTTTGAAGTTCCAAACAGCTCCTGTGCAGTAGTGCGGTCCAGGAGACAGCCCTCCGTATCTTCGGTGAGAAGCGGTGCGGAAGAGGAATAGAGAAGGAAAGAAGGGCCGCACAGCGTCAAAACAGCAGGATAAGCAGTCCGTCCCAAGCTAGGGTTTGACACTGGTTTCTCTGACTCCTGCCCCCAAACTGCAAAGGGGACAGGGTCGCTTTCCATCGCCTCTTTCCTCTGCATTTCAAGTGCTTCCTTTCCGGTGAAAGTACGCTCTTCCTGAATCAGCGTATACAAATTTGGGAGCTCTTGAATTTGCTGGGAGGCGGTGCTGGAGAGAAACAGACAAAGAAAGAAAAGGCCGGGTAAAAGGAGGCGGCGCAGCGCTTTCACGGCTGATTCAGACGCACCCGGTCGCCTGCCTCCAAGGGCTTGTTGGAATCTGCGATGAATTCTTGACCTGCGACGAGGCTTCCTCCGTCAATAGCTGCATAGCTTTCATTTTTTTCCAAAATTTCCACGTTCAGCCGGGCTGCGGTAAGCTCTGGCCCCAAAAATCCTGCATCTTCCTGGATAATCAGGAGGTAATAGCCCCCGTTTTCTTCCTGCAAAGCGCTGAGCGGAACACAGTAGGGATAGGGTTTGGAGGGCTGGACTGCTTCCATTTCCGCGGAGCTGCCCAGTTTCAGAGAATTTTCGGGCAGTTTTACTGTAATCTCCAGCAGTTCGGAATCCTTCTGGACCTTTTGAATGGATTCTACGGTCAGGCCGGTAAGTTCTTTTTGATCGCCGCCAGGTTTCAGCGTTACTGTGCTGCCTACAGAAATATATTTTTCCTGCTCCGCAGGAATTTGCGCTATAAAAGCAGTTCCCTGAGAGAGGTCGGAGATCAATACGGCAGTGCCGTCCGGTGTGGGATTTCCCACCTCAATATTCAGCTTGTCCACCACGCCATCGAAAGCGGAACGGACGACGCCTCCGTTTTCCAGCAATTTTTGAAGCTCTTCTATTTTTTCTGACAACTTTTGCCATTCCATCTCCATCTTTTCTGCAGAACTGTCGGCGGACGGGGATTTCTGGGCGTCTTCTATGGCTCTGGCGGCGGCCTTCAGAGCAGAATCCCTAGCGGAAACTGCTTGGTCAAAGTTTTGCTGGGCAATGGAGACGGCATCTAACAGTTCCTGCTCCTGAGAGCTGGATTCCTGCTCTGAAGCCGCCGCCAAATCATGATCGGCAGTCTGTTTTTCAGAACGAGCGGTTTCTGCTTTTTCAGCAGCGGTATTCAATGCCTGTTCATAGGATGCCCTGACAGAATTTTCAGCCTCGTCCGGATCGACTCCCGCTGTTTCAGCCTGCTGGCGTGCCTCCTGCACCTGCTGATCGACGGTCGTCTGCAGCGCATCCAGAGCGGAAAGGGCCTCTTCCAAGGCCTTTTCCCGTGCTTCACAGATAAGCTGAAGAGATTCCAAGTCCGCGTGAGGCGGAGGATTCTCCCGGTACTCTTCCAACCTGTTCTGTGCCTCAGTGAGAATTTTTTGCGCCTGCTCTACTGCTTTTCCAGTCTCGCTTTTCATGTCGTTATAATCCTGAAGGGCTCGGGCAAGCGCGGTACTGCGGCTGTCGGCTTCCGTCTTCTCCCTGCTTTTCTGATCCCGGATATCCAGGTTCAGTTTTTCCAATTCCAATTCTGTTTCCTCCAATTTTTGCTGAAGGTCTTCCAGGCTCAGGGAAAACAGCGGGTCATTTTCCGCTACCGCTTCGCCAGGCTTGACCGCTAGGGAAGCCACTCGTATTCCGGGAAAGGAGGTTACGGTCTTTGCTCCATTTGCAATTACCTGGCCGGAAGCAGTGATTTTATGATCGATTGACCTTTTTTGTGTTTCCTGCAGATCTACCCGGGCGATGGTCAGGCTGTCTGCGACCCGGGAGAGAACTGTGAAGAATATCATCAGGCTCAGGAAGCCTGCAAGGGCTCGCAGAGCCTTGGCCTGCAGTGTAAACGGCTTCTTACGGCGGCGTCCAATCAGGCTGTGTAAATCTATCTCAATCAGTCGGGCTGGGCTGCCGGGGTGTGGCCGCGGCAGTTGATTCTTACTGTGGAGTCGTTCCATGCAGATTGTTCCTTTCTGTGTTTCTGAATCCCTTTCTGCGGCATGCAAAGCTGTGCGCTACCTGCCAGATCTGAGTGTGCGAGATTATACGGAATCGCTAGAGGTGTTATACAGTCCTGCGTCCAATCTGGTACGATGCAGTGGGTGAAAGTTTCAGCCCCTCAGCCTTTTATTGCGGCTGCGGTGATCCCCTGCTCCAGATAATCCTGTCCGCTGAGAAAGACCAGAAGAGCGGGCAGCAGGGTCACTACCGATCCGGTAAATGCCACCCCTGCCTTTGCCAGGTCAATGTTGGGAAGATAGAGGGAGAGGGGCCAAAGCGTCTTGTCTTTTAAAAAAGCCAGGGGCTGTTCAATCAGATTCCAGTTTTCTAAAAATCCGAGTACCAGCGCAGATACGATCCCAGCAGAACCCAAAGGCAGACCGATGTTCAGGAAGATTTGAAAGGCACTCCCAGTATCCAGCTTGGCAGATTCTAAAATAGCCTCTGGAATGGAACGGAAAAAACGATACATTAAAAATACTGGAAAGGTGGAAAAAACAGCGGGCAGGATGACAGACCACTGCGTGTTGATGAGATGAATGCTGTCCAGCACCAAAAAGCTGGACAGCATGGTGACCTGGAAGGGCATCAGCATCAGGATGAGATAAAGGGTAAAAAGAGTTTTCCGAAAACGGAACTGAAACCGTGCGAATCCCCAAGCGGCCGGCGCACCTACCAAAAGCTGTCCGACAAGGATCAGGGCTGTAATGCGCACGGAGTTCCAAAACATGGCAAAAAACTCGGGAGAATCCAGCAGCAGCTCTACATAAGAGCGCAGACTGGGGGATTGGGGGACCAGCCGCCAAGCGACATAGCCTTTGCCCTGAGAGAGTATAGGGGACAAATACTGTGACAGCTCACCGGGATCCATCAGTGAACCTGTAAGAAGAAACAGCACAGGGCTGCAGACCAGAAAAGCAAGTGGAAGGAGCACAAACAGTGCCAGTTTCCAGCGCAAGGAAGCACCTCCTCTTTGAAGATTGGAGATATGGGGAGTCCTGAAATAGGACAGATATTCACTCTTCCCAGTTCCAGATTCGCTGCAGAAGCAGGATCAATCCCAGGATAACGGCAGCTACCAGAACCGCTCCTGCAGAGAGTTTATCGAAGGAGAGATCCCGAAACCAATTGTTAAACAGATGCTGGAGCAGGTACATACTCTCGTTTGGATAATCCCCTGCCACCAGATAGGCTTCGCGAAATACCTTGAAGGAATTGAGGAAGGAAAGGACGGAAATAGTGTAGAGGGACGGGAGCAGGGATGGAAAAGTAATCTTGCAGAAAATTTTCCATTCTCCGGCTCCGTCTACCTGGGCGGCCTCGTAAATCTGAGTGGGGATTCCCGAGAGCCCTGCCATCCACAGTACAATGTCATACCCTAGGTTTTTCCATAGGTAACTGCCGCAGAGCACCCAGAATGCGGCGGGGCTGTTCATCCAGTCTTCGGGGACTGCACCTAACCGGCAGAGCAAACTGTTCCAAAGCCCGCTGTTTTCAAACAGGACCCGCCAGACCAGCGCAACAGAGGCTACCGGGATGGCCATCGGAAAAAGAAAGGCAGTTTTCAAAATACCGCCCAGCCGGCCTAAACGCTGCAGAAACACAGCGAGTAGCAGAGAGATGGCGAGCAGAGAAGGGATACATACCCCCACAAATCGCAGGGTATTCCAACAGGCCAGCCGGAAAGCAGAATTGTGAAGGATAGACCAATAATTTTGAAAACCTGCCCACTCCTCGGAAACAGAACTGGATAGCGAACGCCGAAGAACATCGAGAAACGGCAGAAGAACAAAGAGGCATACCCCGGTCAAGCTGGGGAGGAGAAAGCACAGCCCAATATTTTCTCCTTTGATTCTGTTTTTTTTCATATCATTCAGAAAGATAAAGGGCTACCTTTTTCAGAATCTCTTGAACGGCATCGTTCAACTCCAGCTTTCCTTCCAGATAGGCTTGACCGGACTGCAGCACTGCATCGAGGATTATAGTATCCTGGGTCGCCGGAATTTCCAACCCTTCTACGGTTTCCCGCAGCGCGTCATATTCCTCCTCGGTAGGTTTGCGGAAGGTTAAATTTATGCTGTATGAACTGTCGGAGCTGATTACAGCAATGCCGCCCAAGGAACTGTCTTTGACTTGACAGAGCTGCTCAAAGGTTTTCTTGTTGACCGGCATACCCAGTCCCTGATCGATAGCCTGTACTTCAGAGGACAGGAGAAACTTCACAAAAGTTTTTGCCTCCTCCTGCTGAGAACTTTTGGCGTTGATACCAACTACGCCGGCGGGCAGAAAAACGTTGCCTGCCTGACCAGGCTGAGGAGCATATCCATAGTTTTGCATCTTATCGTTAACCGATACCAGGCTGGGAAGACCGCCGATGGAGGAGAAATTCTCCAAGGAGATCAGGCTGTTCCCTGACGTCAGCTCGGTACCCATGGCCATACCGTTTTTGCCGAAAGAGACACTGGCATATCCGAGCCCATCTTGAGGATCTCCGCCGTCTTCATCGGGAAGATTCGTGTCGAAAATACGTTTGGCCTGCTGAAGAAATTCGGAGAGGGCATCCTGTTTAAGTGTTCCGTCTGTCTGAAACCATGCGGGGGAATTGGCGGGATAGAGGGCTTTCAGGAGAGAAGCGGCGTCAGTAAGGCCTGTAACGCTTTTCTGGTCAGGATGTTCCTTCCTCAGCTTATCTACAGCATCTGCCAGGGAAGCGAGATCATGGACAGAGGAAAGCGACTCTTTATCCGCATCTAGAATGGGGAGGACAAAACGGGTGGGAACGGCATAATAGCCTTCATCGGTTTTGTAAGCGGACAAAATATTTTCAAAGAGGCCATCGGAATCCTCGACTTCCTTTACCAAGTCTCCGATCTCTGTGAGCAGGCCTTTTTGTAGGTAATTCTGCACAGGCATTCCATCCAAAAAGATGACGTCCGGGCCTTTTCCTGCCATGATGTTGGTATTTAGGGTGCGAAGGGCATCTGAAACGGTCATGGCGTCGCTTCCGCTTAGGGCCAGTTCCAGATTGATATAGATATCTGGATTTGCCTTCTGATACATGGCGATAGCTTGGCGCAGCTCTGTGGAGTCTGAGAACGCATAGGCTTTCAGTTCTTTTTCTGGAACTGCAGACATGTTAGGGTCATAGAGATAGTTCAGCAGTTTGTGGCTTTCGTCAGTTTCATTCCACCCCAAGAGGGTAAAAGAATCGTCAGAAAGCTTGAGAATCTTCTGTACGTGGAAAGTGGGGTCGGAAAGCGTGTTGAGGGCGCCGTTGATTACCTGCTCTATACTGCTGCCGCCCAGAATATGACGGTAGACCCCGTTTTGCGAGCAGAGGTAAATGGAATCGTCCTGCCTGTCGGAAAAAAGGAGAATGTCTCCGGTGAGAAAAACGTTTCCTGATGATGAGACATTTGTCTGTACAGTGGCTTCGGGGTTTCCTGTACTTTGTCTGGAACTGTTCAGAAAATCTTCCAAAACGCTGTCCCGTTCTTTTAAGGTCCAGTCAGTGAGATGGAATAGGTCTACTCCATCGTAGGAACGGACCAGGAGAGTGTCCGTGGTGAGGACAAAATCAATGTATTGATTATATGTGCCCGTGGCTTCCAGGGTGTGCAGGAAAGATCCGGTTTCCGGATCGATATGGTAGAGTACGCCGTTCTGATCCAGCCCAAGCAATGATCCGTCATGGAGAAAGGAAAACTTCTGGATGCTGTTTTCCGGGACGGCCGAGCTGCCTGATGCGACGCTGGTTTCAGCCGCAGAGGAGGCACTGTCTTCAGAGGAATCTTCAGGAGCGCCGGATTTATCATCCGAGCCACTCAGGAGTACGCCGTCTGTAAACGTCTCGTTTTCGGGCAGATTTAAGACTAGCTCCCTCTTTTTCCGCGACTTATCCATCAGCCAATACCGGGACTTTCCGGAGTCGTCAGAGGTGGTAAATACAGCGCTGCCGTCGGTCCCCCAAGCGGCTGGCGATGAAAATGTTTCAGGAGCTTCTGCCTCGAAAGCAACTTTTTCCCAGGTCTTACCATTGTCGGAAGAGTCGAAGATACCTTCCGAACTGGTAAGACGGAGTTTGTCGCCCGTTTGATCCAAGGAGAGGGGGATGTTCCCGTCACCTCCTGGAAGGCTGAATTCTTCTTCTACATAACGTCCCTTGGCTGATGAATTGGAAGGAATATCCGAGAGGCTGCTATCGCCGCCGGTGCTGCAGGCGACCGCAGACAGCAAGAGGGCAGAAGAGAGGAACAGGCTGATTAATTTTGTTCCATATCGTTTTAACTTTGGTCTCATACTCTAAGCGTCCTTTCTGTTTTGGAATTCTGCACGATAGGATACCACCCAAATCTCTAAACAGCCTCTAAATTTTAAAGGTTTTTTCGAGATTTCCATGATATACTTAGTTTCAGATCAAAAAAGCGGTGGAATACTGAGAGTACGGCTGGAAGTATGGAAATCGTCTGACGCTGAAGGAAAGCTGGTTTAGAGAAAAGATGCGTATTTTGTTGATTGAAGACGATAGAAGGTTATTAGAATCTTTGAAATTTCAACTGGAAAAGGAAGATTTTACTGTCGATGCCTGCACAACTGGAGACGATGGATTATATTTTGTGCTGCAGGGAGCCTATGACCTGGTGATCTTGGACAGAATGCTGCCCGGCATGGATGGGATATCCCTCCTCAGGCGGCTGCGCAGAGAGGGCGGAGCTGTACCGGTGATCTTATTGACTGCATTGGGAGAACTGGAACACAAAATCGAAGGGCTGGATGCAGGGGCGGATGATTATATTGTAAAGCCGTTTGCTTTTGAAGAATTGATGGCCCGGATTCGCAGTATTGGCCGCCGGCCGCAAAGCTGGGAGCAGCATGAGACCTATACTGTAGGAGATCTGCGCCTGGAACCAAGGGAAAAGCGGCTGGAAGGTCCGGGAGGCGTGTGCAGCCTTTCCAAACGGGAAGCCGATCTGCTGGAATTCTTTCTGAAGAATCCGGGTCAGACCCTTCCGAGAGAGACTTTGCTCCTCAGAGTATGGGGACCGGATGCCGAGGTTGAGGATGGGAACCTCGACAACTATATTCATTTTCTGCGTCGCCGGCTGCGTACTTTGGGCAGCACCCTGAAGCTGGTGACAGTACGGGGAACCGGATACCGCTTGGAAGAGGAGGATGAGAATGTTTGAGCGTCTCCACAGGCAAATGACCCTTTTCTGCGCGGCGGTTACCGGAATCATACTGGTGGTTATGACGCTGCTGTGCCTATTCCTTTCAGAAGCTTCTATCCGTCAAAACCATTATCAATCCTTTTTGAATGAGCTGAATTCGGTCATCTCCTATCTGGAAAACCAAACAGTCATTTCCAATCAATGGCTTGCGAAAACAGAGGATGACAACAGGCTGGTTCTGGATGTATATGATAACGGGGCTCCGTTGCTGTACAATTCCCTGGCGGCGATACAGCCCGAGCGGGAAAAACTGGTGGAGCAGGCGAAGAGACAGGCGGCAGAAGAATATGGGCTGGATATATCCTTGCCGGTTTCCAATTCCGTTCTCTCAAAGTATACAGAGTTTTCTATGAAGGGAGAGGAGGGCCGGAAATATTATGCGGCTGCAGCAGTGTTTCCCAAGAGCGGCGGCGCGCTCAGCGCTGTTTTAGTGTATTCTCTGACAGGGCAGGAATGGCAGGTTTTCCTGCAGCGACTGCTATTTCTCGGAGTGGATCTGCTGGGAATCGGAGGATTGATTCTGTTTTCCTGGATATTTACGGGAAAAATGCTTGGCCCTTTGGAGGAAAGCAGAAAAAAACAGGCTCAATTTGTGGCGGCAGCCTCCCATGAGCTCCGTTCTCCTTTAACAGTGATGCTATCCAACCTTTCGGCGCTGCAAAAGGCAGGTCCGAAAGATCGCGGAAGATTTGAAGAAAATATTAAGGCGGAGGGAAACCGCATGTCTCGCCTCATTGATGATATGCTGGCGCTTGCCAACGCAGACAGCCGATCCTGGCGCATCACAAAGGCCACGGAGGAAGTGGATACCCTGATCCTCGAACTTTATGAACATTACCAGGGGCCTGCCCGGGAGCGGGGGATCGCGCTGTCTGTACGCTTGCCGGAAAGGGTTCTGCCGGAGTGCGTTTGCGACGGCGGCCGCATCCAGCAGGCGCTCTCTGTGCTCCTGGAAAATGCTTTGAGCTATACCCCTCAGGGAGGATGCGTAGAACTTTCTGTCGAAGAGAAGTCCGGCAGATGCCTGATTTCTGTACAGGATAACGGACCTGGAGTTCCTGATGGGGAGAAGCTGCGAATCTTTGACCGTTTTTACCGCACTGATAAATCCCATCAAAATAAGGAGCATTTCGGACTGGGGCTTTGTGTGGCCCGTGAGATTGTGGATCTGCAGAAGGC
>OJKJ01000511.1_pt1 | contig 20776 bp, 20 predicted proteins | sample 1596491 | NCBI WGS metagenome assembly OJKJ01 (sample SAMEA4350160, study PRJEB24818) | metagenome | biome: human; feature: gut; material: faeces | place: Denmark | collected 2013-09 | reverse complement strand
GAGCTGACACCTGTTGTTTCTTATTGGCAAGTTCGCCGCGAAGATTAGCAAGATCGGTTTTATCTTCAGCTTCCATTTGATCTTCAAGAGCAGATAGTTTTTCATAAAGTGCAGTAAGCAAAATAGTTAATGTAGTAAATCTTTGCTGCCCGTCAATGACTTCCAGTGTCGTTCCATTTAACGAACCGCTGTTCACGCAAATGTACGAACCCAGAAAATAACCATTATCATTTTCAGTTACATCTTTGAACAGAGCATCCCAATCTCTTGTTCCCCATGTATATTCTCTTTGATACTTTGGAATGCGATATATGCGATCACTATTGATAGAAAAAATATCGGCAACAGAAGTCTGATCCACTTTTTTAATCATAATCTAACCTCCAAAATAAACGGGCATTAATACACAGAGGTATATGATCACCCAATATTCCAAAACCGTTCAAAAAAAGCCTTTAGCTTTTCAATGACAGTTTCTTTCTTAGCCTTGCGATTTCCGCCACCACCGCCGAAACGTGATACAGCGGGCAGTATCTTGTCAATATCTGTTCCAGTAGTTTTGATACCACCGTCACGGAAAGCACCATCAACAAATGCTCTTGTTTCAGCATCTTTGAGCTTTTCTTCTGTGATAAGAGTGACAAGTGCCTTTTCACGCTCCTCAGCGACATAGCTATGCCACTCATTCATTACATCATCTACATCGTTAATGCCGTTAATGAAATTCTCGATAAGGTCTTTCTTGCTTCTCAGCTCAGGGCTGGAATCAACCGCCTTCTGAATGGTGATAAGCACTTCCTTATCCGTACAATGACTGTCGTGATACTTTGTTACAAGCATAAGAATATAGTCGATATTGATCTCTATCTGCTTGATAAGCTCTATTTCAAAGACAATATCATCGTCAATATCGGTCAGTTCACCTCTTTCACGGCGAGCCTTCCACTCATCACGCAAGTCCTGATACCGTCCGAGATAGTCCTGAAAATCTCTCTCGGAGATGATCTCTCTGCCCTCAAACTCGTCAAAGCTCACAAGCAGATTACGCATACGCAGGATAGCGCCGAGTAGAGCTATAAACTCCTTCTGCCGTTCTTCTCCTATGATCTGCGGTTCGTCAAGCGGAAAATCTTTCAGCAGCTTGTCTATCATATCCACATAGCCGTCAACGTGCTTGCCCTTGCTGTCCTCATAGCCGTTGTAATAATCACCGAAGCTCTGCAAGGTCACGATACCGCCGGCTTCTTTATCTCCAAAGAGGGAGATAGCAGCGTCCGTCCGCTTCTGCAATGCTCTGAAACATACGATATTGCCGAATGTTTTGATAGAATTGAGGATACGGTTTGTTCTGCTGTAAGCCTGTATCAGACCGTGCATTTTCAGGTTCTTATCCACCCACAGAGTATTGAGCGTAGTGGCATCAAAGCCCGTCAGGAACATATTGACCACGATCAGCAGGTCAAGCTCCTTATTCTTCATACGGAGTGAAACGTCCTTATAGTAACTTTGAAACTTGTCGCTTGACGTATCGTAATTGGTGTTGAACTGCTTGTTATAGTCACTGATAGCTTTTTCAAGGAAATCTCTTGAAGTGGAATCGAGTGCAGAGGTATCTTCGGGATTTTCTTCATCTAGGATACCGTCGGGATCTTCCTCATTCGCTCCGTAGCTGTATATTATCGCTATTTTCAAAGATTTTTCGGGGTGAGCAGTCATCTGTTTCAGAAATTCCTCATAGTAGAGCTTGGCAGCCTGCACCGAGGATACCGCAAATATGGAGTTGAAACCGCTAACACGCTGTTTCTGCTTGATCTCCTGCACCTGCTCACGCTTTTTCGCATCAGCCACCTCTGAAACATTTGTCAGCACGTTATAGCTGTATGTGCGCTCAAAAGCCTTGCGGTAGGTCTTTTGGTCAAAGTGGTCTAAGATATATTCGGTCACAAGTGAGATACGTTTCGGGGACATATATGCCTTTTCACGGTCAATGTCCCATACTTTGACATCTTCAATATCTTCTTCTTTGTCCATAGTTTTGATATAGTCCACACGGAACGGAAGAACATTCTTGTCATTGATAGCGTCAACGATAGTATAGGAATGAAGCTGGTCTCCGAAAGCCTGTGCCGTGGTGCGTAGGTTCGGATTTTTGTTTGTACCCGAATTGATAGCAAATATAGGTGTACCCGTAAAGCCGAATAGGTGATACTTCTTGAATTTTTTAGTAATTGCCTGGTGCATATCACCAAATTGACTTCTATGACACTCATCAAAGATTATGACTACGCGCTTGTCATAGACTTCGTGGGTATTATTCTTTTTGATGAATGTCGCGAGCTTCTGAATGGTAGTGATGATGATACGGCAGTCAGGATTTTCGAGCTGTCTTTTCAGAACCGTAGTCGAGGTATTGCTGTTTGCGGCACCCTTTTCAAAGCGGTCATACTCGCGCATGGTCTGATAGTCGAGGTCTTTACGGTCAACGACAAACAGCACCTTGTCGATATATTCGAGCTTTGAAGCCAGTCGAGCCGACTTGAACGAGGTCAAGGTTTTGCCCGAACCTGTTGTATGCCAGATATATCCGCCGCCTGCAATTGAGCCGTATTTCTTGTAATTATGGGCAATTTCAATGCGGTTGAGGATCCGCTCAGTCGCAACGATCTGATACGGACGCATAACGAGCAGCAGATTTTCGCTTGTGAAAATGCAGTATTTCGTCAGGATATTGAGTATTGTATGCTTTGCGAAAAAGGTCTTTGTGAAGTCCACAATGTCCGGAATGACCTTGTTATTCGCATCAGCCCAAAAAGAAGTAAACTCAAAGCTGTTGCTTGTTTTGGTCTTTTTACGGGCTTTTCCCGCTTCTTTCACGGCATTGAAACGAGTAGTGTTACTGTAATATTTCGTATTCGTGCCGTTGGAGATTACAAATATCTGCACATACTCAAAAAGACCGCTGCCTGCCCAAAAACTGTCACGCTGATAGCGGTCTATCTGATTGAATGCCTCACGGATAGGCACACCACGCCGTTTCAGCTCGATATGCACGAGAGGAAAGCCGTTTACAAGCACCGTCACATCATAGCGGTTCTGGCGCTTGCCTGTGTCAACTTCATACTGGTTGATGACTTGCAGGCTGTTGTTATGGATATTCTTCTTGTCTATAAGCGTGATATTTTTTGTCGTGCCGTCGTCACGTTTCAGATTTTTCACGCTGTCTTCCTGTATCGTCTTTGTTTTCTCAACGATACCCTCATTGGTGTTTGCGATATATTCCGCAAAAAAGCGTTTCCATTCGCTTTCCGTGAACGTATAGCCGTTGAGCCGTTCGATCTGTGCACGGAGATTAGCAATAAGGTCATCTTCCTTGTGAATAGTCAGATATTCATAGCCCAGCTCACCGAGACGGCAGATAAACTCCTTTTCAAGCTCCGCTTCGCTCTGATAGTTGTCAGCGGTTCTGGGTTCGGGGGTGTACTCGGTAACAACGGTATTTTCGCTTGTCGCGGCTACTATGTTAAAATAACTCATACTTTCAACTCCTTTATTTTGAAAGTATCTTTACACAGATATGGTATAGTTTTGTTTGCTTACCTGACCTATTATGGGTTGTTATCATAATTCTTATTTCTGAGCCAGTATATTCCTGATCTATGTTTTCATCAGAAGTTATAAGAGAATATGGATAATTATATTGTTCCACGAAATCGCAATATTTCTCCCAAAACGAAGCAAATTCCTTACATTCTGCGTAAACCAAACATACGTTAAAAAGATTTCCGGTAGTATCATATGTATATATCTTATCTAAGTGCTTGCCAAGATAGTCCTTGTTCAAGCTTTTAAGGATAAGTGCTTCAACAACGGTAAAAGGATAACTATCTTTTTCAACTAAAATATCAATTTCTCCAGCCGAAGCCCCTGACGCAGAGAGACCTCTTCGTGTCTGATCCTTGATTACATATTCTTCTTCTCGATCAAGCATATCCCGAATATAATCGTTGCGTTCATCTTCTGACGCATCTATATACTTTGAGTTTCCTTGCAATTTAATGCATATTTTATATAGAGTTTCAACGAATTTTTTGATTGATTCAGACTCCAACTCGTCTGATAATAGCGATGTTCCTTCATTAATGCGGAAAACCTTCATTACATATATCGTTTTTCCGTTGATAACAACCGAACCGTATTCAATATCAGGCTTTACAGTAAGAAATCCTAATGCTTTTTCAACTGTATTTTTTATGGTATAACCATTCGATAATCCTTTAATAATATATCTATCGTTTGTTTTTAAGACACCGTTGAAAATATAGCCGTAGTCATCAGTTATATTTGCCAGTTTTTTTATATCTGATACGATTATAGTCGGTCTTAGCTCATATTCATAGCATATTGTATTCTCATTAGGTACATCGTTCAATACTTTTTGCACATCAGTTATATCAATCATTTTGCTATTCTCCGTAAAGGAATTCTATTTACACCTGTTAATTTCAATATCCTGCCAAATGTTAATTTTTCAGGATTGGTTCTGCCATTATCAACCCACAGTTCAAAATCTTTCGTATAGTCAAGTGTTTCAAATTCAGCATCATAATAAAGGATTACTTCATCATAATCACTTGGTCTTGCAATAACATAGATTTCTCTGCCGTTAATTGAAGCTGTAAAAATAGTTTTGTGAATTTCAGCGGAATTACTGAGATCATATCCTATCTTAACGAGATGTGCCTTTATATTGGTAATCGCACGCTGAATGATTTCCTGTACATATTCAAATTTATCAATATTTGCTTCGCTGGTATGAAGAAAATCTTCTCCAAGAACGTGACTATCAATTAGCCTTTGCAATTCTTCTTGTGTGCTAACACCATACCGAGCGAGAACTTCCTCAATAGACAACTCTGAGGAATGCTCCGAAGTTTTATGAATTAGCATGTTTTCAAGCTGACTAATATCCGAAAAACCATATTTACTGAGAATGGTGTCAAGTTCAGTAGCTTTTGCTACGCTTTCAGCAATCTCATCATCGTTATAAAACCAGTATAGATGTTCCAAAAGTTCTGAAAAATGATCTCGAACACTTTGATCGTCCTTACGTTCTCGAAGCCATTTGTATGTTTGATTGAATGCCTCTTTATCATCACCCACAGCCGTGATATTGTTCATATGTTTCCGTACATAAGACGTAATAGAATCTGATACTTCCTTAAAACCCTTTTTACGAGGAATGATTTTAGATACATCAATTGCATTTGAAGCTAAATCTGCTTTAATATCAAATCCGGCTATGCGGCAAACTTCTTTCATAAAATCAGGGATAGAGCCATGTTCTTTGTAAAGGCTTGATTTCTGACAGAGAACTCCATTTTGATTAGGAATTACAGAATATCTATCAAGTAACTCAGCTTTTTCTATCATTATCAAATAAGAAACATATTTTGAAATCCATTTTTCTGCTTCATCGTTTGAAGCAAGCTGATAGTTGACTGTTAAAGTGGTGAGATCTTTATATCTGGCTATATCCCTGCAAATATTATTACACCAGTATTCAATCGCTTCATTGAGTAACTTATCATATACACACCGAACAGGATTTACAATAATAGGAGTTGCAGGGTACATGGTGTTATAAAGCGATATAAAATCGTCTTGCTTAGGGTTGCTTTCCTTTTTAAACCCAATAATTCTCTTGAAAAACTGATTGGCATTTGTATTATGTTCTTGAACTTTGCTTGCCAAACGATAGGCAACATCATAGAAAGACATTGTTTCAAGATTTCGATAATGAATTCTATTATCTATAAGCTCTGCCTTTAGGTCAATATCAATTAAAAGTGCAGCTTCTTTATAAACATCATCTATCCCACCATCTGCTTTAAGCACGTTTATACAGCAAAAATCTCCGTGCTGATTTGGAAAAATAGCATTATCCCGTTTTGATATATCAGCTATATCAGCACATTTTTCGTATATTAAAGTGTAAAGTGTGTTCAACCATTCAATTAGATTAGGTACTATTTCTTGAAGCTTTGAAAGGCTTCCTATTTTTTCAACATTCTTTATCAGATCAATCAAGCCGTAATTTCTGCAATCTTCCCAAAGTGATGAATACCAATTTTCTATTTCATCTAAATGAAGATGCTTATCAGGAAACAGCACACTTGATAGTTTCCAAACATCAGCTCTTAATTCTTTGCTTTCATCACTTGAAAGGAAGATTATATCTTCAAGCCCCCATTCATCTTCTAAGGATTTTGTACTTCCATCAAGCATCTGAAACATCGGAAAACCTTTGATTTGGCTTTTGAGCGTTTCAATAACTTCTCTATCATACCAGTCTTTGTTTATCCAATCCTTACTCTCAACAGAGGGCAAGAAAACGATGTTATAGAGGTCTTTATAATCATTCTGAATAAAATAATCAATCATAGAAGCATACAATGAGCAAGCATCTTTCAGTATGTTTCTATTTCGTTCGCCGTTGTCTCCATATAGAAAAATTCCATTTCGTGGTTCAGTCGGATCAAATGCTCTGCTGTTTATTACGACAGGAAACGCAAAATCGTGAGTGCCTAATAATGGAAAATCGCAGAACAATCTTGGCAGAAGATCAGAATAACGGACAATGTGGTTTTCACGATCATATTGTTTTATCTCTGCGGCAAGCATAAGAGTATCGCTCTGAATAGTGAAAATGTTGATTATGTCAGGAGAATTGTTCTTCCTTATACGACTTACAAAGGTATTATCACTTTGGGTAACGCCAACCTTATCCCTCGTATATACTGTTATAGCTCCATCTACAGTAACTGTTATCTTGTTCAGTTCGGATACAAACGCAAAAACGTATGGGGCAGTAATCAGGAAATTCTCAAGACCTACCTTAGCAACTTTTACGCCGTTCTCATCTAATGAATAGGAAAACATTGTATTCATTGCATTTTCGTCAACGTCATCTGAAATATTAAAAGTGTTTGCTTCAAGCTGATCACAGCTATTTTTGATAGCTTCTTTTAATTCATCAAGGCTCTCGCCTGATCTATCAATTGTAACTTGAAACCGAGCAATATTTGATTCATCTTCATCATGAAGCAGACCGGAGATAGTGATGATAGGCGATAAAAGGTTAGTTGTCAGAAATCCTGTGCCGAACTTACCCGTGCTAACTGAATCTCTGGAGCGTTCTTTAGTAGACACTTGTTCGATAAGATAAACTATGTTTTTGGTTGCAAATAGTTTTCCATTATGCTTAAACTCCACTATCTTCTGTTTTGAATCGAAATATATCTCAATATCTATCTTTCCAGTCGAATTAGTGCAGTCCTTCGCATTTTGTATGAGTTCCCATATCCATCGATAAGAGGATATAACAACATCTTTTGACCTCAATTCGTTCAGTTTATCTTGAATTTTAATCGCAGCCTGCGTTTCCTGGGCAGTGCTACGTAATTCTTTTATTTTCTCGCTGTATGTAGAACTCAAAACTATCACCACACATTTGTTTTTATAGAGCACTTTTGGGTAATCTTTCCCTTGCTCTCCTAAATATTTTAATCTGTGTTTCAGTTAAGGGACTTCTCGGAAAGAGCCACTTTTTGGCACAGACCGTAATATTCTCTTGGATATCTCTAATCTGCTGATCTTCTAATTTAATAAAGAAAGATCTTTTGATTGCTTCAATAACCTTACCTGTCTTTGTTTCAATCCTTCCAAATCTATTTGTCAATATGGTTAGGAGCAACATAAGAACCATCTTCATAAACGGATTCATACATATCTATCTCACGACAGATTTTATTAATAGACCGTATCTCAGGCGGTTTATCAAGATCATTTGCATCATATCTGTATAGATTTTTCTTGTTTTCCGAAAACTGTCGGAAATACATTTTGGAAATAAAATGTTGGGAATGAGTCATCTGCTCGTTTTCAGGCATTCTTTCTCTCCTCAAAGGACAACAGCTTGTCCTCGTTTAATTATCATTAATTCTTTCCACACTCTCTAATACACCACTTACAGCTTTAAAAAGCTTATACTGGCCATTTAAGTTGTCAGGCATCTTTAATCCATGCATAAGGTTATTCCGAATTCGATGGATAATCAATAAACATCCTATTGTTGAGTTCTGAGAAGACTGATCAATGAACTCTTGCATATACTGTTTGTACTTTCCATCGGACTGTATAGCATTTCCCGGGTGAAGCCCATCATTAACATAATTGTTCACATCATCATCATAAAGCAAATATATACGTTTTTGTATTTCATCAACAAGCGCTTTTTCTTTTTCTCTATCAACAGCAATTATGTTCGATTTTTTTATAATATCTTTAGGGGATAAAAAATTATTAAAAAACGACCTTTCAAAGCAATTCCACAATATTGCGAACTTGCCTATTTCAGCTACTACTCTATCTTCTATTTCGTATCCTTTTACTATCATTTTCTCACTTCCTTAAAAGATAATAATTTATCTCTGTAATATTTATACTGTTTCCGTCTTGCTTCGATCTCCGCAGGCAAGCCCTCGGAAATGTCGTTGCAGAGCTTGTCAAAGCGGTCGAGGATTGATACTATTCGTTCTTGTTCTTTTATTGGTGGAACAGGGATTTTGACTTCTTTTATCTGTCCTGCTGTGACAAGAGGTTGCCCACCACCTTTTGCAAATCTATTTAGATTCATATTTACGAGTAAATAATAGATATATTCAAATATCACACTATCCTTTACATCTAAAATCAGTGTATTATCTGATACGTCGTATTCTCCGTCGGCTATGTGAACATACCCTGCATTTGCTCCAACTCTTGCAATAAGAATTTGCTTTTTGTTATATTCAAACTTATCACAGTATGCAATTATTCCAGTTGAGCCATAAACAGGATATGCACCCTCCTGTTTCTTTTCTTTATTCTTTCCAGAAGCAACCTTAATTGCAATATCGTTGATCGTGCACCATTTGCACTCACTTGCCCCCCCGTGGACACCGAAGTCTAACAGGAGGTCACGATAGTATTCATACTGCTTTTTGCGAGCTGTAAGCTCTTTTTCAAGTTCCTGCTGTAAGGCGGTTACGCTTGTACTGTATTCGTCAAGTATCTTGACAATTTCAGCCTGTACCTCCAAAGGCGGTACAGGGATTACTATATCTTTTATTGCAGGAACGCTTGAATGAACGACCTTGCTTTTTACCTTACCTTTGCTCTTTTGCGCCTGAGCCGAAGTTGTTGATAGCACATAAGACAAGTATTTCGGGTTTTGCTTATGCTTTAATACAACAATATCACCGCCTGCAAGACACTTCTCATATCCAACATAAGCCGTCGATTTTGCTATATCCTCAACGCTTTCACCCGTGATAGCAAAGAGTATATCACCGTGTTCAAAGTATTTCTTGCTTTGTACAGTGCTTTCGTCAGTATGCGAAACACAGGTATCAAAGTAAATACCATAGGTAGTGTATATCTCGCCATATCTCACACAGGGAATACCTTCTTCCGTCACCTGATCTCTGGTTATCCCTGCACCTCTGAAAATATCGGTTGCAATATCACCGAGCTTTTTGTATTCTACTCCGTTAGGGCAAAGCTCTTTTATAAGTTGTTCAATTTTCGTCATCTTTAATCTCCTTGACCGGATACAAGGCTAAAAACTTTTCGTGCAAAGTATCAGCTTCTTGAATCGTTCTCGCTTTTGAAGCATATAGCATTGCCTGTATAGGACGAGTGGCTACAAAAGGTCTATTATGCTTTTTAAGTGATAAGGATCTATGAAATAAACGCTGTATTTCTTCGTTCGATTCGTCAAAATCAGCCTTAAAATAGAGCCTTGAAACATAATCGCCATTCTCTGCAATAGCATACTCAGTTTTTGATATATCTGCTTTCCCACAGCTATCACCTACATACTCAAAGACCGTGATACCTTGATTTTGCAGATTTTTTCGGATATTCCCTGTACGAACAGCAACCACCTTTTCTTCGGGCTGATCGTATGAAGTAAGGTAAAACACCAGATAGTCAATATCTTTAACAGACTTATTTTCGGTGATTATACGGATAAATTCCGAAAAGAACGGCATTAGCTTCGAGTTGTATTCTGTTACTGTATTACCTTCATTCAAAAATAAACTATGAAAATTGCACTCTATCTCCATAAAGAACGCTAATATGATTTCCTTGCCATCTGATATTGAAAGCAGTTCTTTTCTGTAATCAGCCGTATTTTTAGCGTGGTTTTCAAAACTATATCTGAAAGCTGACAAAAGCTCATAATAACTGCTGTTTAGTCTTTCTTGAGCTGATTTTACTGCTTTTTGAAGCAATTCCATTTGGTTTGCTTTGGATACTTGTCCTGTTTCAACTAATTCTGCATGACCTTTATCATAAACTTTTATCAATTGTTTTTTATTCTCACGGCTTTTTGAGCTATAACGACCTCTTTTTGATTTGGAGTTCTGATCGATATAAAACATTTCAATACCAATAATATACTCTTTACCGCCTTTTGATGAAGTAGTTATAATATCAGGTCTATCATTTTTAGCTCTATTAATGCGCCTTCCGTTCAGAAAACGCATAATACTCTGCGTTCTTTTGTTTACGCTATGACTTTCACAATAATCACAGGCTTTGATAAATGTATCGTATTCATTCTTTTCCTTTATTCTATCAGAACTACTCACGATTTACTCCTCAATCTCCTCAATAATACGGTCAATCTCTGCCCTCAGCACATCTTCACGCTTTACGATCTCAGCAATCTCCGCATTCAGCACTGCAATGTCAATGACCTCTCTTGTGTCCTCCTGCTCAACATAAGTCGAAACGGACAGATTATAGTCATTCTCGACAATTTCAGAATTAGGCACAAGACGGCAGAAGTATTCGCTGTCTGTGCGTTCGGTGAAGGCTGCCACGATCTTTGAGATATTATCCTCGGTCAGCTTGTTGTTGTTCGTGACCTTGACGCACTCCTTTGAAGCATCAATGAAAAGTGTGCTGTTTGCGGTCTTGTTCTTTTTCAGCACCATAATACAGGTTGCGATAGAAGTGCCGTAAAACAGGTTGTCGGGGAGCTGAATGATGCAATCAACGAAGTTGTTGTCAATCAGATACTTGCGTATTTTCTGTTCTGCACCGCCACGATACATCACGCCAGGAAAACATACGATAGCAGCGGCACCGTTATTCGCAAGCCACGAAAGTGAGTGCATAATGAAAGCAAGGTCAGCCTTTGACTTCGGAGCAAGCACACCCGCAGGCGAGAAACGGGGATCGTTTATCAGCAGAGGGTTAGCGTCGCCCTCCCACTTGATCGAGTAAGGAGGATTTGATACAATGACCTCAAACGGCTCATCGTCCCAGTGCTGCGGCTCAACAAGGGTATCTTCATGAGCGATATTGAATTTATCGTAGTCGATATCGTGCAGGAACATATTGATACGGCAGAGGTTGTATGTAGTAATGTTGATCTCCTGCCCGAAAAAGCCCTGACGAACCTTATCTTTTCCAAGTATTTTCGCAGCTTTCAAGAGCAGCGAACCTGAACCGCAGGCAGGATCATAGACCTTGTTGACCTCAGTTTTTCCTGCCGTTGCAAGCCGTGTGAGAAGCTCCGACACCTCTTGCGGAGTGTAATACTCACCGCCCGACTTGCCCGCATTAGAAGCGTACATACCCATGAGATACTCATAAGCATCACCGAACGCATCAATGGTGTTTTCCTGATAATCACCAAGCTGCATAGAAGCGACACCATTCATCAGCTTTACAAGGCGTTCGTTACGCTTTGCGACAGTTCCGCCGAGCTTGTTGCTGTTCACATCGAAATCATCGAACAGCCCCTTGAAATCGTCCTCGCTCTCACAGCCCTGGGCAGAGCCTTCAATGCTTCGGAAGATACCTTCAAGCGTTTCGTTGAGGTTTTCATCTGTATCAGCCTTTGCAAGCACATTGCAAAAAAGCTGACTCGGCAGGATAAAGAAGCCCTTAGTCTGCACCATGTCATCACGAGCAGCTTCGGCTTCATCGTCTGACAACTTTTTATAATCAAAGTCGGGAGTGCCTGCTTCGATCTCGCCTGCATTGATATAGTTCGTCAGATTTTCCGAGATATAGCGGTAAAACAGCATAACAAGAACATAATTCTTGAAGTCCCAGCCGTCTACGCTGCCACGCAGATCGTTGGCAATGCCCCATATCGTGCGATGCAGCTCAGCACGCTCCTGCTCTTTTCTATTATCTATCATAAGTTTTAACTCACTTTCGTTTAATGCGCTACCAAATAGTTACTATTCATCTTATAATTATAGCACAAACCACACAATTAGTCAATCTTGTAAACAACGCTTTTTCTCCGTTTTCACCGAGGAAAAAGCAAAAAAGCGTTTCAACCCATAAGGCTAAAACGCTTCACTTATTATATTCATCATAAATTTCGGTAGGTACTGCTGTGGTTTTTCGTGTTACTATTTGGAACGGGGATAGTGGTGCTTGCCTGCGAGTGTCCATCACGACGTAGTTGTTAGTGATTTCGCAAAGATTACACATCATTATGTCTTATTCTGAGTCCAGCCGAAAGATCCTTAAGCCTGACGGTGATATATATTAACCGCTAAGGTTAATTACAATGAAAAAAGCAAGAGTGCTTCACAGTCCGCTAAACAATGAAGCACTCTTGACATTATCGAAATTCTGTGTTAAAAATAAATCGCATTCACTTAATGTTTTCACCGTTGCTCGAACAACTGTGATTTCAGGGTATATAGCTTCCTGCAAGAAGTTATATACCTAAGTGAATGCTTTTTTAATGCACTCACAATTCTTATTTCTTGTACCACATATTTCAGCATTTGTCAAGCTTTTTGTCCATGGACACTGTGACCTTACCGTCATCGGCCTTTTTGGCAATGAATTTCAAACGTTCTTCTTTCCCGACTTCCGACGGTTCGCGGCGAAAAAAAGCAGATGCCTCCTCCAGAAATTCATTCAGTTCTTCAAGCTCTCGGTTTTTCTTTTCAAGTTCTTTTATCCGTTTGTTCGCTGTCTGGAGCTGCTGTGCAAGATTAAGCGATTCATCAGGCGTTCGTGAACCATTACCGGTGTCTATTTTGCCAATACGTGCCTTTTGCACCCATGTCCCCAGTGTCCCTTTTGGGATGCGCAGTTCATCAGAAGCAGCTTTGATTCCAATTTCTTTTGCAAGCTTTATTGCCTGCTTTTTGAATTCTTCGTCAGATTGTTTTCCCGTTCCCATTGATAACACTCTCCTACTTTGTTTTTATTATACTTTGATTGCTTTGTATGTGTCAAGTTTTATTATACAGGATTATCCTTGCGGACATTATTTTTAGGCACAAAAAAAGACGATTGATTTTTTATTTCAATCGTCTTAATTATTCTCTATATTTTAATATCATACGGCAAAGTATATCTCGTAGCAGAAGTTTCCATTGTAATCTGTTGAAGTATCACAAAGAATAACAACTTGACTTACCTCATAGTCTAACCAATCATTATAGGCAAAATTAACTTCTGCCTTGCAATTTGAAAGAACGTCTTTATAATTGTCTGTTGGATATACGATCTGAGGTGAGAACCAAGTGCTGTTATCTATTGTAATGCTTGAAATGTCATTCAAAAAATCATCAACTGATGAATAACCGTTTTCAGCATAAATTTTTTCAACTCTTGGTCTTGCCAATTCATTGCTGTATGCCTGCAATTCTTTCTGAAGTCTGTCTATATCACTCTGAGTAAGGTTTACCTTTGGCTTAGCCGTTGTAGTTGTAGTCGGCTTTGGCTTCGTGGCTTGCGTTTTCTTTGCCGTTGTTGTGGTCTGCCTTTTAGTCGTTGTCTGACGCTCTGTCTGACGTTCCGTCTGCTGTGGCTGATAGCTGTTGTTATTGTTATTGTCATTGCTGTAGCTGTTGTTGCCTGAGCCGTTGTTTGAAGTGCTGTGGCTGTAGCTCTGATTATTATTTGCTGTACCGCCATTACTAGCCTTAGAGCTGTTCGCCTTTGCGGTGTTCTTTGGAGCAGTCGATGATTTAGAGCTGCTTGTGCTTTTTGTGCTTGCAGACGTTCTCGTTGTGGTAGCCGAAAGGGAAGTTGTTTCCTCACTCTGAGAGGTCAGTGTGGCTTCCGTTGTGGTAGTTGCCGAAGCTTCTGTGCTTGAAGCTGTTGTGGTTGCCTTTGGAGGGGCTGATGATGTGTTGTCTGTGTTGCCACAGGCGGTTATGCTTATCATTGTCGCACTGATTATCAAGGCGGCTATGGCTTTTATCGTGTTCTTCATATGGTTTTCCTCCTTTTTTAGACTTGACATATATCTTAAAGTGATGTATACTTATATATAGAAAAGGTAAACCGCATAGACGGCTATCCTCAGTTTTTGATTATGTAAAAAATAACCGCAACTTTTGGTCGAGGGCGGTTATTTTTTATGCTTTTTATCAGCTCGTTGAGAGCGACAATCAGCACGATAGTCAAGACAAAGAAAGCTAAGTCCATTCTATCACCTCCCGAATATCCTATTTTGCCTGAGCCTTTCGGCTGACAATATTCAGACCATTCCGTGTGGGAGGACACCGCCTACCGTTTAAGTTTACCTTTTCCAAACTAGATTATATCACAATTGATTTGTGATGTCAAATATTGCTGTTTAATTTTGAGCGTTTATCACGTTTGCGATATCATTGCTCAGGGCTGCTATTCTCCACTGAGTATTTTATGATAAACAAACAATGTTGCAAAACAATCCGCAAGGCTATTATGTGCTTCAATTCCTTTCACGTTCCAATCATAATCATAGTACGCCGCTGCTGTTGTGAGTTTCTGCCATTTATAATCCTCATGATACACACTGTATTCACCGTAAATTTCAGCAAATTGTATCATCACATCTTCAGTACGAAATGCATTGTACTCCTCATCTGTTATGATATCGCTTCCCATGAGAAATCTCAAATCAAAATCAACGTTATAGCCGATTATCCAATGTGCCTGCGATAATATCGCATATAGTTCAGCGGCTTTCTCGTTTATATATGGTGCGTCCGCTACCATTTCAGGTGAAATGCCATTAACGCTTTCTGCTTCCCACCAATCTGTGTGTCTGATTGGTTTGAAGTAGCTGTCGAAAAGAACGTTTCCCTCCTCATCAATGATAGACACCTGCAATAGCTCATCATGAAAAGGGTCAAGTCCTGTGGTTTCGGTGTCTATAACAATTGCCTGTGGATACTCTTTTTTCGGATAAAGCTCTTTTGTTTTCTCGGTTAATCTCCATATCAATTTTCTATAAGGCAATAAGGCAGCTTCAACCGCATCGTCAAAAATCTTTTTCTGCTCCTCTTGGCGTTTCTTTTCCTCGGCTTCTTTACGCCACTTGCGGTTAAGTCTTGCCAGCTTATTTTTTCTGTCCCTCTCAGGCTGAAAAAAATCCTGCAACTCTTTTTCTGTTGCAGGCTCTACCTCATCAGGGCTGTAGTACACATATGAAGCTTGGCAATTCTTATTCGCCCAAAGATCAACGCCTTTAGCGTCCTTTTTCGGTAGCTGTCCTAAGAGCGCCCACTGACGTATGGTTTTGTATTTTTCATATTCGGGACAATAGTTCTTAGCTTTCATATCATTACCTTCATTACTTAAATGGAAATCTCGAATCTCATCTTGATTGCTTCAAAGTAGTACGGTGCATACGTGCAGTTGAAAATAGTGTCAGGCGCATAATACTTGCTTGGCACATATTCTTTTTCTCCGCTCTTGTCGATATAGGTTTCAGGGGGATCGGAGTCATACACTGAACCATTCCAAAGGTTGAATGCCAAACGTGTTGTTTTACTGCTTGTGCTTGTCTGAAACGGCTTATTCAAACCCTCGAAAATAATCACGTCTTTCTTAACATCGTATAGTGCGCCAATATGGTGACGCAAAACACTGTCCATTGTCAAAAGATACGCAAGCGACAAGTGATAGCCGTCAAGATAGGGCATTTTCTTGCACAACTTATTAAACAGTTCCTCGTGTTCTTTATCTTGAAAAATCATTTTTCTTTCCTGCCTTTCTTGAAAAAGTCTGTATTTTTCAGGAATAAATTCTCTGATTATTCCCCAAATTCCTGTTATACAAAGACTTGCACCCAGTGAAATGTAAAATATTCTTTCCATGGTCTAATTACTCCTTTTTATAAAAAAAGGACACCTGAACCTTCAAGTGTCCTTAAGTTTGTATTCGATTTTTTCTGTCCTCAGGCAAAATCATTTTTCAGCTTTGAATTTATTATATACTTCTTCATCAAGTTCTGCAAGCTCCAAAGCTTCAGATAGCTTAAACCCTCTTGCTAAAAGGTTGTCGATTATATTCATCTGCATTTTTATATTAGCTTGAGTTTGTTCCAGTTTCTCGCTTGACTTTTCTACAGATTCATTCGAGCTATGTACTTCTTTCTCATTTATATCCTCTTTTATCATTTCCATCGTAATATCTTTGCCATCGTTGTATTTATCGATCCAATATCCTTTTATTTCACAAATAAGAGCAGCAATTATATTACTTATTAGGAATGGTAAGAATGCGTAATTTAATGCTGCCTGCACTATTCCTTTTGGCGTGTAGCCAATCAATATCAAAAAATCGGAAGAATCATATTTTTGAAACAGGCTATCAGGTAGAACGTCAAAAATAGCGTCCTTAATGTATATCATCAATCCAATTGCAGTAGATAATATAATATTTGCTAATGTAGCAACTTTGTTGTTAGCCATGCAACTGACAATTGACCATGAAATGGTTATTGCCAATACTATCAATACATATTGTATGATGAAATCATATAAATTATTTCCTAAATGTGCAATTTTGTTAAAGATATCGAAAAGTACAACTACCGATATAAGCTCTAAAAAGACACTATCTAATAAAAATGAACGTAATGATGTCGTCATTTTATTTAGTGATCTTATAAAAGCAATCAGAAAAAACCATATTGATATTATTACTAGCATGGCTTCAGAAAATCTATTCCGAATAATTAAAGTTAATATAATGTTAAAAAACATCAAGAACCACGCTGTGCTATACATTCGTTCAATCAAGTATCTGTTTTGATATAAAAAACGTCGAAACTTTAGTCTGTATTTAAACAAAAATTTAAATAAACTCACGTGTCCACTTCCAACATAGAATTATTAGAAGAATGATTGTTGCACATACAAAAATTACTTTCCATTTTTGCGACAATGGACTGTAATATTTTTCACGAATTATAATATATATTGCCATTAGCCAAATAACTATCAATCGTGGAATAAGTAAACGTGTCGATTCTGTTGACATTATATACACCGTCAATAAGCAGAGTATATCATATAACGATACCATTAACTCATTCTTTTTGTTCTTATTTTTCACTGTGTATAAAATTCCAACTAAGAATATTATTATGAATATAATACAACCAATCATTCCTCATTCTCCCATTTTATCATTTAAAGTGACATTTGTCAACAAAAAAAGGACACCTGAAATTCAAGTATCCTTTACCTGTTTTCTGTTGTATTTTGAACCTGCCTGTGTTCCCTATTGAACCTATTCACGGAGCTTATAAACGATCTCCTCCATTACCTGATGTTCGAGCGTCATAAGCCTTTCCTTTTCCCACTTGCGTATAGCATTGAACTCTGTAGGACGTGGGTGATCTTTTCTGTAGATCTCGTCAAGCTCGTCAAACCTCTCCTCAGCTTCGATATCTATTTCTCTCGGAATGATCTGCCAACGGCATTCGCACACGAGAATGTCAACGTCTGCTGGGTGTTCTGCTTCCATCCATTTCATCCATGCACGTCCCCATCTGCGGATAGGCTTCTTAAGCAGCTTTTCTTCTTCGGGGTCACTTGTGTATGCTATCTTCGGGACGTATGTACCCTCTGGAGTAAGCTCATACTCAAAAAGATCGCAGCCAACATCTTCTGGTCCTGCCTGCTCGATTTCAAAATCTTCGTTAAAATTCCTGTTTTCGTTCATAATGGTCCTCCTCTTTCGATTACAAACTTTTATGTTTTTGAGTGATGTTATCTGAGTGTGTCACCGTGACACATTGTTCTTTGATGTTTTCTTCTGCTTTGGAACTGTCAAAGCATTTATGAAGTCTATCACTGTAGCTTTTCGCCTGTGATAAACGGTCAAAGTATTCAATGCTCGAATAGTCTATTACATTGTTTACTTCGTCAAGGAACGGCTTCGCAGCTACCGCAAATGTATCATTAAACGCCGCCATTACAGCGCAATCACTGTCTATTGATACTATCTCATAAAGCCGTTTGTCTTTAGCCATATACAAGGCGGTCTGATGATTGCTGCCAAATGTTTTTATGACGCCGCTACTCATTGACCTGCTCCGCCTTTTTCTTGCTGTCAGTTTTAATCTCCGCTGATTTTCTGAGATATTCCTGAACTTTTTTCGGAACAGTCTTGCTGTACAGCCTGTTCACCACATTTTCAGCAGCTTTGGTTATCTCCTCATTGAGCAGATCTTCAATGTTTCCGTCAGGCATATAGCAGCGGATAGCTTCAACTTTTCTGCGGTCTATGTCTATTTTGAACGTCATGTTCATATCTTTTCCTCCTGTTGCTATGATTATAGCATATTATTTTTCATTTGTGGTAACTTTTTTTGTACTTGTGATGTTGTCAAGGTATTCTTCCAGAAGCCTATACATTATCTTATCAAGCTCACTTTCGGTCATGTTCTGCATACATAACGACTTTTTGATATACATCTCATTGTATAAGCTGTTCTTGTATGGCTCTTTTTCCTTTTCAGACAGATTCCTTATAGCTTTTATGATATCATAGATATCACTGCTTCCGCTGTCTGTCATTTGCTCTATGACCAATGTCAGCTCTTTTGAACTGAGCCGTTCGTCATAATTGTAGTAGTCTGATATGGCTTTCTGTTGCTCAGAACTGAGCTTTGCAAGCGGCTCAATGAACTTTATCTGAATAGATTTGCTGTCTATCAGCTCTGCTAACCCATTATTAAGATTTGAGATATTTGCATAGCGGTAAATGGTTTTTCTGGATATACCGAACATATTGCTTATCTCATTTACTGTAAGGTCTGCTGAAACGTTTTTCCTCAGACTTAGGTATGTATTGAACATTTTAGAAAGCTCACTTGGACGTGGCTCTTTACGCTGAATGTTAGCCTGGCAAACTATATCGAAAGCTACGTTATCATCAGTGACCTCGATAACAACGGCGTCAATGTCAAGGTGCATAAGCTTTTTGCAGGCGGCGTATCTTTTATGACCACTGAGTATCTGATAGCTGTTGCTGCTAATGCTGCGAACTATTATCGGTGTGATAAGTCCACACTTTGAAATAGAGTCGGCAAGTGCAGATATCTCATTTTCATCTATTGCAAAGGGCTGTGAATCACCATTAAAGCTGAAAGGCTCAATTTTTGACATAGGCAGTGAAACCACCTTTTGCTTATCCATGAGAAGCTCCTCAAAGTTATTTGAGAAGTTAGCTCTTGGACGATTTGCGGAGCGTTTTATATCTATCATACTGAAACCTCCTTAGTGTGTCACCGTGACACACTCTATTTTGTCAGCTATTACACGATACTCGTCTGCGAGCATATTCTTGTATTTATTTGTGCTGCTGATTTTATAGTTGCAAAGGGCGATACCCTCACGGCTGCTGTCCTGAGCTGCTTTTGACTTGCTTATGCTGCCAAGGTATTTATCATTGAATGCGGCTTTTATTGACTCGATCACTTCTGCTGACATTGTGTTGTTTTTCTCTGTCCATGTTGCGAATACTCCGAGTATTTCAAGGTCAGGGTTAGCATACTCATGGATATCGTCAATGCTGTCAAGAAGAAGCGGTATTCCGCTCAATGCCATTTCCTGAGCAAGCACAGGTATCAAGACCATATCTGCGGCGGAAAGCGCATTGTAGAGCAAGTTGCTGAGTGACGGAGGGCAATCTATGATGATGTAGTCATAGCAGCCGATGTAATTACTAATGACACGCTTCAGCACCATTTCGCAGCAGCGTGTTCTACACAGGTCAACTTCAATTCCTGAAAGTGTTATAGTCGCAGGAATATAGTCAATGTTGTTCGGCTCGTTGTGGTGTACAGCCTGCTTGAAATCAATGGTTTTCTTATTTATAATAGATGACATAAGCTCAGTGATAGTGATATCGTCAGGGTCATATTCGTACTTCATGCACGATACTGACAAGCTGCTCTGAGGGTCAAGGTCTATCATAAGGACTCTTTTCTCTCGCTGTGCAAGAATAGCGGCAATATTGAATGCCGATGTTGTTTTGGCAACTCCGCCTTTCTGATTTGCCACGGATACGATCTTTGTTTTTGTGTTCTCCATTAAAAACACCCTTTCTGAAAATGTTTAAGTTCTCCGTATTAAGCACAGAAAAAGCGGCAGGGGAGAACGTCCTGCCGCTCAGGGAGCTACCCTGTCTATGTTTGATGATATGTGTAAATATCATCAAAAAAGCTGCCAAAGAAGTCTTAGCAGCAATTTTCATGATATTTTATTTAACTGAAAGAAAATTTGTGGTTTTATTTTTGGATAGAGTGACTGGCTACGAACCAGTAGGTCGGGGGTTCGAGTCCCTTCTGGCGCACCAGGTCACTTGTAGTGACTGGCATAGCACGTCTTACAATTTGTAAGGCGTGTTTTTTTATTTCTGTCATTGCCAAAGCACTGTCAATGTGGTATAATAT
>OJKJ01000499.1_pt1 | contig 21310 bp, 17 predicted proteins | sample 1596491 | NCBI WGS metagenome assembly OJKJ01 (sample SAMEA4350160, study PRJEB24818) | metagenome | biome: human; feature: gut; material: faeces | place: Denmark | collected 2013-09 | reverse complement strand
AGAAGAAGGCAAGTGTCCAGGTGAAGCAGTAACGGAAGTAGGAAAGGTACTTGAACAGGTAAAAGTTGTTTATACAGATGTGAATAACGAAAACACAGGAATCGGAAGTACCATTGTTGCTGTAAAACCAGGGGACGGATCTGCAAGAGAACAGGCGGCTTCCTGCCAGAAGGTTTTAGGAGGCTGGGCTAATATTGCAAATGAATATGCCACGAAGAGATATCGTTCCAATTTAATGAACTGGGGAATGCTGCCATTCCTGATTCCAGAGGGAGAGCTTCCTTTTAAAAATGGAGATTACCTCTTTGTCCCTGAAATCAAGAAAGCCATTGAAAACAGCGCAAGAGAAGTAAAGGCTTATGTAGTGGGAGAATCACTGAAAGAATTTACTTTATATCTGGGAGAAATGACAGCAGATGAAAGACAGATTATCCTGGATGGATGCCTGATTAATTATTACAGGGCAGGAAGGTAGAAAAGGGTAGAAAGAGGGGTGAGAAAGAAATGTAAAAATATTTTCAGTGTGCATTTCTTTCTCACCCCCTAAAAGATTAAGAGGATATTTAGCTATCAAAATGTTTCAATCCCTTTTTTAGTCTGACAGAAACGGGACATATTTCGCCGTTATTCATATGTACGAGCAATTCTTGAAAGCTGACTTCTGAGATATTATCCTTATTGATAAGATAAGATCTGTGGCAGCGGTAAAAACGATTATCTAATTGTTTTTCTATATCTTTTAATTGTCCTGTAAATTCTATTATGCGCTTTTTAGCATGAAGAATAATTTTATGTATATTACTAGAAGTTTCAAAAAAAATAATATCATTATAATCTATAGCAATACGTTTATCATGTTGAAGAATCGTAAAAGTTTTATTCAGAGAATTATTCATAGAAGTATATCTTTCTTCTACTTTCAGAAGATTCTCATGAATTTTTTGTTTTATATGGTCAGAAGAATCCTTAATGATAAAATCCAAGGCTTCTGTTTTATATTGAAAGGTTAAAAAACTCATTTCGGAATGAGAAGTTATAAAAATTATAAAGCAACGAGGTTGTAGTTCCCGAATTTGCTGGGCAGTTGCTAAACCATTGATACTTGATTGCAAATCAATATCAAGAAAAAATAAACCTATATTCCCAAGAGAAGATATTTGCTCAAGAAGTTCATGAGGATTAGAAGTAGCAAGTGCAATTTTCATATCTAAATTTTCAATGAGAATAGTGTTGGTTATATATTTTTTGAAAAGTTCTAAGTGTTTTTTATTATCTTCACAAATATAAATATCAATCATAGCGTTAGACTCCTTTTGCTTAAGGTTATTTATATTATACTGTGTTTTGGTTTACAATTGAAGAATAAAAATAAACGTTGCAAAACACAGAATGAATAAATATGTATTGACGGAAATTATATAAAACTGGACGTTTGTTAGAAAGTGAAGAAAATAGGAAAAGAATTTGGTATTCTTACTGTGTAAGGGGGATAAGAGATGGAGATTATAGCGAAAAAAATTGTTAATTACTTAGATGCGAATGAAACCATATGGAATGAGAAAGAGCGAATGGAGATGATGCTTGGTCTGGAGATTTTAGTGCATAATATTGTTATGATTGGTACTATTCTCGTGATGGCGAAGGTAATTGGAATTTTTATAGAAGCAATACTTTTATTGGCAGCGTATGGAACTTTGAAAATGACTGCTGGTGGAATACATTTTAATAAAAGCTCGTCTTGTTTATTGGCAACTGGGGCTTTTGTCATGGGAGGGGCAGTGATCTCACATAATTTTAGCATAGATATATTAATTTCAGTATGGATATACATTGTGTGTATAATTCTTTTAGCATTTATAGGACCCAAAGGAACCCCTAATAATCCAATTTCTAGAGAAAAATATAAGAAGTTAAAGATACAGGCGATATGCATTATATTGGGTTATTTAATGATAACTGTATGTATACCTATAAAGTTAAATTATATAAAAAATTTACTACTGATAGCTGTTGTTTTTGAAACAATTTCACTTTTTCCCTTAGGCTTAAAAAGCAGGAACAAATGTTAAAGGTTCCTGCTTTAATTATGTAGTTTAGAAATTCTTAAACGTTGTACAAATGTATTATCTTGAATTTCTGTATCTAAAAAGATGTAATTATAATTAGCAATGATGGTGTGGGCATTATATAAGCCTAATCCCCTGGTGCTTCCTTTGGTAGAGATGTTAGGTTTTCTTAATAAAGCATATGGGATACCTTTTTCTAAGAATGTATTAGAAATAATAATTACAAATTCTGTTTCAGAACTTATCAAGGCAAATGTAATAGACGGTATATCTGTCTCTAGAGTAGCTTCAATAGCATTATCAAGAAAAATTCCTACTATGCGTGATAAGTCCAAAGTGTCCATTGGAATGTTCGAAATTATGTCAGTGACCTCTATGCATACCTTTATGTTCAATTCAATAGCATATAGTAATTTTGCTGAAATGATACTTTTTAACTCCGTTACCTTAATATTCATTAGTTGGGATAGATGAGCCACGTTATTGGGAGTTATATTTTTTGTTAGTGGTAAAATTTCTTTGTTGAAATACTTTTTTAAACCATCTATATCATTGGATTCCAGATAACCAGACATAGAGAGCATGATATTGGAGTAATCATGTTTGAATGAACGCAACGAAGAATACATATTTTCTATTTGATGAGTGTAATCCTGTAGCTTGTTATAGGAATCTTGGCGCATTTCCATTTCCATTTTTTCTATATGGATTTTTATTATATTTACAATTAACATTGTGCTAATTATAAAGTATAGGAAAAATAAGATACAATTAAAGCTTATTATTTTACGACTGTATCCAATTGACTCACCAATGGCTATGTTAAATAAAAAAATAAATAAAAACAAATCAAGTTACATGGAGTTTTATTTTATAACCGCTGGTTGCTACATGTCCCGTTCTTTTGGTTTTTATTCAGCGCTACTTTGAAGCCCATGAGTTCATTTTTCCTTTGGCATGATACGGCGACCACCGAGACCTACACTAGATCGCTCGTCGTCAGCGTCAGATTTGTATAAGAGACATTTATCTCCATGTTAACGGGGTATTAAATGGAACGGAAGAGTCAGTAATCAAAATCTCTGAGGTGCGAAGAGTCCTGGCTGTGATGGAGGCGGTGAGAAAGTCTGCCGAAACGGGGCTGGCAGTGGAATTTGAAGAAGCGGGCGAAGAAACGGGATACTGAAAAAGCGGACGAAGAAAAGAGGAACTGAAAACGGACCAACATATAGGAAAGAGAAGCTTGAAGAAGAACAGGGAAAGGCGGATTTTATGAAATTAGGATTTATTACAGCAATCTGTGATGGCATGACCTTTGAGGAGGTTGTGGATTTTGCGGCAGAAAATGGATTGGAATGTCTGGAGGTGGCCTGCTGGCCCCAGGGAGGCGCACAGCGCAGATATGCCGGAGTCAGCCATATTGATGCGGCGAATCTGACGGAAGAAAAGGCGGCTTTTATTAAAGAGTACTGTGCGGAAAAGGGGGTGGAAATCTCTTCACTGGCGTATTATCCGAATCCTCTGGACCCGGATTTAGAAAAGCGTGCAGGGTATATTGAACATCTTTATAAGCTGATTGACGCATCGGTGATGCTGGAGGTTAATATGATCACCACATTTGTAGGGAGAGATCCGAAGAAGAATGTGGAAGAGAATTTGAAGCTGGTCAGAGAAGTGTGGCCGCCGATCGTAAAATATGCAGAAGAAAGAGGCGTTAAGATCGGAATTGAGAACTGTCCGATGCTGTTCACCAGCGACGAGTGGCCGGGAGGGCAGAATCTTATGACGACTCCCGCGAACTGGAGAAAGGTATTTGAGATCTTAGACAGCCCAAACTTTGGAATTAACTATGATCCGTCTCATTTCGTATGGCAGCAGATTGACTACATAAAGCCGCTGTATGAGTTTAAGGATAAGATTTTCCATGTACACTATAAGGATATCAAGGTTTATCCCGAAAAACTGGCAGATGTAGGCGTGATGGCGGCGCCATTAGAGTACATGTCTCCAAAGCTGCCGGGGCTGGGAGATGTGGACTGGGGGAAATACGTTTCGGCGCTGACCGATATCGGCTATCAGGGTTATACCTGTATTGAGGTGGAAGATAAGGCGTTTGAGAACTCCTTAGAGGATGCGAAAAAAGCAGTCATTCTGAGCGCAAAATATTTACGGAACTATGTAATTTAAATGGGACGAAAGCTTTGGGAACGTTGAAAGCCATAATAAATCTTGACTGGAATGAGTATTGATTATATGATGTAAATAAAGAAGAGTGTAAAGCAGACGTAACCTATGTCTGCTTTACTGTTTTGTCAGGAATTGCAGGTGAAAAAATGGGAATCAACAGTACGGTAAATACGGGAAAAATGGATTTGAAGGTGCTGGACCTTCAGGCAGAACGGGAGCATTTTCATCAGGAGATACAGTTGATCTATCTTCTGGAGGGCAGCATGGAGCTTAAGGTGGCCGGCCAGGACTTCCGGCTGGAGCGGGACGATATCATTGTGGTAAATGCCGAAAAAAAGCACTCTCACCGTGCATCTTCGGATGTGCTGTACTGTGAGATTTCGATATCTTACCAGATTATCATGGAGGCATTCGGCAATTCCGACGTTATTTTCTGGTGCAATTCTACGGTGGATAAGAATGAATCGTATGATAAGATGAGGGAAATCATCAGGAATCTGTTGAACCGGTACTTGCTCCGGGAAGAAAGCGCTGCAGATTTCGGCAGGATGGGATTGTTTTACTATCTTTTGGAAGTGCTGAGCATGAATTTCGTGGTGCGCCCGGACGACCGGATTCGAAAGAATCATGAGGATAAATTCAATGAGCGCATTGATCAGATTAACAGTTATATAAGAAATAACTACAATCAGCCGATTACTCTTAAAGATCTGTCGGAACAGCTATATTTGTCTAATGCATACTTATCCCGTTTCTTTAAGAAAAATTATGGGATGAATTTTGCAGAGTATCTGACAAATATCCGGTTGTTTCACGCGGTGGATGGACTTCTTTATACAGACTATCCTATTACGAAGATTGCGCTGGATAATGGATTTTCTAACGTGGCGGTATTTAATAAGATATTTAAGACCGTGTATGGAGAGCCGCCATCCGTGTTTCGCAGGAAGTCTAAGAAAGCTGCGGCTCCAGATGCAGATGAGAAGAGGGAAGCGAGGGAGAAGCTGGAACGGTACTTAAGCGAAAACGGGGCAGAGAAAATCGAGGAACACACCGGAAGCAGTGAAACCGCGGAAATCACGGTAAGGGAAAGGCGGCCGTATAAAGCCATATGGAACCGGATGATTAATATCGGTCCGGCTGAGGATCTTCTTAATTCGGAAATGCAGGAACATATTATGCTGTTAAAAGAGGCATTGAACTTTGAATATGTGAGGTTTTGGAATATATTTTCCCCGCGTTTGCTGATCCGGGTCGATGACGAAAATCAGGAGTATAATTTTTCTAAACTGGATGCGATTATTGATTTTCTGATCCGGTGCGGTGTGAAGCCGTTTATTGAATTGGGACAAAAACCAAAGCGGGTGCAGAGAAGTGTAAAATCGATCCTGATCTATGATGAAGAACCTCCGGTTTTCACGAAACTGTCTCAGTGGGAATCTGTGCTGCGGGAGATGATGCGCCATATGATCATGCGCTATGGCAGGGCGGAGGTAGCCGCATGGAAGTTTGAAATGTGGTATGACAGCCGTATGGGGCGTCAGGAAGAGGGCGATAAGGTCCCTTATTTTGAGGTGTTTAACAAAGGCTATGAGGTGATTAAAAAATTGCTTCCAGAGGTAGAGGTCGGCGGCTGCGGAAGCCGGACTACTTTCCGGATGGAGGAGTTCAAAGCGATTGTCAGCGAATGGAAAAAGCAGAAATATATGCCGGATTTCTTCTCCCTTCTGTGTTACGCGTATATCGAGGGTGAGGAAGAGAAGGAGAGCTTTTCCAAACGGTCAACCGATACGGATTTTTTGGCAAATGTCATCGATCAGACGAGAGGGGAGCTGGAACGCCAGGATTTTATGGTGAAGAAGCTCTATGTGACGGAATGGAACTTAACGATTTCGGAACGGAATTATATCAATGACTCCTGCTATAAAGGTGCCTATATCGTGAAAAATATCATCGACAATCTGGACCGGGCGGATATGGTGGGGTACTTCGTCGGAAGCGACCGCTTTTCGGAATACTACGATTCTAATCAGCTGCTCCATGGAGGAACCGGATTGTTTACCAGGGATGGGATCATGAAACCGGCCGGATTTGCCTTTGATTTTCTGAATGAGATGTATCCCCTTCTGATAGCCAGAGGGAAGAACTATATGGTGACTACCAATGGGCACGATGCGTATGGTTTCGTATGCCATAACTATAAACGTTTGAATTATTACTATTATTTGACCGAGGAGGACGAGATATCCAGGGAAAAGATCTGGCAGTATTTCGAGGACCGGGATTCCATGGATTTGGATTTAAACTTGACTGATCTGGAGGAAGGGGAATATCAGATTAAAATCCAGCGCATTAATGAGGAGTACGGAAGCATCCTGAATGAATGGAGTGATATGGGATTTTATAAAGAACTGTCACGGCAGGATATCAAATATCTCAGAAGAGTTTCTGAACCAAAGAGGACGATTTCGAATATTAAAGTAGAGAACGGGCGGGCAAATATACATATCCGCATGGCGGCAAATGAGATTGCATTAGTGAAGCTGGGTAAGATGCTGTAAAAATACAGGAAGGGATTGACAGGTCCTGAACAAGGTCAAAATTTATTAGTATGAATTTTGACCTTGTTTTTTTGTGATCATTTTTTTGATAAAAACAGGTCAATATGTGACAGAAAAGGAATCCTGCTGCATGAAGTGAATTTCCGGTAATTCCGTTAAACTATAGTTACAAAGAACAAGAGATGCTTATAAGGAGGAAAAGTACATGGGCAAGTTAAAGATTGGAATTATTGGGTGTGGTGGTATCGCGAATCAGAAGCATTTTCCGGCACTGAAAAACAACGGGGATTTGAATGAGATCGTTGCGTTCTGCGATATTATCAGGGAACGTGCAGAAAAAGCGGCGGAGGAGTTTGGCTCCGAGGGGGCGAAGGTGTATACAGACTACAGAGAGCTGCTGGCAGACCCGGAGGTGGAGGTGGTTCATATCTGTACGCCGAATGTATCGCACAGTGAGATCGCAGTTGCGGCATTTGCGGCAAAGAAGCATGTGTATTGTGAGAAGCCGATGTCCCATGACACGGCAGAGGCGGAGAAGATGGTAGAGGCGTGGAAGGAATCCGGAATGCAGTTTACGGTTGGGTATCAGAACCGTTTCAGACAGGAGGTTCAGAATCTCCATGCGGCCTGCAAGAATGGTGATCTGGGAGAGATTTATTACGGAAAGGCTCATGCGGTACGGCGCAGGGGTGTTCCGACATGGGGCGTATTTATGGACAAAGAAGCGCAGGGAGGCGGTCCGTTAATTGATATCGGAACTCATGCTTTGGATATTACGCTGTGGTGCATGGATAACTATGACGTGGACCGGGTCAGCGGGTCTGTATTCTACAAGCTGGGCGGACTTAAGCAGGCGACAGAAGGCAATTTATTCGGGCCCTGGGATCCGGAGACGTATGAAGTAGAGGATTCCGCTATGGGATATATTACCATGAAGAACGGCGCGGCCATCAGCCTGGAAGCCAGCTGGGCGTTAAACATGCTGGAGTCTAGGGAGGCATCCACAACACTCTGCGGAACGGCGGCAGGCGCGGAGATCCATTCCGGCATGAGCTACAGCAAGAATGAACTGATTTATAACCGCGGAAGGAATGGCCAGCTGATGGAGGAGACCATCTCACCGGTAGGCGGAGTCGCATACTTTGGAGGCGGCGGCGGAGAAGAGGGAACCATCGACTGCAGGCAGTGGCTGGAGGCGGTAAAAAATGGTACGGAACCTCTTGTGAAACCGGAAGAAGCGCTGGGAGTTACGAAGGTTCTCGATGCGATCTATAAGTCGGCAAGAGAAGGAAAAGAAATTAAATTCTGATCAGGGAGGAAAATGATATGGGGTTTGCAATGCGCATGAATTTCGTGGATGTGGTGGTGAGTGACAGCCTTAAAAACTATTATGTGGACGGTAAAAAGATGGGATACCAGTTTGATATCCGTTTAAGCTATTATCGGGGCCATTTCTTATCGGTTATTGATGAATTTGCAGTGACTGTGGACGGATTCGAGGTGCCGGATGAAAGGATCAAATTCTGCATCAATGGAAAAGAATTCAGTCCGGTGGAGTTTGACAAATGTTATACCGAGTTTTGGCAGGTGATCGAACCCGCGACCATCCGGGTGTTCTATCCGGGCGGGCTGCCGGAGGGTGAGCATAAGATTGACGTGAAATTATTTTTCCGATCTCCCTATATGCCGATCGGGCCGAATCACATGTATATGCCGGTAGACAGCTGCGGAAGCAAAACGATGGTAATTACAGATTAAGGAGGAGAAGAGGTATGTCGAACGTAAAAACAGGGATTACATTATTTTCATTGGGGACGCCTTATCTGAAAGGAGAATTGGATTTAGAAGGGGTGATCCGCACGGCAGCCGGCATGGGGGCTGAGGGCTATGAGATTGTAGCGGCACAGATGATTCCGTCTTATCCTCATGTATCTGACGATTTTGTGGCATTTATCAATGCCTGTAAGGACAAATACGGAATTGGGCCGGTCTGCTACTCGGCCAATATGGACCGGGGAATGTTAAAGGATCGTGACTTGACGGAGGATGAGATGGTCGCCCGTGCGATTACCGACATTGTGTCGGCCAACAGGCTGGGCTGCACGGTGATGCGGGAACAGTATCTGCTTTCGCCGCAGGGGTTAGAGCGGATTGCGCCATATGCGGAAGCCTACAATGTGCGTGTGGGAATCGAAATTCACAATCCGGAAAGCCCAATCACACAGTCCATTTTGGACTATATGGAGGTAATCGAAAAAACGGGAAGTAAGTTTATTGGATTTGTCCCGGATTTTGGCTGTTTTGCAACGAAACCGAATAAACCCTACTGGGATCGTGCACTGGCAGGAGGTGCATCAGAGGAGCAGCTTGAAAAATGTGCAAAACTCCGGTATGATGAAGTTCCAATGGAGGACGCGATGAGGATCATGGGACCGGATATCGCAGAGTGTCCGGCACTGGGGGCGGCACTGAACAGCATGTACGGTTTTGTGCAGTTTAAAAAGGATTGTAAAAAGGAACTGGAAGGCTTAAAACGGATTATGCCTCACTGCTTTGAAATGCACGGAAAATGTCATTATATCGATGAAAATCTTCATGAAGTATCGATTCCATATGAGGAAATCATCCCGGTAATCGCAGAATCCGGGTACGAAGGCTTTATTGTCAGCGAGTTTGAAGATGAAGGCGGATACGATGCGGTGGAACAGACGACAAGACATGTGGCAATGGTAAAAAAATTGCTCGGGGAAGAATTTTGAGGGGAAGACTATGCAGAAATTGTCTAAGAAAACATTGTTCGCATATGGCTGCGGCGATTTTGCCAGTAACTTGTGCTGGACGTTTTTAGGAAGTTATCTCAGCATTTTTTATACGGATGTGGTGGGCATGGCTCCGGCGGTTGCTTCCGCTATCATGCTGATTGCAAAGATCTGGGACGGAGTGAATGACCCGATGTTCGGCGCCATTGCAGAGCGTACGAATACGAAAAAAGGGCGTTTCAGGCCTTACATATTCTATGGAGCACCGTTTTTGGCATTATTTTCCGTACTGACCTTTACAACCTTTGGAAATGGAACGACATCTGTGCTCTGGGCTGCGTTCACTTATATTGGATGTGGGATGCTGTATACCGTTGTAAATTTATCGTATGGCTCCATGTCCATGGTTATGACGACGGACCCGGAAGATATTGCGCAGTTGAACAGCTTTCGGATGATGGGGACTAATTTAAGTTCCGTGCTGTTAAATGCCATCAGCGCGCCGTTATTGTTGAAATTCTCAGGGGCAGCGGCCGGATACACGGCAGGGGCCTATACGAAGGTGGCATTGATCTGCGCCGTCTGTGCCGTTCCGCTGTTTTACTTCGTCTATGCAAGCTGTAAGGAAACCATCATTCCTCCGGTCAGCGAGACGAAGGTAGCGGTGAGTACCAGCATCAAATCTGTACTCAGCAACAAACCGCTGATGATTATTTTTGCCATTCAGCTGTGTGCCATGACGGCATTCTTCGGAAGAATGGGCGTGGTGATCTATTACCTGATGTATAACGTACAGCGCTATGATCTGATTTCTGTATTCATGATGCTGCCGTCTTTGATGACGGTTATTGGAATCTTATTTACCAAAAATTATATTATGAAGGTAGGAAAGAAAAAAATGCTCTATATCGGCTACACCGGAGCAGGAATCAGTCTGATCCTGATCTATGTGGTTGGTATGACCATGGGATACGGCAATATACCGGTTCTGATCGTGCTTCATGCACTGTATGGCTTCTTCTGCTTCTCCTTCCCGATTCCGATGGCCATGGTACCGGAGGCGGTGAATTATCAGGAAGATAAGATGGGGGTGCGTTCCGACGGAACCTCTATGGCGACGATTTCCTTGTCAACAAAGTTCGGTTCTGCCATCGGAGTATCGGGCGGCCTGCTCATCATGGGGGCCACCGGATATGCGGCAAATGTACAGCAGACGCAGTCTGCGCTGAATGGAATCAATATGACGACCAATCTGATTTTCGGAATCATGTTCCTGCTTTGCGTGATTATTGTAAAGTGCTATCCGTTAGATGAGGAGAAGAATAAAGAGATTCTGGTACGGCTGGACCAGAAGGCCGGAAGATAATAGATATTGACGCGCAGCGTGCATTTCAAGGAGGAAGCGTTCACGCCCTGAACAAAAAGGGTGTGAACGCTTCTTTCTCGGCTTTGGGTGCGGGGCCGCGCAGAGAGATTTCATATCCCGTGTCCGCCCCGCTTCCTACTCGCCATAAAAATGGCCGGGATTGTCGGACACAAAATGCATGTGTTCGCCATTCCCGGCCATTTTTATGGTTCGTATCCAGACGGCGGCACACTGGGATATGAAATCTCCCTGCGCGGCCCCGCACCCAAAGCCGAGAAAGAACCTCTTTCGTATCGTGAATAATTCCTGAAATCGCGGCTTATAATAGAACAGAGAACAAGAAGGACAGCAAGGCAGGATATTATGAGATTATGGGAACGCATCGCAATCCGCGGCAATCGGGAAGTTTATTATTATGATACAAAACAGTCCTTCGAGGCGGAAGAGTTTGCCTCGAGGCTTTATGATTTGATATGTACGGAACAGGAAAACGGAAAGACGGCGGGGGTTGTGTTCCTTTGTATCGGCACCGACCGCTCTACGGGAGACAGTCTGGGACCGTTAATTGGGTACAAGCTGAAGGAAAAACGGCTCGAGCGGGTGGAGATCCTGGGAACGCTGGAACGCCCCGTCCATGCCATGAATTTAGAGACCTACCAGGCTATCCTTAAATTTCAGTATCCGGATCATGTGGTGGTGGCGGTGGATGCCTCGGTGGGGAACATCGAGCACATTGGTTATGTGACCCTTGGAAAGGGATCGCTCAAGCCCGGGCTTGGAGTCAGCAAGGAGCTGAAGGCGGTAGGCGACATTTTTATCACGGGTATTGTCGGAAGCTGCGGCAGCTTCGATCCCTTAATGCTTCAGAGCATCCGGCTGTCTGTCGTCATGCGGATGGCGGACTGCATCAGCAGAAGCATTTATCTTGTCGAAAAGTTATGGGAAAACGCTTCCCTCCTTTGACAGGTTTTGCGCTCATCCTGTGCTATGATTCATTGGATTAAAATGAATAGCGGGGTGAGCCTATGGGAGAATTGTACAATCCGTTCCCGAAGCTGCCGAAGAATATACGGCAGATCGGGGAGCGTGACCAGATCGTAAAATTGTATGTGGAAGACTACGTGAATACGTATTTGAGACGTCTGTATCCGGCGGGTGGACAGGACCTACGGGTCGGCCTACTGCTCGGAAGCGTGGAAATGAATGATGGGACGCCGTATATCTTTATCGACGGCGCCATGGAAATGGAAGATGTGACGGAACAGGGCCAGAAAGTGGTCTTTTCAGAGCTCGCGTGGAAAAAGGCGTATCAGAGTGTGGAGCAGCTGTTTCCGAAACGGTCCGTCCAGGGCTGGTTTCTGTGCGGAGCGCCCGGAAATGATTTAAGTCCTCTCAATTACTGGAAGCAGCATGTCCAGTATTTTCAGGGACCCAATAAGCTGATGTATTTGAGCAGTGGTGCGGAAGGAGACGAATCAGTTTACATAACGTCAGAAGACGGATTCTATAAGCTTTGCGGCTACAGTATTTACTATGAAAGAAACCAGATGATGCAGGACTATATGGTTCTCCGGAAGGATGTGAAGAGAATTGAGTCCGGATCGGATGAGAAGGTTATTCAGGAATTCAGAAAGCGGATGGATGAGCACAAGGACGAGGTGACGGACAGGCACCAGACTCTTGGGCTTTTACGTGGTATGTGCATGGCGATGTCCATCGTGATTCTGGCAGGCGGAATCGTCATGTTTAATAATTATGAGCGGATGCAGGAGATGGAGAGCGTCATTGCGTCGGCCATACCGGAACGGGTGGAGTCTGCCCTGATGGGGAAGGACAATGCTTCGGGGAAGGATAAGCCGGAGTCTCATGTGGTCGTGGAAGAAGCGGAGGGAGGAGTCTATCCGACGACGGCTGCCGTGACAAAGGAAACCATGTCGGAGACGCAGCCGGGCGGCCAGAACGGCGGCGACAGCCAGAACGGCACTGCAGCCAACAGCGGCGGTGCAGAAAATGCATCCGGAAACGCGGCTGGCAGCGGCGGCCAGGAGAATGCACAGTCGCTGGGCGAAAATAAGGGCGCGTCTCAGGAGAACAGTTCTGACGGCCAGAGTTCAGCCGGAAACACGGCAAACGGGCAGACCGGGGATGGCCAGAAGAGCGGAAGCGATGCGGGAAGCAAGCCGGCGGAGAATGGCGGCGCCTCCCAGGCGGCGGCCGGAGGTACCCAGAGAGTGCACGTAGTTCAGGATGGAGAGACACTGTATGGGATCTGTATTTCAGAATATCACGATGTAAATAAATTAAAGGAAATCTGCGAGTTAAACGGACTGGAGGACGAAAATAAGATCGTATCCGGCCAGAAGCTTCTGCTTCCTTAAATTTGCGGTCTCACGGAAAGAAAAAAATAATGCGTTTCTCCTGGAAATGATGTATACTACAATCAAACCACTTACGGCATTTTTTAGGAGAAAACAGAATGAGTGATTTAGACTCTATGAACAGAGAAATAAAAAAAAGACAGCTGAGACGGCAGATCGTTCCATCACCCGCCCCTCAGGAAGAAGACAGTGAGGAAATCGTCCGGAAGGCCCGAAAACGTGTCAAACTGAAACGGCTCAGGATTTTCCTGATTATAGGTGTGATCTTAATCGCGGCCGGCATTGGCCTGTTTCAGTATTTCCGGTATTACCAGTATACCAGCTATGACGTCGTGTGGGAAAAAGAGATGAAGGAAGGCAGCTTCGTCGGCTATATGGATTTTGGCGGAAACGTCTTGAAATACAGCAAGGATGGCGCTTCCTACATCGATAATCAGGGAAAAGAAATCTGGGTGCAGAGCTTTGAGATGAAGTCCCCCACGGCCTGTGTGAGCGGCAATTACGCGGCAGTGGCGGACCAGCAGGGCAACAGCATCTATATATTTGACAAGTCGGGGCCAACGGGTACCGCGACTACACTGCTTCCGATCATCAAAGCCACAATCTCAGCCCACGGCGTTGTCGCCGCGGTTCTGGAAGATTCCACTTCGAACTACATCTATTTTTATAAGAACGATGGAAACGTCCTGGATGTAAAGATTAAGGCGCTGTTAAACGGCGAAACCGGATACCCGGTGGATATCAGCCTTTCCCCTGACGGAACACAGCTGATAGGCGCGTATGCCTACTTGAAGAACGGGGCGCTTAACGGCCGTGTCGCATTCCATAATTTTGCGGAAATCGGAAAGAGCGTACCGGACCGGGTGGTGGGGGGATTTGACGAGCCCTATGAGTCGTCCCTTGTGGCGCGGGTACATTTCCTCGACGACACGTATTCCTGTGCGTTTGCAGATAACAGCGTATCCTTCTATTCGACAAAGAACGCGCTGTCGCCGGAGCTGCTTAAGCAGGTTGTGGTGGAGGAGGAGATCAGATCCGTCTTTTATTCGGACAAGTATGTGGGGATCATTGTGAATAACACGGATGGTGAGAATCCGGATCGGATGAACGTCTATAATCCCGACGGGTCCCTCGTATTTTCGGAGGCGTTTCATTATCAGTACACCCAGGCCGATATTGACGGAGAGCATGTAATTTTGTATAATGAAGATTCTTGCAGGGTTTATAATATGTCCGGAAGGCTGAAGTTTGAAGGAACATTTGATTTTCCCGTATCCAAGATCCGGAACGGCAGATTTCCAAACACGCTGCTGGTAACCGGGCCTCAGAACATGAAAGAGATAAGATTACAATAGACCAGGAGGATTAATACCAATGAGTAAGATCGAAACCATGTCAGTCAATGCAATTCGCGTCCTTTCCGCCGATGCCATACAGAAAGCGAAATCCGGTCATCCCGGTCTTCCGCTGGGCTGTGCTTCGGCCGCCTATGAGCTATGGGCAAATCACATGAACCACAATCCGGCAGACCCGAACTGGGCCAACAGAGACCGCTTTATTTTATCCGGCGGCCACGGCTCCATGCTTCTGTATTCCCTGCTCCATTTATTCGGTTATGGAGACTTATCAAAAGAAGATATCATGAATTTCAGACAGCTGGGTTCCCTGACACCGGGACATCCGGAGTATGGCCACACGGTCGGCATCGAAGCAACCACAGGACCGCTGGGCGCAGGTATGGCTATGGCTGTCGGTATGGCGGCTGCAGAGACTCATCTGGCAGAGGTCTTTAATAAAGAGGAATATCCGGTTGTGGATCACTATACATTCGTGCTGGGCGGCGACGGCTGCATGATGGAGGGGATTTCCTCCGAGGCGTTCTCGCTGGCAGGAACACTGGGACTGTCCAAACTGATCGTCCTCTATGATTCCAATAAAATTTCTATCGAGGGAAGCACGGATATCGCATTTACCGAGAATGTCCAGAAACGCATGGAAGCGTTCGGTTTCCAGACGATCACTGTGGAAGACGGCAATGATCTGGAAGCAATCGGACGAGCCATCGAGGAGGCAAAAGAAGACACCGAGCATCCGTCTTTCATCACCATTAAGACGCAGATCGGCTTCGGATGCCCGGCCAAGCAGGGCAAGGCAAGCGCTCACGGCGAGCCTCTGGGAGAAGAGAATGTGCTGGCGATGAAGGAGAACTTAGGCTGGCCATCTATGGAACCGTTCTACGTTCCGGACGAGGTATATGAGCACTACGCTCATCTTGCGGAGGAGAAGGCAGAGACGGAAGCCGCATGGAACGTAATGTTTGCAGCATACTGCGAAGAATATCCGGAGATGGAAGCGCTGTGGAATGCTTATCACGATGAGAACGCAGGCGAAAAAGCCATTGAGGCGTGTGCTGATTTCTGGAGCAAACCGGAGAAAGCCGATGCTACAAGAAATATTTCCGGAAAGATTTTAAATAAGATCAAGAACTGTATGCCGAATCTGATCGGAGGCTCCGCCGACTTAGCGCCTTCCAACAAGACGAATATGTCGGATATGGGCGACTTCTCCAGGGAGAACCGCGGCGGACGCAACCTGCACTTCGGTGTCCGTGAGCTGGCGATGACCGCGATCGGCAACGGAATGATGCTTCACGGAGGACTGCGCATCTTTATCGCCACCTTCTTCGTATTCAGCGATTATACAAAGCCGATGGCGCGTCTTTCCTCACTGATGGGAGTACCGCTGACCTATGTATTTACACATGACAGCATTGGCGTCGGCGAGGATGGGCCGACCCATGAGCCGATCGAGCAGATGGCCATGCTTCGCGCCATGCCGAATTTCCATGTGTTCCGTCCCTGTGATGAGACCGAGACCGAGTGCGCATGGTATTCCGCGCTGACCTCCAAAAAGACACCTACGGCGCTGGTTCTGACGAGACAGAATTTAACACCGATGGAAGGAAGCAGCAGAGAGGCGTTAAAGGGCGGCTATGTGATCGACGATTGTGAAGGTACGCCGGATCTGATTTTCATTGCCAGCGGCTCCGAGGTAGAGCTGGCTGTCAATGCGAAGAAGCTGCTTGCAGACAGAAAGGTTCGTGTCGTTTCCATGCCGTGTATGGACTTGTTCGAGGAGCAGTCTGTGGAATATAAAGAATCCGTACTTCCGAAGTCTGTTCGGAAACGTGTAGCCGTAGAAGCCTTAAGCGACTTCGGATGGGGCAGATACGTTGGACTGGACGGAGCCTGTGTGACCATGACCGGATTCGGGGCCAGCGGCCCGGCAAACCAGTTGTTTGAGCATTTCGGCTTTACTGCCGATCATGTGGCTGAGGTTGCCAGATCCTTATAAAGGTGACAGCGCGTCGGATAATACGAAAGGGAAAAAGGAGTATAGTTCAAAATGGGAAAGAAATGTATTGGCATTGATGTAGGCGGAACCAGTGTAAAGATCGGATTATTTGAGACTACAGGCGATCTTCTGCTGAAGTGGGAAGTCCCCACCAGAAAAGAAGAGGGCGGAAAGTATATTATCGGTGATGTGGCGGCCTCCATTTTAAAGACCCTGGAAGAGAAGCAGATTCCAATGGAAGAGGTAGTCGGCGCAGGACTGGGCGTACCGGGACCGGTTATGCCGGACGGCTCTGTTGAGGTATGCGTAAACTTAGGCTGGCACAACGTGAATCCGGGAAAAGAGCTTAGCGCACTCCTGGGCGGTCTTCCGGTAAAGAGCGGCAATGACGCCAACGTGGCGGCCCTCGGCGAGATGTGGCAGGGCGGCGGAAAAGGATTTGATGATATCGTAATGGTAACGCTGGGAACCGGCGTTGGCGGAGGCGTTATCATCGGCCAGAAGATTATTGCAGGCAAGCATGGACTGGCTGGAGAGATCGGCCACATCCATATCCGTGACGAAGAGACAGAGAGCTGTAACTGCGGCGGCGTAGGCTGTGTAGAGCAGATTTCCAGCGCCACAGGCATCGCGCGGGAGGCCAGAAGAAAGATGGCCGCATCGGATGCTCCGTCGGCCATGAGGGAGTTCGGTGACGATATCACGGCGAAGGACGTGCTGGATGCCGCAAAAGCCGGCGATGCGCTGGCACTGGAGACGATGGAAGTGGTAGGCCACTATCTGGGCCTCGCACTGGCACAGATCTCCATGGTAGTGGACCCGGAGGTATTTGTACTGGGCGGCGGTGTGTCAAAGGCAGGACAGTTCCTGATCGATACCATTTATAAGCATTACGATAAGTACACTCCGATTTCCAAGAATAAGAGTGGAATCGTACTGGCGACCCTGGGCAATGATGCCGGGATTTATGGGGCGGCCAGACAGATATTGGATTAATTTGCTAATTTTTCGTTAATATGGCCGTTTGGACTTTAAAATCAGGAATAAACGTGGTAAACTCAAACTATAGATAGTACATAAAGAAAGGGGTATTTTTATGAAATTTTATGTTTGTAACCACTGCGGCAATATTATCGCATATGTAAAGAGCAGCGGCGTTCCCGTAGTCTGCTGCGGAGATGTCATGAAGGAGCTGGTTCCTAATACCACGGATGCTGCGGTTGAGAAGCATGTCCCCGTGATACATACAGACGGTCAGAAGGTGACCGTAACGGTAGGTTCTGCCAAGCACCCGATGCTTGAAGAGCACTATATCGAATGGATTGCGCTGGCGACAAAGCAGGGCAACCAGAGAAAAGAACTGAAACCGGGTCAGGAGCCTCAGGCAGAGTTTATGATCAGCGAGGACGACGAGGTCTTAGAAGTATATGCATACTGCAATCTTCATGGATTGTGGAAGGCATAAGAATTTATAATGAAAATTTAACAGCGCCCGAAGCAAGTTACTTCGGGCGCTGTTTTTTTCTGTACTTCCTCAGGATAGCAGCAATTCTTTGGCTTTCAATCGGTTAGATCCCCATAACTCCATCCCAAGAACTCCATCCCCAAAACTTCTTCAGTCATAATAGGATTTCGCAACATCCAGGTCAACCGGCACTCCCTGATAAGTGGTATACCAGTTTTCATACTCCGGATTATTCCATACGGTTCCATCCTCAAAGGTAATCTGTTTCACACAGGCAAGGAGATAACTAACTTTGTGTATATGGCCGGGCTGATCCCACCAGCCGTCAAATAAGTGCAGTCCGTTCGTTTCACTCGACTTACCGGGGGCAATGCTTTCGTAGCATCCCGAAGTCAGCCATTGATAAGATTTCGGGGAATTTGGCTCGATACCCGTAACGATCCCGTAATCCGTCCCGTCTGTACTAAAACCAATACTGCCAACCTCACCGTTTTTCGCCACATTCCGGGCATCCCAGTAAAGCTCTAATGGCTGGCCGTCCTTATCATAAGCCAGGAGACCAACGTCACAGCGGCTGATGGTGCGGTCAGAATTGTTTGTTACGATCAGCCTGACAAACGGCCATCTGTAAGGAGCCTCCTCATACTGAATACTGCATGAATCTATGGTAAGATAGGGGCTGCCGGTAATAACCGAATCAGAACTGTCAACAAACTGCTTTGTCTTTTCCGTATAGCTGACCTCTGTGGAGTTATAGAAAATGGTTAATCTTACATTGCGCGGAACTGCAATAAGCACATAATCTACGTTTCTCTTACCCATATCAAACACGCTGACGCTTAGACCATTTGCGTCTGACTGGGGCTGATAGGCGTAATTATGCGGTAAACCGCTGTAATAAATATACTGATACTCTGTTCCTTCTATTACATACCAGATTCCGGGATTACAGGTGGTTATCACGCTTAAAATGTCGTCGGGAACGAGGTCCTTTGTCAGGCGGCTTACATCTTCCGCCGAATCAGTGATCGGTGCATCGGGGGCTGCAGTGCCCTGCGTGTTGAGCTGCACAGGCGAAGCGCCATGGAGATCGGCGGCATACGCTCCTGTAAAAGATGCGCCATAGAGTAATATCACCGTCAGTATGCCGGTGATCACAGCCGTGGCTTTTGATTTTTTCCTATAATGCATAATTGCGTCAAGCCTTTCTTTTAATAATTCTGCGCTTCTGTTGAGCGTCACGGAAGCCAGAGAATCCTTGTAGGTACCGCCCAGATTTACAGCGTTTAGCAGGGTATCCCCATAGGCCCGCCGTCCGTCCTTATCCAGTGATTTTATGACTGCTTCATCACAGGAAAATTCACAGGCGCGGTTAATCTCCCGGCCCATCAGATAGACCAGAGGATTAAACCAGTGGAGGCAGATCGAAATCTGCACCAGCCATTTGTAGAACATATCCCTCCGCTTGTAATGGGTCAATTCATGCAGGATAGTATACTGCAAATCGGAATCCGGAAGTTCTGCAGACGGCAGCATGATACATGGCCGGAAGAAACCGATTAAGAGCGGGGACGAGATCAGGCTGTTTGTGTATAGCCCGACAGCACCTCTTACGCCTGTTTGCTCGATCAGCCTTCCTACCTGCTCCCAGAGCGCCATATCGGAAATCTCAACCCGTCCGGCCTTGATATACTTTATAAAACTCTGATAGATGGTTACTTTCCGGATCAGCAGTCCGACAGCAACAATCAGCCAGATTGATAAACACAGGGCTGCTGAATTTTGGGCCGCCATGTGGAATACGCCCGGCCGTGTCTCCTGTTTTAGCCCCGCATAATTCCCACCGCCGGCACCAGACTGTTCCCCGGCGGGGCGGTCATGATCGTCAGATTCAGCATAGCCGCCGGCACCGTCATGACTGACAGATTCAGCTTTCTCCAATCCCATATCATTTGGTTCCGCATATGAGTCTGCAACCGACAAAACTGCCGCAGTACCGATATGCTGAAACAGATTTCCCACAAGACTGGCTTCCGGCGTAAAGGGAAGCAGCAGACGGAAAATGACGACCAGCCAGATATAATACTGCCATTGTTTGCTTAACCGGTCTCGGACAATGGGCCTGCAAAGCAGTAAAATAAGAATCAAAAATGACCCGGAGAGAGACAGGGAAAGGATTGTTTTTAGCAGCTCGTTCATTCTTTATTATCACCGCCTCTCCAGTGATTTTTTAATTCTTCATAGTCATCCGCGGAAATCAGTTCTTTTTGGATCAGCGTGGAAATCAGCCCTTTTGCGTCTCCCTCATAGATCTTATCGAGAAATGTTTCTGTCTGGGATGCCTGGTACTCCGCCTCGGAAACGAGGGCGGTGTATCTGTTCCGGCGTCCGATTTTATTCGTTTTTAAAAAGCCCTTTTCAATCAGGCGCAGAAGCAGGGAGATGATGGTGTTCTTGGTAGTTGACATTCCTTTGCTGTCCAGCTTTTCGACAATTTCCGCGTAGAGGGCGGTTCCTCCATACTCCCAAATAATTTTCATCAGTTCCAATTCGAAATCAGATACCTGCTGCAGCATATTGCTCCTCCTCTTTAGATTGCATAATGCACTCTAATGTTATGATAGCATCATGCAATCTAAATGTCAATATCATAAAAAAATTTAGATAATTAATGAACGATCTTGTTTTATTGTTAACGGACAGGAAGGAAAAGCCGGAAAAAATTACATAAGTATGGACATAGAAGATCTTTTTAAGTAAAATGATATGTATAAAAAGTGGAAAAACACTTACAAAGTGGAAAACTCCAGTCTGGAATGACGATAAAGTGGAAAAGAGGAGGCCCGGTATGGATTATGGATTTAAACCTGAAAAACGAGTGGTCACAGAGAAGACCCCAGCAGTTTTTACGTGCGGGGCGCTGCTCTTTTATGTGGCCTCCGGCAGCGGAACCCTCCACGTAAATGGCGTGAAGCTGGAGCTTGGAAAAGGGAGCTTCGGCTGGCTTCACACGTACCATATCTACCAGTTTGAACCGGAGTGGGGGCAGGCGCTGGAGCTGCTCTGCTGTCCGTTTGACTATGCTTCGGCTTCCTACGTCACCTATCGGAACAGCTTGAAGATCACGATGACTGTCTTGACGGAAAACTCTCCGGTGGTGAGACTGTATGGGGA
>OJKJ01000497.1_pt1 | contig 21349 bp, 14 predicted proteins | sample 1596491 | NCBI WGS metagenome assembly OJKJ01 (sample SAMEA4350160, study PRJEB24818) | metagenome | biome: human; feature: gut; material: faeces | place: Denmark | collected 2013-09 | reverse complement strand
ACCACCGATATCTACACTAGATCGCTCGTTGGCAGCGTCAGAGGTGTAGAAGAGACAGGAATACGGTAATTGAAAATGAGAGTGTAATCGGAAGAAACCTGGTTGGCCGGGAAAATATCTCCTCCTGGAAATCCACGGCAACAGGCGCTTATGACTGGGACACGGGGACATGGCCAGGATTTGACGGAAGCTCCTGGGTACAGGCATCGGAGGATATCATTCGATATTATATGGACCCGAGAAACTTTTTAAATGATAAATACATTTTCCAGTTTATGAAGCAGTCCTATGACAGCTCGATTCATACGAGAGAAGGGCTGGAAAGCATGGTTGCCGGAACATTCCTTTCGGGCAATGCGGGCGGAGGACAGGGAGGTGCTCCTTCCGGCGGTTCCTCCCCTGGCGGTTCCTCCGGTTCCGGCAGTGCAGGGCCGGGCTCCGGTCCCGGAGCTGAAGCCGGTTCCGGTCCGGGAGCGTCTGCCGGTACAGGTGACGGCGGCCAGGGAATTACGCCGATATCGCCAATTGCATCTATCAGTGATCATGAGGTAAATCGTGTGATGACGGCATATGGGCCCGGGATGGGCGGTTCCTCCGGCTTTTCGGACCCAGGCAGTTCCGGCAGCGGCTCCGGAGGCGCTGCGCCGGCATCGGGAAGCAGTTCCTATGTCGATATCATTATGAATGCCGCGGTTCAGTCCGGCGTTAACCCATATATCCTTGCATCCATGATTATTCAGGAGCAGGGCAGCCAGGGAACCGGCCGGAGCATATCGGGTACTGTGCCGGGTTACCAGGGATATTACAACTTTTTTAATATAGAAGCTTACCAGTCCGGTTCAATGGGAGCGGTGGAAAGAGGACTTTGGTGGGCATCACAGTCCGGCAGCTATGAGCGTCCATGGAACAGTGTGGAAAAGTCCATACTCGGAGGCTCCATTTATTATGGGAATAATTATGTAAAACGAGGGCAGGATACATTGTATCTGAAGAAATTTAATGTTCAGGGTGACAACCTTTACAAGCATCAGTACATGACCAATGTACTGGCTGCCGCTGCGGAAGGTCTCACACTGGCTAAGATCAGTGCGCTTAAAACAACGGCTCTTGAGTTTTCTATTCCTGTATATAAGAACATGCCTGCCACGGCCTGTGCAAAGCCGACGGTGGACGGCAGCCCCAACAATAAGCTTTCGGGTTTGGGTGTCGAAGGTTTTGCTCTCACCCCAACATTCAACAGAGATACGGAATCCTATGATCTGATTGTGGATCATTCGGTCGGCAGCGTCACGGTTGCGGCCTCGGTGATTGATTCAAAATCGTCGGTCAGCGGGACCGGCAATATCAATCTGCAGAGCGGAAACAATGACATTACCGTAGCTGTTAAGGCGGAGAACGGCAGTGTCAGAAATTATGTAATACATGTTGTGCGTCAGGACAACGGCCCTACCTATTCGGATTCGATCGGAAGCGGAGTAAATCCGGGATCAGGAGGCGGATCGGGGGCCGGTCCGGGAGGAGGACCTGGAAGCGGACCTGGAGGAGGCTCTTCCAGCCCATCCGGTAATTCAGGAAATCCCGGCGGCTCCAATGTGCAGATACTGCCGCCTGACGGCTCCGGTTCCGGCGGAATCGAGTCGGGAAGTACAACCGGTCCTATGGCTCCGGGCGGTAATTTATCCGGTTTTGGAACATCATCCGACTCATCCGGCCTGGTTGGCCCCGGAGGGAGTACGGGAACTCCCGGCGTATCGCCGGGTGGCTCCGGGAGCAGCGGTGTAAATCCGGGTGCTGCCGGGAATGGAAATCAGGTTGTAAATGCAGGCGTGACAGCAGCACAGCTTGCGGCATCCCTGACATCATCGGGCGCGGGCAGTATTGTGAAAGTCTACACTTCATCAGGCGGTGAAGTGGCGGGCAGTGTCGGTACGGGGAACATTGTCCAGGCCTATGGTCCGGATGGTTCTCCCGTTGCAAAGTATGATGTAATTGTAAAGGGAGATAACACCGGTGACGGAAAAGTGAATATTCTGGATGTGCTGAAAGCCCAGAGACATGTCCTGGGGCTGGAAAACCTCACGGGAGTATATGAAAAAGCCGCCGATGTCAATGGCAACGGCAAAGTGGACATCATGGATATTCTTGCGATGCAGAAGGATATCCTGGGAATTCAGAAACTGAATTAAGCGGGAGAGATTATGAACAGAAGAGTAAGAAATATAGTAACCAGCCTGATAGCTGCGTTTGCCCTTTCTCTGGCTATGCCGTTTGGGGGCTTAGTGTCTTATGCGGCCAGTGCTAAGATATCGTTTTCGGATCCAAGCACGACGGTTGGACAGGAATTTAATGTGACGGTAAAAGTTACGGCAACTGACGGAAACCTCGGGGCTTCCGATTTGGTGCTGTCCTATGATCAGGCATATATCGAGTTTGTCAGCGGAAACAATGCAAATGGGGGGGCCGGTTCGGTGCGCCTTGTCGGAACGATGGATTCCAGCACAACTACTGAGTTTTCCTATACGTTGAAATTTAAAGCGGTACAGGCGGGTAACACGACAATCTCCGTGGCCAGCCATGAAATCTATGACTCTGATACCCAGGCCATAAATGTTTCAAAGGTAGGTTCGTCAGCAGTCAAGGTAAAAGCTCCTGCGACTTATTCAAGCGAGGCGGCGCTGGCCTCGCTTAAAGTATCACCGGGACAGCTGTCCCCGGCTTTTTCGCCGGATGTATTATCTTACACGGTGAATGTGGGCGCTGACGTTGACAAGATTGCAGTCAGCGGAGAACCGAAGGACGGCAAAGCCAAGACACTGGTGACCGGCGGCTCAGGTCTTAAGACCGGGGCGAATACCGTGGTATGCAAGGTTACGGCAGAAGACGGCCAGACGGTTAAATCTTATACGATAACAGTCAACAAGTCGGAATCCTCAGAAGTGCCGGCCGGTGATGCTAATGAGGCGGCTGTCACGGGCGGGGCGGTTGTCGGTGAGCTGAAAGCGGATATTGACGGAGTGGAATACAGTGTTGCCACATCCTTTGATCCTGCGGGCCTGCCGGAGGGATATACACAGTCTACAGTCACATATAACGGAACTGAGATTATGTCGGGAGCCGGAAATGGCCTTAACCTGATTTATTTACAGGGAAGTGATGGAAAAGGTTCCTTCTATATTTACATGCCGGAGACAGGAGCATTATCGCCCTATGTTACAATAGACAGCGTGGCGAGATCGATTCTGGTTCTGCCGATTGATGACTCAATCGAAGTTCCTGCCGGTTTTGCCCAGACTGCAATCCAGTTGAATGGCGATTCTAAAGTCAAAGGATGGGTGTGGAAGACGGATGAAGAGCAAAAATACTGCGTTGTATATGGTATGAATGAGAACGGTGAAAAAGGTCTTTACCGTTACGATATAGCTGAAAAGACATTCCAGCGGTATTTTGAGGATCCGGCACTTGAAAGTCCTTACGATGAAGAGAAGGTAACGAAGCTGTATGAGGATTATAATGCGCTTTGCAAGGATTACGATCTGCGGTTTATTGTAATTGTAGTACTGATTGTAGTCTGCCTGATTCTATTCTTTATGGTCATTAATCTCCTGATGCGCAGAAGAGAGTATTCGGGCAGACCGGAGCGGGAAGAGGCTCCGACACCTGTGAAACGCCGGGCCATGCAGGAGGAAGAAAGCAAAAGGCGGCAGTCTGCGCAGTCCCGGACAGGGAAAGCGTCCAATGAAGGTTCAGGACCAAGAAAGCGGCCTGCCGGAGACGATTATCCCCGGTCACAGGAACGCAGAATGAGCAGCGAAACGGTGAGAAACGACAGATACGGCCAGGCGTCCGGTTATCAGGCCGCAGTCCGCAGGATGGCCGGAACGGCGGAGCAGGGATATCCGCCGCAGAGACGCCCGGAACAGAGAGGAACGGAACAGGGCCGTCCGGTCCAGCGGAGGCCGGAACAAAGATATGGTGAGCAGGGCCGTCCGGAACAAAGGCACCAGGAAAGATACCAGGACGAGAGAACCCCGGCGGGAAGATATACACAGACGGCACACCAGGAGCAGAGGTATCAGGACAGAAGGACATCAGACCAGAGCCGCATGTCCCAGGGCTATCCTGAGAGAAGAAGCGCCGAGCCGGGCCGAACCGCGCAGGGTTATCCCGAGAGAAGGAATGCCGAGCCGGGCCGAGCCGGACAGGGCTATCCTGAGAGAAGGAGCGCCGAGCCGGGCCGAGCCGGACAGGGCTATCCTGAGAGGAGAAGTGCCGACCAGGGCCGTACGGTTCAGCGCTATCCGGAGAAACCTGTGAGAAGCCAGGATGCAGGTATGGAAGAGGCTATCAGGCTGAGAGAGCTGGAACGGGCGGAGAGGGCCAGAAAAACAAGAGAACGCCTGGAACGGGAGCGCCTTGAAGACGAGAGACGGGCCCGTGCCGCAAAAGCGGGAGATACAGGAAGAAGGTCCTCCAGGCCGGACAATGATGATTTTGAGTTTCTTGATTTGAATTAAGACAAAAGAGGAGAACCGGACATGCGGTGGGGCGGAAAAAGCCGAACCGTTTATGTCCGGTTTGCCTCTGTTTAGTAATAGTTTGTTTGAGGACGGAGGATGCGTCCGAAACGGACCGGGGCCGGTGTGGTGAGGGGGCTGGCTGAGTCTTTCGTCCCGGCGGCGTCCTCACCTGATTAACAAAACAAACTGTTCAAACGGCATGAGCATTTACAAGGATTTTACAGGTTGACTTCATGTTTGCTTTGTTATATAATCACTATAACAAATTGACGAAAGATGGTGGATTATGATTGTAGAGATCGACTTTAACAGTGATGAAGCGATTTACATTCAGCTTAGAAATCAGATTATAATAGGCATAGCAACAGAACGTCTCCGCGAAGGGGAGACGCTGCCTTCCGTGCGTCAACTGGCCGATGACATCGGGATTAACATGCATACGGTGAATAAAGCATATTCTGTATTAAAGCAGGAAGGTTTTGTCAAGCTGGATCGACGGAGAGGCGCAGTCATATCTCTGGATGCCGATAAAATCAGGGCAATCCGTGAGATGGAGCGTGATTTAAGCGTTATTCTTGCCAGGGGAGCCTGCAAGAATGTGAGCCGTGAAGAGGTTCATCGGCTGGTAGATTCTATTTTTGACGCTTTTTCCGGGTAAAGGCTGGCATTTTTTCATGGAGGATAAGAAGATGTTATGTGAGAAATGCAGAATTCGTGAAGCAAATATCAAATATACAGAGGTAATGAATGGAGTGAAGACAGAGCATAATCTGTGTTCACAGTGTGCGCAGGAGATGGATTTCGGCCCCTATTCCGCTATAATTGAAGGAGAATTTCCACTCGGCAAGCTGCTGTCAAGCCTGCTGGGGCTGCAGCCGTCTGCCGCGCGGCAGCAGAAGATGGATGAGGTGGCCTGTCCCACCTGCAAGACCACTTACGAGGAGTTTGTCGAGAACAGCCGTTTTGGCTGCGCCGACTGCTATCATGTCTTTGATCTGCTGATAGGAGAGAAGATTAAGAAATTACAGGAGAGCGCAAGCCATACGGGTAAACAGCCGAAGATTCGGCCGGCAGGAGGGACGGCAGCCGTTACCAGCGGCGGTGTCATGGAATTTTCCACAGAGGAGCAGCTTAAGCAGCTGGAGAGAAGGCTTAAGTCTGCGATTAAAGCTGAGGAATATGAGGAAGCGGCAGTCTGCCGTGACAGAATAAAGGCCTTAAAAGAGGAGAATGAAAAGAATGACGAGATGGTTTGAAGATGTAAAGAATGATCCGTCAAATATTGTATCCAGCCGGGTGCGTCTTTCAAGAAACTGGGAAGAGTATAAATTCCCCTCCAGGCTTGAGGACAATGAGGCCAGGTACATGGTAGGGCGGATGATGCAGGAATTGAGAGATATCCAGGGAAAGGACGGCCGCCGGTATGAGTTCAGGGCTTTGGATAAGATGGAAGAACTGGACCGCGTCGCCCTGAGGGAGCGCCGCCTGCTGAATAAGACGCTGGTGGAGAAGAAAACTCCCGGAAGTATTATCTGTTCGGATGACGAAGCGGTAAGTCTCGTACTGAACGGCGACGATCATATCCGTCTGCAGATCCTGGCTCCGGGACTGGAGCTTAAGTCCTGCTATGATGAAGCTGATAAACTGGATGATTATCTTAATGCAAAATTTCCATATGCGTTCAGCAGCAAATATGGGTATCTGACGGCCTATCCCACCAATGTGGGGACCGGAATGAAGGCATCGGTAGTAGTACATCTGCCTTCTCTTTCTACCAGCAAGCGGTTTCAGGATCTTCTGGGAGATATGAGCCGATTCGGGACGACGGTCAGGGGAGTCTACGGCCGCGGAACGGAGAATTATGGAGATCTCTATGAAATTTACAATCAGAAAACGCTGGGGATGAATGAACAGGAAATCATCGAGCTTGTCAGCAGTGTAGCCGTACAGCTTTCCCAGCAGGAACGGGAGATAAGGGAGGCTTCCCTGTCAAAGCACCGTCTTTTGCGCGAAGATGAAGTATATAAATCGTACGGAGTCCTGAAATACGCAAGAAAGCTTTCCATGAAGGAGGCTATGACCTTCCTGTCCCATCTCAGGGCCGGGATAGCGGACGGCCTGGTTGAGACGAAGGAGTTCGCAGGCATTTATAACCTGATGATAGGAATTCAGCCGGCAAATCTTCAGAAGTATTCCAGACAGCCTCTCGGCAAAGATGAGCTTGAAGTGGCTAGGGGCAGATATCTCAGGGAACACCTGCCGGAGCTTAAATGATGAAGGTTGCTGTTCGCACTACGCCCAAAAGCAGTATGGTGCGATCAATAACACGAGGAATACTCCCGTTTGAACAGTAACTGATAGAGAACAGCAGTAATGAATATGCAGGAGGAACATTTTATGATAGACCGTTTTACGCAGAAAGCCAGAGAGGCAATCCGCCTGGCTGTGGAGACAGCAGAGGAGCTGGAGCACGGCTATGTGGGAACAGAGCATCTGCTTCTTGGACTGATAAAGGAAGGAAGCGGTGTGGCTGCTGCCATTCTGGAGCGGTATGATGTGACGGAAGATAAGATTCTGGAGCTGATGGAACGCCTGATTTCACCGGCCGTGCCAACGAGAACAGCAGATCAGGCGGAGTATACACCGGGAGCCAGAGCAGTGCTGCAGGCAAGTTATGAGGAAGCCGTTTTCTTTAAAGCTCCTCTTATAGGGACGGAGCATATACTCATTGCCATGATTAAAGAAGGGAAATGCACGGCATCACGCCTTCTCAATACAATGAATGTAAATATTCAAAAATTATACGTGGATCTGATGGCTGCCATGGGGGATGATGTCCCCGCGGGCCGGGAGGAAGCGGCCGGCAGACTCAGAAAAGAAAAAGGTAATACTCCTAATCTCGACAGCTTCAGCCGGGATTTGACGGAGATTGCCAAAGAAGGAAAACTGGATCCGGTGATTGGACGCGAGACAGAGATGAAAAGAGTAATCCAGATTCTCAGCAGAAGAGGAAAGAATAATCCCTGTCTGATCGGCGAACCGGGAGTCGGAAAGACGGCGGTTGTGGAGGGGCTGGCGCAGCTCATAATATCGGGCAATGTTCCTGAGACAATCGCAAAGAAGAGAGTTGTCAGCCTCGATTTGTCGGGTATGGTGGCAGGTTCCAAGTACAGAGGTGAATTTGAGGAACGTATCAAGAAAGTCTTGTCCGAGGTAAAGGAGGACGGTGATATCCTGCTCTTCATCGATGAGATTCATACCATCATCGGAGCCGGAGGGGCGGAAGGGGCCATTGACGCTTCGAATATCCTGAAACCGTCGCTGGCCAGAGGGGAAATACAGCTGATTGGAGCCACTACAGTGGAAGAATACCGCAAATATATAGAGAAAGACGCGGCTCTTGAGCGCCGTTTCCAGCCGGTTATGGTAGAGGAACCTTCGGAGGAGGATTCAATCGAGATTCTCAGGGGACTGAGAAGCCGGTATGAGGAGCATCACAAGGTGACGATCACAAATGAGGCGCTAGAGGCGGCAGTCAAGCTGGCGGCCCGGTATATCAACGACCGTTTTCTGCCGGATAAGGCGATTGACCTGATTGACGAGGCATCCTCCAAGCTGCGTCTGACCGTTTACACGGAGCCGGAAGAGATTAAAGTCCTCGAAGAGGATATTAAGAAGCTCGAACGCCAGAAGGAAGACGCCATCAAGGCGGAAGCTTATGAAAAGGCGGGAGACATAAAAAAGAAACAGGATAAAAAACGAGAAAAGATAGAAAAAATCCGCGATAAGTGGCAGAAGGAAAAAAATTCACGGAAGCTGGTGGTCGGTGACAATGAGATTGCGGATATTGTATCCGACTGGACCAGAATTCCGGTCCGAAAGCTGGCACAGGAGGAGTCGGAGAGACTCTTAAAACTGGAATCGATCCTGCATGAAAGAGTGGTGGGCCAGGAAGAAGCGGTAACCGCTGTTTCTAAGGCGATCCGCAGGGGCCGTGTGGGCTTAAAGGATCCTAAGCGCCCGATTGGTTCTTTCCTGTTCCTGGGGCCCACCGGAGTCGGCAAAACCGAGCTGTCAAAGGCGCTGTCCGAGGCAATGTTCGGTACGGAGAATGCGATGATCCGGGTAGATATGTCGGAGTATATGGAGAAGCACAGTGTCTCCAAGATGATTGGCTCACCTCCTGGTTATGTGGGATATGAGGAGGGCGGCCAGCTCAGCGAGAAGGTGCGCCGCAACCCGTATTCCGTCATTCTGTTTGATGAGATCGAAAAAGCCCATCCCGATGTATTCAATATCCTGCTTCAGATACTGGATGACGGTCATATCACGGATGCCCAGGGAAGAAAGATCGATTTTAAAAATACTGTGCTCATCATGACATCCAATGCCGGAGCCGAGAATATCATTTCACCGAAGCGTCTGGGATTCTCTTCCGATTCAGATGCGAAGACGGATTACGAGTTTATGAAAAACCGTGTCATGGATGAAGTGAAAAGGATGTTTAAACCGGAATTTTTAAACCGAATTGATGAAATCATGGTATTCCATCCGCTCAATAAGAAGAATATCGAAGAGATTGCCGGAATTATGCTTAAAACAATTATCAGAAGAACCAAAGCCCAGGTCGGCATGAGCCTGACTGTCGATGACGGGGCGGTTGCATACCTGGCTGAGAAGGGATACGATGAGAAATACGGCGCAAGGCCGCTGCGGCGGACAATCCAGAACCAGATAGAGGATAAGCTCTCAGAAGAACTGCTGGAGGGGCATATTAAAAAGGACGATGAAGTGCTTGTAACCAGAGACGGGGAGGGCCTTAAATTTACCGTCAGGGACTCTTCCAAAGAGAATAAAATACTGGTCAAGTAAAAGAAACTGTGATAGAATAATCCTACACAGGGAAACACACAGAAGAATACCAGGAGGATAGATTTATGCCAGTAGTTAGCGAGTTAATCCGCATCGAGGATGACGGTACAATCAGTTTTGGCAATTATGAATTAGCGACAAAGTCCAAACTTCAGGATTTTGAATACAAAGGAGATTTATACAAAGTAAAAACCTTTCATGAGATAACAAAACTGGAGAGGAACGGAATGTTTGTTTATGAGTCCGTACCGGGAACGGCAGTTAACCATTTTGCTGTTGATGATTCCGAGGTAACCTTTGCTGTAGAAGGAAACCAGGATGCTCAGATCACAGTTCAGCTTGAAGATGATCGTGAATATGAAGTTTTCATTGATGGGATTGCCGTAGGAGGCATGACGACCAACGTAAGCGGAAAACTTGTTTTAAGCGTGGAACTGAACGAGGGCGTAAGAACAGAGATAAGAATTGCAGGAAGATAGAGATAAGCAGAATTACAGGATGGAGGCGGTCGAAAGATTTGCCTCCATTCTGATGTCGGCGACTATTTATTTACGGAGGAGAGAATGGCAAAAGGGAAATCAACAGCTTATTTTTGCAGTGATTGCGGCTATGAGTCGGCGAAATGGACCGGACAGTGCCCGGCATGCAAGTCGTGGAATACGATGGTGGAGGAGCCGGTCTCCCAGATAAAAACCGTTGGTAAAGGCGGGACTGGCTCTGCCCGGAAGGTATCCGCCGATACGGCCAGGCCTGTCATGCTGTCGGAGATTGTGCTGGACGAGGAGGATCGGATACGGACCGGCTTTGATGAGCTGGATCGCGTTTTAGGCTCGGGGATCGTAAGGGGCTCCCTTGTATTGGTTGGAGGAGATCCGGGCATCGGAAAGTCCACGCTTCTTCTGCAGGTTTGCCGTAATCTGGCGGGACAGAACCAGAAAATACTTTACATATCGGGAGAGGAATCCCTGAAACAGATAAAGCTGCGGGCGAACAGAATCGGGACGGTGACAGGCCCCCTTTCTTTCCTGTGTGAAACAAACCTGGGGACCATAGAAGAGGTGATTAAACGGACAATGCCGGATGCGGTTGTGATTGATTCCATACAGACCATGTATATGGAGGAAGTTACTTCGGCTCCCGGCAGTGTCAGCCAGGTGAGGGAATGCACCAATATTTTGATGCAGATTGCCAAGGGTCTGGGCGTTATGGTATTTATTATTGGCCATGTGACAAAGGAGGGGGTTGTGGCCGGACCCAGGGTACTGGAACATATGGTGGACACGGTGCTCTATTTTGAAGGTGACCGCCATGCTTCCTACCGGATATTAAGAGGGATTAAGAACCGTTTTGGCTCCACGAATGAAATCGGAGTGTTCGAGATGAGGGAGGAGGGGCTGGCAGAAGTAAAGAATCCATCGGAATTCATGCTGGACGGCAGGCCCGCAGGAGCCTCGGGTGCCGTTGCCGCCTGTTCATTGGAAGGAACCAGGCCGATTATGCTGGAGGTACAGGCGCTGGTGACAAAGACGAACTTCGGAATGCCCAGAAGAACAGCGGCGGGAACTGATTATAACCGGGTGAATCTCCTGATGGCGGTACTCGAAAAAAGGTGCCGGTATGAATTGTCCCAATTCGATGCCTATGTCAACATTGCGGGCGGTATGAAAATGAATGAACCGGCGCTGGATCTGGCCATCGTGATGGCACTGATTTCCAGCTATAAAGACAGACCGGTCGATGAAAAGACCGTCATATTCGGCGAAGTCGGTCTATCCGGGGAAGTAAGGGCCGTATCAATGGCCGAACAGAGAGTGAACGAAGCGGTGAAGCTGGGCTTCACACGCTGCATCATGCCGCTCGTAAGCTTTGAAAAGCTGAAAAAAAGAAACGATATTGAGCTGGCGGGGGTAAGCAATGTAAGAGAGGCAATCAACCTGATTTAACCCCAGGACAGGCGGTTAAGAAGCAATATTGTTACGTTGAGCGAAACAATTACAATAATTTCATTAATTAAAACAATTTATTTGTAATTTGGAAAAAACCGATTGACATACTGCCTGTCCTGTGGTATTATACTTGGGCAGGCAATTTTAGGGGAATAGTTCAATGGCAGAGCAACGGTCTCCAAAACCGTTAATGGGGGTTCGAATCCCTCTTCCCCTGCTGAATAATCTTGTGAAAACAAGGTTTTCAAGGAGAGCAAAAGAGAAGTTTCTAAGTGTGATAAAAATAATTTATAAAGCCTATTAGATATAATAAGTTTTATAAATTATTTTTTTGCACTTGTACAGAACAAATGTTCCTGCCTGCTTCGGGAGCGGTGAAGCAGATTTTAATTACCACTTCGATTTCCTTTTTGAAAAGAGGAGAATTAGACTCAGATACTAAATAGCCGATTAATTTAGAAATGGCGGCTTTGATTGTTTTTTTCAAAAGTGCCGTTACGCACCGTGAAACTCGGGATTTTCGTTCAAAATGCAGCAAAGGTGCAATGATGCTTTCTTGACATGATCCATGTTTTCCAGTATGCTTAATTTAAGAAATGTTATGGGGGAAAAGGGGGCATGGACATATTGTTTGAAAACAGAGTAAAAGAATTTGTCTGCCGGCTTCAAAGAGCATATCTGGTAGAGCGCGATGTACAGAAAGTATTATCCGGCATGGATGAAAATGTGGAATGGATAGGAACGGGACAGCAAGAAAGCGGCCGTGGCATTTCCGGTGCAAAAAGATTTTTTGAACAGGAATATCAATTGTATCCAAGTCCTTTTGATATATTGGAAGAAGAGTATGATATTAAAATATTGGATCCCCGTACTGCTGCGGTATCAGAAAAACTGGTGATTCAGGAGTCCGGTAAAGAGGCGTTTTTTGATAAGCTGAAGATTCGGGTCACTGCGGTGGTAAGGGAACAAAACGGTGAGCTGAGGGTTCTGCAGGTTCATATGTCGGAAGGAAGCCGGAATCAGCTCGAGGATGAAATTTTCCCCAGGACAATGGATCAGCAGCATGCCAGGGCGCTTTTTCGCCGGCTGGAAGAGCAGGAAAAGCTGCTGAAAGAGAAGAATGAGAATTTAAATGCATTGATGGAGAATGTACCGGGCGGAGTCATATGCTGTGAATATAATGAAGAACTGAATCTTCTCCAGTACAGCCAGGGCTTTTTAAATATGTTCGGATATAGCAGGGAAGAGATGGAACAGGTATTCCATAATCAGTTCCGGCGCCTGATTTACCCGGAAGATCTGGAAAGCACCTGGAATTCTGTACAGATTCAGATGGCACAGGGAAAGACAAAGAAGATAGAGTACAGAGTCAGATGCCGGGACGGAAGGCTGGTAACGGTGCTGGATCACGGACAGCTGGTGGAGCGGGATGGAAAGAAAGTATTCTACTGTATTTTGACAGATATCACAGAGAACCGGAAGATTCTTGAGGAATTGCACCTGAGTCTGGAAAAGCACCGGATCATAATGGAGCAGACCAATGATATAATTTTTGAGTGGGATCTGTCTGATGACCGGATATTCTTTTCGGACAACTGGGTGAAAACCTTCGGTTATTCTCCCATGACGGAGAATGTCAGCACCATGGCCCCCTTCAGCCATGTACACCCTGATGATATACATCTGCTGATGAATGCGGCCCGGGATATGAAGATGGATGTTCCGGTAAAAGAGATGGAGATAAGAATCGCCGGGAATGACGGGCATTATCTTTGGTGCAGAGTCAGAATAGCTTTGCAGGATACAAGAAAGTCCGGCAGGAAGAGGGCGATCGGAGTAATATCGGATATCGATAAGGAGAAACGAAATGTCGATATGCTGGTTCAAAAGGCGCTCTATGATGCTCTGACCGGTCTGTACAACAAGGCGGCGGCAGAGGAGCTGGGAGGCAAGTTCATTGAAAAAGCAATGCAGGATTCGCCCTGTGCATTCATGATTATTGATTTGGATAATTTCAAATACATTAATGATGTTTACGGTCATCTGAGCGGAGACGTGCTGCTTTCGGATATTGCCGTACTGCTTAAGCGGACCTTCCGTGCCGGGGACATTGTAGGCCGGATTGGCGGCGATGAATTTGTTATCATAATGCCGGGGGCCCGCTCCCAGGACGTGATAGCCGATAAATTTGAACAGATAAAAGAGAAAATGGAGGAGTTCCTGGAACGGGACGGTTATATGCTGTCTTGCAGCGCCGGAGTGGCGTTTGCCCCTCTGGATGGTAATGATTATAAAAAATTATACAAAAATGCGGATCTGGCTCTTTACAAGGCGAAAGAAAAGGGGAAAAACCAGTGTGTTTTTTATCATTCCATACTGGAATCAGAATTCAATGCCGGACGAAGCTATGTACAGCAGGCTCCTGAAATAAGAATGCAGGAAAGATACAGGAACCAGACTCTGTCGGAGTATGTGTTCGGGGTACTGCAAAAGGAGGAAGACATACCGAATGCCATTACCCAGGTGCTGGAGATAATCGGCCGCCAGTTTGGCGTGAGCCGGGTTTATATTTTTGAGGATTCAGAGGATGGCAGGCTCTGCTCCAACACATTTGAATGGTGTAATGACGGCGTAAAGCCTCAGAAGGATTTTCTTCAGGATGTTGAATACACGGACGGGAACCGGTATGATCAGCTGTTTGATGAAAACGGAATATTTTATTGCCGTGATATCGGAAATCTGAGCGGAAGAACAAAAGACGTTCTGGCGTCACAGGATATCGTATCCATGCTCCAGTGCCTGTTAGTGGAAAAGAAAAAAAGAAGAGGATTGATCGGCTTTGACCAGTGCGGGGAAAAACGTGTCTGGACGTTGGAAGAGATTAACGTTTTGAGTATGGTCTCAGGCGTGGTCGGGGTGTTCCTGAGCCGCCAGAGGCTGGAACAGACGATGGAGATATTGTTACGTTCTTGACAGTGAGTTGACTTTATCATGCATTCTTTATATTATAAATAAATACAGTTTGCAGTACATATGGTGGAGGAGGAAAAAATTATGGGGAAATCAGATCCTTTATTATTGCTTGATAATGGTACTTTAGCCTATATTCTGGGAAACGGCGAATACCGCTTCACAAATTTGAAATTTGATGAGGCCAAAGCAATCATTGAGATGAAAGGCGAGGCCGAGGAGGATGTGGTTCAGGTTTTCAGAAACCCTGAGCTGGAGCGGGTAATGTATTCATATCTGGGACTTTCATGCCGGGAGTTTCCGTATGAGCCGGAGGAGAGGCTTAATATCGGCCAGGATGCAATTGCATTTAAACTCTATTTTACTCCGTCAGGAACCCAGCCGATCGTGCTTGGAGATGACGGTCAGGAGGCAGTAAAAATAAAAAATCTTTATATTTACTGCCAGCATATTGTAAGAGTGAAATAGAGAACCGGAGCAAGCAGAGTAAAAATAAAGAAAATTAGAGAATATCGTGGAGAAGAAAGACAGGGAGCCGATCAGTTTTACCGTTTGGGCTCCCTGTTTTAATGTTCAAAGGAATATAACGGGTTCAGATTCCTGCCGTACGTTACCAGCCGTTAAAACGGCAGGGCATGCGGCAGCAGCTTATGAATACAGGTTCACCGCATGGATACTCTTGCGCGGCTTTAGTGCAGTTTTGCCTGAAAAGGCCGAAGGTGAACTGATCCGCACAAAGCGGCGCACCGCAGACGTTTTTACATGCATGAATGCTTACGTTCACAGGGGCCGGTACAGACGGTTTGCATGTGCTGCAGAAGCAGGGCAGGCCGCCCGGGTACTGAACATCGGCAGTCAGCCGGCCCTGGCCGGAGCATACCTTAACGGTTACCGGGTGAACGGTGCTGTCCGCCGTCCGGCCGTTTTTCTGTGTCAGCTCGCGGATGGTGTAGTAATAAATACCTGCTTTGGTATACGTGATGGATGGAAAGGCAATATTCCCGCATGCGTCATTGACTGCAGCGGAAACACGCTTCCCTTTGATATCGAAAAGGCCAAAGGTGAACCGGCCGGCGTACTGGCAGGCTCCGCAGACATTCTTTCTTGCATGGAACCTGACAGTTACAGGCTTTGGAACGGAATGCCTGAATGTACCGATAGGAACCGGCGCTCTGTCAGGATAGCAGACATTTGCCGTCAGCTGTCCTTTTCCATTTTCAGTGACCGTAATTGTTACGGGATATCCGGTATCATTGCTCCAGGTGCCGTTTTGCGTCAGCTCACGTATCGAATAATTGAAAATTCCGGTCTGTGTGATTGTGATGGAGGGAAATATAATCATTCCGGCAGCATCGCTGACAGCAGAGGCAATCCGTCTTCCGTTCTCGTTAAACAGTCCGAATGCAAACCGTCCGGCGGGGAGAGCCTGGCTTACCGATTTTTGATCGGCCTGTATGGTAACCTTTGCCGGGAAGAGGAAGGGAGTGCCGTTGGTATAACTGATATCATAGTTATTGTATCCCTGCGGAAACGGAGATGTCCAGCGGACGGCAGCAATATGGTCACTGCAGGCACCGATGTCGGCAGGGCTGCGGTTAAACGCCCGGGAAGCCTTGTTTCCGGAAAAGACCGTGTCCGGCCCAATCTCCAGCCTGCAGGGCTGCCCGAAGGAGATCCAGATGCCGCCGCCGTCATGACCGGCCAAGTTGTCCGCTATCAGGCTTTTGCCTGTGACGGTTATCAGGGGAGCGGTGCCCTCCACGGGATGCATATAAATGCCGCCCCCGCTGCCCGCTGCAAAATTGCCGGAAATTTCTCCGCCCGCTATAAATAAGCTTCTTTCACTGCCGGCATTATAAATGCCACCGCCGTTCCCTCCGGAAGAGTTGCCGCAGAGCTTACCCCCTTCCATGGTGAAATACGCGGCATTGAATACACCGCCGCCGGAAATGATGGCATAGTTACCGAAAATTTCACCGCCTTCCATAGTAAAAATACCGGAATTAAACACACCGCCGCCTCTGGATGCGCCGATAAGCGGACATGAATTTCCGGATATGATGCCGCCGGCCATCAGAAAGATACCGCCCGTTCCATTATTGACACCGCCGCCTTCAGTCCCTGCCGTGTTATTGGTGATTTCACCGCCGTTCATGCAGAATGTACCGCCGTTCCGGATGAGTACTCCGGCGCCGGCTCCGGAAGCCTGATTGCCGGTTATGGCGGCATTGTTGTTCATGACAAGCGTGCCGCCAAAAACCGATACACCGGCCCCGCTGTCGGTTCCAACGCCTCCGGTGATGATGATGTTTTCCAAATAGAGCGCCGCTTGGGACGAAACGCTGAGTACCCGAAAAAGCCGGTTGGCATCAATTGAATGGGTGATTTCTGCTCCGGCGCTTGTAAGCTTTATAATTTTATCCTGTGGTATTTTAATATCGTATCCATTGAGTATGATATCACTGTTCAGTTCGATGACCGTCGGTTCTCCGTCGCCGGCTGCGTTAATTGCGGCCTGCAGGTCAAACGGCGCCGCTTCGGGAGGAAGAGCCACGGTCGTTACCCATGCAGGTTCCGTGCTTCTTGCGGAGCGTGGAATCTTGTCTCTGCCGTTGGGATTTATCTGGTCATATGCCATAAGATCACCTCTTTTATTTTATCAGGGAGGATCATACTATTTACTTCCTCTTTATATAGTATGTAGGCGGCGGAGTGCTTGTTCATCATCAGAGATAAGGAGATAAACGGTCATTGGGACGGAAGCCTCATATCCCCCCCGCTGGCCGTCCCGGCGGCGTCCTCACAGGAAAGAAAAGGAAATATCGAAGAAAAGATTGCACGGAACAAGGTTATATACTATAATGAGAACGTATGTTTAGCTGGAAATTTTATGTAATCTTATAAATTTAGGCGAACTGCACACCTTATCAAAAATAATCTTTACAACAGTTCTAATAAACGAAAGCTGCGAAAGTAGATGTGCTGGTAAAAACGATCATAAATTTCTGAATAGAGAATGTAAAATTGTCAATAATTTACAAGAGCCGATTTCCAGATTTTAGAAAGAAAATTTGACAAATTTTGCATAAGGTGCTATAAGTAATACTTGAATCAGCAATAAGTTGCACCAGTTAAAGGAGTTTTGATTATGAAGCAGAAAAGAATAATGTTAGGTACTGTAGAAGATGCAAAAGATTTTGTAGCAGCTGCAACGAAATGCGAATTCGATATAGATGTTTTTTACAACCGCGTCGTGATTGACGCCAAATCTCTATTAGGCGTTATGAGCCTCGATTTGACCAGAGTATTGACAGTAGAATATAGCGGGGAAAATAAAGAATTTGAAGCATTTCTAGATAGGACAGCGGCAAAGGCTGTCACAGCTGCTTAAAAAATTTGCATACAATTGAGAAAAGGGATTGCAGGAGACTGCGATCCCTTTTCGCTATATTATAAAATATAAAAGGGAATCATAAGAGTCGGAAGGAGAAGGACAGATGGAGATGAAAGGAAAACAGATACGGGTTTCTGTGCGCAACCTGGTGGAATTTGTCCTGCGCTCCGGCGATTTAGATAATAGAAGGACGGCTGTGGATCAGAAGGAGGCAATGCTGGCGGGAGGCCGTATGCACCGCAAAATCCAGAAAAAGATGGGTTCCGGCTACCTGGCGGAGGTGCCGCTGAAAAGCAGTGTGGAGGAGGACGGCTTCGAAATTCTGGTGGAAGGCCGGGCCGACGGAATTATCAGGGAAGGAAACCGGGCGACAATCGATGAGATAAAGGGCGTTTACATGGATATCAGCGTTCTGGAAGAGGCGGTGGAGGTGCATCTGGCCCAGGCCATGTGCTATGGTTATTTCTACGGATTAAACGAGGGGCTTGAAGAACTCACAATCCAGGTGACATACTGTAATCTGGATACGGAGGAGGTAAGACGTTTTCAGGTCATCAAAACCATGGAGGAATTGAAGGAATGGTTCATGGGACTGATCCATGAATATGTGAAGTGGGCCAGATATCTTTACCACAATGCCCAGAGACGGGATGAGTCTCTGAAAGATTTGGAGTTTCCGTTCCCTTACCGGGAAGGGCAGAGGGAGCTGGCGGTCAGTGTATACCGGACTGAAGCGAGGCGGCGAAAGCTGTTTATCCAGGCGCCGACCGGAATCGGAAAGACACTATCCACCGTATTTCCCAGCCTGAAGGCAATCGGAGAGGGGCATGGAGATAAACTTTTTTATCTGACGGCTAAGACAATTACGAGAGGCGTGGCGGAGGAGGCATTTGCGATTCTGCGGCAGCAGGGGCTTTATTTCCGCTCAGTAACCATCACAGCTAAAGATAAACTCTGCTTTTTGGAAAAACCGGAGTGCAATCCCGATGCCTGTCCGTATGCCAAAGGCCACTTTGACAGGGTAAATGATGCGGTGTATGAGATTGTCCATAAGGAGTTTGGGATTACGAGGGAAGTCATTCTTAAATATGCGGAGAAATTTAAGGTCTGTCCCTTTGAATACTGCCTGGATATCAGCAGCTTTGTGGATGGAATAATCTGTGACTATAATTATGTGTTTGATCCGGATGTCCGGTTGAAACGCTATTTTGCGGATGGGGCGAAGGGGGAGTATATTTTTCTGATAGATGAGGCCCATAATCTGGTGCCGAGGGCGAGGGAGATGTACAGCGCGGTTCTGATAAAAGAGGATGTGCTGGCAGCAAAACGTCTTGTAAAAGATAAATCACCGCGCCTGACAAGGCAGCTGGAACGCGTCAACAAGATTTGTCTGGAAATGAAACGCCAGTGTGAGGGATGGCAGATCCTGCCCGATGTGGATCATCTGGTGACGGCTCTGACCTCCCTGTTTTCAGAGCTGGAAAAATACATGGATGAATATAAGGGAAGTGAGGGACGGGAAGAGCTGCTGGATTTCTATTTTACCGTCCGCAATTTCCTGAACATTTATGAAAGAGTCGACGAACATTACCGCATTTACACTGAATTGACAGAGTCCGGCGATTTTAAGATAAAGCTGCTCTGCGTGAATCCGATTGTGCATATTGGGGAATGCCTTGCCCAGGGGAACAGTTCGGTCTTTTTTTCTGCGACACTGCTGCCGATACGGTATTACAGGCAGCTTTTGAGCAATGATGAAGAAGATTACACGGTATATGTCAATTCACCGTTTTCACAGGAGCACCGACTCCTATTGGCTGCTGCCGATGTCACGAGCCGTTATACCAGGAGAAACCGTACGGAATACCGGAAGATACTGGATTATATCCGTCAGGCCGCGGAGGCCAGAAAAGGAAATTATATTGTTTTTTTTCCATCCTATCAATACATGAACCATGTTTTGGAGATGTTATACGACGGCCGGATAGGGCGGCCGGATTTTGCGGATGGTTCGGATGCGCAGAAGCTATATTTGCAGGATTCCGGGATTGACTGGCTGGTGCAGGAAAACAGGATGACGGACGCGCAGAGGGAAGATTTTTTAAAAGAGTTTGAACAGGAACGGGAGAATTCCCTTGTCGCATGCTGCGTAATGGGCGGACTGTTTTCCGAAGGGATTGATTTGAAAGAAGAAAGGCTGATAGGAGCTATTATTGTCGGAACGGGTCTCCCCATGGTCTGTACGGAGCAGGAGATACTGAAAGGATATTTTGACGAGGAGGAGCAGGAAGGATTTGCCTTTGCCTACCAATATCCCGGAATGAATAAAGTCATGCAGGCGGCGGGACGCGTGATCCGCACCGCCGGTGACAAGGGCATCATCCTGCTGCTGGACGACCGGTTCTTACGAAATGATTACCGCGAGCTGTTTCCGAGAGAGTGGGACGACTGCCGCCGCGTGACCCTGAAGACGGTGCGGCAGGAACTGGAAAACTTCTGGAACCGCCTCTAATCCCTGTCCGTGTTTCCCTCAAGAAGCTCAATGAACTGCCTGGCGGCCTGGGAGATTGGGAGGGTTTCGTTGTGGACGACGACCAGCTGGCGCTTGGGAAGCGTTTCTTCCAAATTGAGAATGAAGAAATTTTCCTCCTGCTGCGGAATGCAGAAATCCGGAACAAACGCGATCCCCAGCCCGATTTTCGCCAAATCGATGAGCAGATCATTGCTGCTCAGTTCAATCTCAGGTACCAGATCCAACTGGTGCTTCTGAAACATGCTGTGCAGAAATTCGCTGGTAGTGCTTTTGCGATCCAGCATCAGGATGGGATAGGACTGCAATTCCTTCAGTGTGATCATTCTGTCTTTCAGGGGAAAATACGTTTCATTTGCCACAAATACATCGGAAAAATCATGGATGACCTGTATATTCTGCGTATTGGACAGCCCTGAGTTGGGATAATTGGTGATGATAAAATCGACCTGTCCGTTATCAAGCAGCCTGGCGCACTCAATGGAAGTGCGGTTCGTGACTTTAATATGAATATTCGGATACATCTTGTGAAATTCGTTTAAAAAGGGAACGAGAAAATATCGGCATATCGTATCGCTTGCGCCAATCCGAAGCTGGCCTCCGTTTAAGGTATTGGCCTCGAGAAGCTGGTTCTCCCCCTTTTTAATCAGGTTCATGGCCGGTTCTATGTGCTTTAGCAGAATCTCGCCTTCCGGTGTCAGCTGGACGCGCTTTGTACTTCGGATAAAAAGCGTCTGATTCAGCTTTTTTTCCAGAACCTTAATAGACTGGCTGACTGCCGACTGTGAGATAAAAAGCTGCTTTGATGCCTCCGAAAAGCTGAGGGTTGAGGCTACGTGGTAGAAAACTTTGTATAGTTCATAATTTATGTCCATTTATTAGTCCCCCTTATAATTCTGTTCCAAGTTTAGCATATGAGCCGGAGGAAGTAAATAGGGATTTAACTGAGGTTGGGAGGACGCGTCCGGAACGGACCATGTCCGGTGTGGTGAGGGGGCTGGCTGAGTCTTCCGTCCCCGTGGGAGGTTAGTTGTGAAGGGGGAATCCGGCCGGAATGAATTGCTGCGGGGACCGTTTGCACTCTTTGGAGTGCGCAGCAGTGCTAAGCTCGTGAGGGACC
>OJKJ01000495.1_pt1 | contig 21371 bp, 28 predicted proteins | sample 1596491 | NCBI WGS metagenome assembly OJKJ01 (sample SAMEA4350160, study PRJEB24818) | metagenome | biome: human; feature: gut; material: faeces | place: Denmark | collected 2013-09 | reverse complement strand
GGCCAGAGCGGCAAAGCAGGAATACATACTGAAAGGCCCCAGGCCAGAGACGCATAGTGCGACGATGCCGGCCTACTGTTATACCGCAATGTGTCCGGATCCGGAGCTGCGGGAGCCGATCTGGAGGAGGCACAGACGTCAACCGAGTATCAGGGCCGCGAAGGTGGAAAGGATCTGCCTGATCTGCCGGAAGCGATGGCCGGCGGAATGTAGCCGGAAAAATTGTGATTGTGAGAGGCAGGGGCATTTGTATGCGATTGGGGGTTATAATCATCCGAGGATAGGGGGTGGAACCAGTGGCAAGACGTAAAATATATGCAATATACGAAAATGGCGTGCTACTGGGCCACTACACAAGCAAGGAGGCATCTCTTAAAATCGGGGTACCATGCGCAACTATATCAGCCTATGCATCGAGTGGGGCTAAGTGCCAGGGAAGATATACTATGGAGGTCGTAGGGGTATGTGATACCGATGAGGAGGCGTGGATAGATGCATGGGCTGAGGCGTGGGATCAGGTGAGACAGGAGATATTGACAGCGGGGAGGTGAGGCAGATGGACAAAGAAGTTCTGGAGCAGTACATAGATGCCTGTGAGCTGATTAAGGAGACTGAGGCAGATATCCAGAGGGTAAAAAAACAGCGCAAGACGATTATTCAGGATTCGGTCAAAGGTTCCATGCATGATTTCCCTTATGCCGCACAGAGTTTTAAGATTCAGGGTATGACCTATTCAGCCGTAAGAGAGCCGGGAGCACTGGCAGCGTATGAGCATCTGCTGGAGGAGCGCAAGGCCCAAGCAGAGGAAATCAAAATACAGGTTGAGGCATGGCTGAATACGATCCCACAGCGGATGCAGCGGATAATTAGGTTAAGTATTTTTGAGAAAAAGTCATGGGGAGAAGTGGCTATTAGAATGGGACGTAAAGCAACAGCGGACAGCGTCAGGAAAGAATATGAGCGTTTTATAGAAAATAATTAAAGTTTGTCCGTTTTGTCCACAATGTCCGTTTTGGAAATGTTATAGTATAGACTGGAAGATCTGAAAAACGGATTTCCTCCCCCAATTGACGGCCGCCGGCTTTTATCGGTCGGTGGCTGATTTATCTTCCATAATTCATGTTTCTCCTTTGACTGAGTTCTTACAAATATGTAAGGGCTCTTTTGAACAATACGTATAATATGTATTAAAACTATTGACAATACGTACTACACGTGCTATAATTATAACATAAGGAGGACAGAGATGAGGTTCAGAGAAGTCGAGAAAATGATATTACAAGATGGCTGGTATGAAGTAAAACAAGTTGGTTCTCATCATCAATATAAACACCCAACTAAGAGCGGAAAGGTTACAATACCAGAGCATAAGGGCAAAGACATTAATATGACCGTTGTAAAATCAATACTCAAGCAGGCGGGGCTGTAAAGCCCCAAATGCCTGTGCTAAAAAGGAGGAAAATCATGAAATTAGTTTATCCTGCAATATTTACACCTTATGAAGATGGAAGCGGAGGTTATGCCGTTGAGTTTCCGGATCTGCCCGGTTGTGTTACTGGTGGAGATGATATGGCAGAAGCGATCTTTATGGCAGAAGATGCTGCCAGCGGCTGGGTACTCACAGAACTGGAGGACGGCAAGAAGGCGCCTAAAGCGTCAGAGTTCGGAGGCATTAATACAGAGTCTGGCCAGTTTGTGAATATGGTTGCTTTGGATATGGACGCCTATGCCGAAAAGTATGGGAGTAAGGCGGTAAAGAAAACCCTTACGATTCCGGCATGGCTGAATACCTACGTGGAAGAAAATAATATTAGTTGTTCAGCTGTTTTACAAGATACGTTAAGTAAAATGGCGCAAGCGTCGATGCAATAAATTGTAGAACCTCATTTTGAGCACTCGGTTATATCGGGTGCTCTTTCCATGAATTTCTGGTATTATGCAAAACAGAACGTATGTTCTATACTAGATATACAAAAGCCATTGTCATAATTTGGAATACTTTCCCAGTAGACTTGTGATATAATAAAGAAAAATGTCGATTGGGAGGGCATGATTTATGACGAGTAAATCATATACAAGAAAAGTTCGAATAGAATATTATCAAGTAGTAAGCGCGCCAAAGAGTATGGAAAGCTGTAATCTGGATATTTTGTTCGATTTCGAAAAATTATTAGAGATTGCTGATAAAATGAGTTTGGCTGAAAGAACATACGATTATTATCAAGAAGAGGCCAGATTAGATAAAATTAAATTTAAAAAAGCATATAATTGTTGGTTCTTGAATTTTATTCGGCTTAGACAAACGAAGATTCCTTCGAGAGCAAAAAGAAATGTAGAAGCAACTCCTATAAGACTGGCTGATGATGAATATATTGGAGAAGAGGTTACTGCAGTTTATGATGTAGATAATCATATCCTAATATTACAAAGAAATAGAGATAGCTTAAGTTCTACAGCTATTGAAATATATCTCAGCAAACTATACAATTCAGATAGTAGAGATATATTTTTAAGACCCATAAAACCATTAGATTTAGATGAGCGGCTAAATAGAGCAAGAATTTATAGGAAACTTACGATGAAATTTGCTAATATTCCTACAAGTGCATTTAAAGGAGAACAAAATGGTTCCTTTAAAAAACTTATTGATTATTTTGGAAGATTTGGAGCTTTAGCTGCAACAGTTACTATTTCTTTAGGGCATATTCAAAAAGCAAGTCTTGATGCGGAAACAATACATGAGACTGTGAATATTCTAAAGGATAATGAAGGGTTAGTTTCATCGGCAGAGTTAAACATAAAAAATAGTGAAGTTGATCCAGTAGATATCATTGATTTATTTGCAATGAAAAGTCATGATTTTATTTATGTAAAAATAAAAAGGCTGGAGACTATTGATTATTTAGATATGGCAGAGGAAATTAATATAAGATATAGAAAAAGCAGGGAAACTTTATTAGAGTGTTTAAATAAGGAGTAGAGTAGGTGATGCTAATGCTTAATAAATATCTAAATAAAAATAACGATTTGTTGTGGACTACTTATGAGCATTGGTATCCATTTGTTTATAGTATTGTAGCAGTTATAATATATAATGTCTTTTTTAAAACAATAAGTATACAAAATATGGATAATGTTTTAAATTCAGTCGTTAGTTTCGCTTCAATATTAATAGGCTTTTTGGGGGTAATAATAACACTGCTATTTGGACAAATAAAAACGACTATTGTGCGCACTCTTTTTTGTCTTCCACAATATAAAGCTTCTTTGGAAAAATATTTTATAAGAAGCTGTCAGACCGGCTTTTTAATAATTATATTATCAATATGTATGTTTTTTAAATCTGAAATTTTACAATTATGGAGAATGGAAGATGGTAAGCAGGAAATTAACACTATCTTTAATAGTATTTGGTTATGGGTATTATTATATTTCCTATTAACTTCATATAGAGTAATCTCCATAACAATGAAAGTGATTTTTTTGTCCATAGAAGATAGTAATGATGACGAAAGTACTTTAGATGATGATCAAAGAAAAAAACTTAGAGATAAATATTCAGAATGATTTATTTTAGAGAGCACCTGCCGGAAGATGGGTGTTTTCTTTTGTTGGATTTTGGTGTATGATAAAAGAAAATGGAAGGAGTTACATATAGTTATGGAATTCGACACAAAGCAGAAAGTTTTGTTGGCAATTTATTTGGAGTATCAAAAAGATATTCCTGATATGTCCAGTATAAAAGCTGAGACGGTAGGCGTGGATCGCAAAGTGTTTGATATAGCTTTGGATAAACTAGATAACGAGCAGCTAGTGAAAGGCATAAAATTTTCAAGAGGATCGCAAAATGAAGTGTTAATGGCATTTATAGATACCGCTAAGATGACTACAAAAGGTTTGCAGTACGTGGAAACAAAATTAGATATTCAGCCAGAGAAAACAGGATTGGAGAAAGTCAAGGAGGTTAGCCAAAAGGCAGCAACATGGGGGTGGAATGAAGCTAAAGATTTTGCAGCCAAAGTGCTATCAGAATTAATTCAAAGTCAGGCATAAATAATAATTCAGGACTACCCACCAATGGCTCTTTTTCTATACCCAAAACAAACAAAGAGAAAAGGCCGCCTATTCGGCCGCCTCATCTCTGCAAAGTTCGTCCAGGGTAATGCCCAGAGCATCGGCCAGTTTAATCATGGTTGATACCCGGCCGTCGTCCCGCCGTTCCAGATCTTCGATGGTTCGCTGGGGAACATCAGCCAACTCCGAAAGAGCACGGAGTGATAAACCTTTGCTGTTTCTGATTTGTTTAAGTTTCATAGTAATACCTCCTAAAATAAGATTAGAATTAGGCCTATAACGATTACGATAAGCCATAGAACAGAGAAAACAAGAATCAGTAAGTTTTTAGCAGTTTTTTTCATGTTGTTTTCAGAATGGAAATGTGTTATATTTTAGGTGGGGAGGTTTCCCTCCCCGTTGATTAATGGAAGCTTTCTACAATCATTTTAATGACTGCTAAGAAAGTTCCGATTTCCAAGGCAAGCTGTGTAAGTGCTCGAACCACTTTTATTAGCTTGCCTATTTGTTTTTCCATTCTGACCACCTCCTTTCTATGGTTTAATTATACCACGTATATACGTGGTAGTCAAGCATAAAATGTATATTTTGTAAATTTTTTTCGCATCTATCACAAGCGGTAGGTGCTTTTATTTTACCCGAAAGGAAGTGAGTCTGATGGCATTAACACCCAAACAGAAAATATTTGCCGACGAATATCTAATTGACCTTAATGCCACCAGAGCCTATAAGATGGCATATCCGAAGGTAAAGAAGGATGAGGCAGCAAGGGCAAATGGAAGCAGGTTGCTAACAAATGCTAACGTTGCATCTTATATTGACAAGCGTATAAAGGACCGGGAGAAACGCACGGAGATCACTCAGGATCGCGTGCTGCAGGAACTGGCAAAGATCGGCTTTGCTGAGGTCACCGATTTCGTTACCATAGAAGGCCATTCCGTCAAAGTAAAAACAACGGATCAGATGCCTCGTGATAAACTAGGTGCCATTGCAGGAATCAAAGAAGGAGCGAATGGTATTGAGATTAAGCTCAACGATAAAGAGAAGGCCCTGGAGCTAATCGGCCGGCATTTAGGCATGTGGAATGATAAGGTGGAACTGTCAGGTGAAGTAAAGACGAACAATCCATATGAAGGATTGACGACAGAAGAATTGAAGAAGCTGGTCCATGGTGGATAGAGCGGACATAATCAGGGGAGCTCAATGCGAATTAGCCCGCAGGGAGTTCTTTTTTTATTGCCATTTGAAGGCGCCGGACTTTTACAAAGAGGACCGGAAGTACCTGATAGATCTCTGTAAAGCCTTCCAGGACTTCGTACAGTCTGATGATGAGGTTATGGTGGTCAATGAGCCGCCGCGCCATGGCAAGAGCCGTACGGCCGGCCTCCTGGTCGAATGGGTACTGGGAAACGACCAGAGTCAAAAGATCATGACCGGTTCCTACAACGAGACGCTTTCCACGATGTTCTCGAAAAATGTCCGCAACGATATCATGGAGGAAAAAGCAGATCAGATCCGGATCGTGTTCTCGGATATCTTTCCAAATGTTCGGATCAAGCGCGGTGACGGTGCCATGAACCTGTGGAGTCTGGAGGGCGGCTATAACAACTACCTGGCTACCTCTCCAACCGGTACGGCTACAGGTTTCGGCGCTTCCTTACTGATTATCGACGACCTTATCAAAAACGCCGAGGAGGCGAACAACGAACTGACCAAAGAGAAGCACTGGAGCTGGTTCACGGACACGATGCTTTCCCGTCTGGAAGAAGGCGGCAAGATCATTATTATCATGACCAGATGGGCCAGTGACGACCTTGCAGGTCGGGCCCTGGATCACTTTAAGGAATCGGGTGCAAGAATCCGCCATATCAGCATGAAAGCTCTTCAGGACGATGGAACCATGCTTTGTGATGAGGTGCTGTCCCGAAAGTCCTATGAGGCCAAAATCAAAGCTATGGGCGCGGACATCGCGTCAGCTAACTATCAGCAGGAGCCGATCGACTTGAAGGGCAGGCTGTACACCAGCTTTAAAACATACAGTGGAGAATTGCCGCAGTTTAAAGAGATCCGGAACTATACAGATACCGCTGATACCGGAGACGACTATCTGTGCAGCATTGATTATGGAGTAACATTTGCCAGCGAGGCTTATATTCTTGAGGTGCTGTACACCAAAGAGCCGATGGAAGTGACAGAGCCAGCGACGGCCGGGATCCTAAAGAAAGACATGGTGAATGTGGCGGATATCGAGTCGAACAATGGTGGCCGCGGCTTTGCCCGGAACGTGGAACGGATTCTTCAGCAGGAACTGCACAGCAATCACACGATTGTCAGGTGGTTCAGCCAGAACAAAAACAAACAGGCACGCATCTATTCCAATTCCTCTTGGGTGATGCAGCATATTTACTACCCGGAAGACTGGAGAAATCGCTGGCCGGAGTATTACGACGCTATGGTGAAATATCAGAGAGAGGGTAAAAATAAGCATGATGATGCCCCAGATGCCACTACGGGTATTGCTGAGAAGATCGGCGCCGGTAGTGCATTTAGTTTCGAGTAGGAAAGAAGGTGAGAAGATTGTTAATTGAATATGGCAGTGAGACACGGCGAATCAACGCAATTGTGAACGCAGGAGCCAGAACTATGATGGGAGATATACGTTTTCTGGAGAAGGAAATACAGAAGTGGAAACAGTCTCCTGTGCGTAAGACAATGATGCTTGCGGAACGATATTACCAGGGGGATCATGATATACTTCATACGTCACGAAAAGCCATTAACGAGAAGGGAGAGCTGGAGCCGGTCAGTAATCTTCCAGATAACCGGATCGTAGATAACCAGTACCAGAAGGCGGTTGATCAGAAGAAAAACTATCTGCTGTCAAAGCCTTTTACAATTACGACTGAAAACGACGCTTATACAGAAGCCTTAAAGGATATTCTGGATAAACGTTTCATGCGTTCCCTAAAACGTGTGGCCGGTGACTCTATCAATGGCGGCATTGGTTATCTGTATCCATATTACAATACAGAGGGGAGGCTGTGTTTCAAACGGTTTAATAATTACGAGATTATCCCGTTTTGGGCTGATGAGGAGCACACGGAGCTGGATTGCTTTGGGCGGCTGTATCAAATTGATGGCTATGAGGGAGAGACTGAAAAGACATATGAGTTTTTCGAACTGTACTCTAAAGATGGCGTTGAACGATATCAATTAGATGGAGCGCATCTGATTCCCGATGTGATGCACCCGTCCGGCGCCCATTACCTGGTGGAACAGCACGACCCGGACGGAAAGCATGTGGAAGTACCTTATAACTGGGAGCGAGTACCGCTTATTCCATTTAAGCGCAACGCCCATGAAATACCGCTGATCCGGTGCTGTAAGAGCCTTCAGGACGGAATCAATCTGATGGTGAGCAGCTTTGAGAATAACATGTGTGAGGACGCCAGAAACACGATCCTGATTCTTGTCAATTACGATGGTCAGAATCTGGGAGATTTCCGTAAGAATCTTTCACAGTATGGAGCAGTGAAAGTACGAAGCGACGGAACGGGATCAGGCGGAGATGTAAAAACCCTGACAGTAGAAGTTAATTCAGAGAACTATAGAGCAATCTTGGAAATTTTCAAACAGGCGCTAATCGAGAACTGTAAATCCTATGATGCAAAAGATAACCGGCTGACAGGTGATGCCAATCAGATGCATATACAGACGATCTATCAGGATATCGAGTTAGACGCGCAGGATATGGAAATGGAATATCAGGCAGCCTTTGAAGACCTGTTCTGGTTTGTGGATCAGTATCTGATGAATTCCGGAGGCGGGGACTTCGAGGCGATAGAGGTAGATATCACATTCAACCGAAACATACTGGTGAACGAGACGGAACTGATTGATAATTGTATGAAGTCCGTCGGATTCCTTCCGACAAAGCTGATTCTGCAAAAACACCCATGGGTGGACGATGTGGAGGAGGCTATGAAACTACTGGAGGAGGAAGAACAAAAGAAAATGGAGCAGATGGATCCTTACCAGAAGGCTTTCGGGCAGAAAAAGCCTGGAAAGGAACTGGAAGGCGGTGATAACCTGAATGGCGAGACAGAATAGTGCTTACTGGCAGAAACGAATGGAGGCCCTGGAAGATAAGCAGTATCAGAATGGCGCGGAGTATTACAAGGACGTCCAAAAGCAGTTCAGGGAAGCATCAAACAATGTTCAGGTGGACATTGAACGATGGTACCAGCGTCTGGCCGACAATAACAATCTTAGTTATGCAGGAGCAAAAAAGCTGCTTAAGAAGGACGAACTGGACGAGTTTCACTGGTCTGTAGAACAGTACATAAAGGCAGGGGAAGAGAACGCAGTGGATCAGAGGTGGCTGAAGGAACTGGAAAATGCATCAGCCCGCCACCATATCTCTTATCTGGAGGCCATGAAGCTTCAGACTCAGCAGCACGCAGAACTACTATCTACAGAGTTTGAAGGAGGCATGACAGAGTTTCTTCATAAATCCTATGGTGATCAGTATTACCATACCGCGTTTGAGATTGCCAAAGGTACCGGCCTGGGAAGCAATATGGCCCAGATCGACAGCCGAACCATAGATACCCTGATTAAAAAGCCCTGGGCCCAGGACGGAAAGAACTTCTCAGACCGGATCTGGACGAATAAGGATAAACTGGTAAACAATTTGCATACAGAACTGACTCAAAGTATTATTCGAGGCGCTGATCTGAAGCAGGCCATAGACAATTTGGCGAAGACGATGGAGGTAAGCAAGGCCCAGGCCGGGCGTCTTATCATGACAGAATCCGCGGCGATATCAGCGGCGGCACAGAAAGACTGTTTTAAGGATCTGGCTGTGGAAAGGTATGAGATACTGGCCACGCTGGACAGTCATACATCGGATATCTGCCAGGAGATGGACGGGAAGGTTTTTGAGATGAAGGACTATGAGGTGGGGACGACCGCGCCGCCGTTTCATCCCAATTGCCGTTCTACCACGATTCCGTATTTCGATGATGAGTTTACAAAAGATGAGGAACGGGCAGCCAGAGATGAGGATACCGGGAAGACGCATTATGTGCTGGCGGATATGAAGTATGAAGAGTGGGAAAAACAGGCTGTTGTGAATAGCATGCCTCAAGATCAAGAAATTAAAATTACGAAAAAGATGAACCAGAATGCTTATAGCGTTGACCGCCAGGTGGTAAATTCTAAAGAATACCACGATAAATATGAGCAACTAAATATTGGCAAGAACACAGCAGAGCAGGCATATGTAAAGGCAAAGGATATGTTGGAATTCGCTGACGGAACACAAATGGAATATACATGTGTCCTGGATGCAAGAACTGGAAATGAAGTTTTCTATAGTAAAGGTGTTAATAAAGCAATGGCCAATAAGGTTGCAATTACAAAGGAACAGTATGACGGCATAATATCTCATGATGGCGAGATAATACTTATGCATAACCACCCGTCTAGCGGACGCCCATCAGGGCAGGATATTATGACCGTTTTTAGAGTACCAAATGCAAAGGGCTCACTGGTAGCAGGGCATGACGGCGTTGTTTATTATATATCAGATGTAAACAGAAATGTAGATATTGACAAAATATATAAAAAGCATTACGATAAGCATGTAAGAGAAATACTAAATATTGCAGATACTGCACCAATACCTGAAAAGATAGGAAAAGATGTGATGAATCAATGCAAAATAAAGGCAACAACAGATTTATATACCGAGAACCAGAAGAAAAAATACTTCAAAATAAGGAGGTTGTAGACATGGAAACAAATGACCATGTTATTCTGTTTGACGATACCGAAGAAGATAGTTCGCAATTTATTGGAGAAGAATAAATACCACTAGTCAGTAAAATGGCCAGTGGTATTTTATTGGTGTGCTGGGTATGGCACAGTTACAGTAAATAATTAAAAGAGGCACGCAGGAATTTCCTGACGTGTTATTTTTATATCCATTTTGCCAGCAGATTAGGCGTAAAACAGTCGGCTTAACTTGCAATCATGCGGAGATACCGCGTAATAAATCGTAGAGGAGAGATAAGATGAAACGGAAGTTTTTAGAAGATTTAGGGGTGGAAAAAGAGGCTGTTGATAAGATCATGGCAGAGAATGGCAACGACGTGAATGCAGCGAAAGCAGAGTATGATTCCATGAAGCAGGAGCGGGACACCATGGCGGCCCAGGTGGCAGAGCGTGATAAGCAGCTGGAAACGCTGAAAAACTCCACCGGAGATATGGAAGCGCTGAAACAGCAGATCATTACACTTCAGGCGGATAATCAGGCAGCCAAAGAGAAGTACGATGCCGATATGAAGGAACTGAAGCTTTCCACAGCGATCAGTCTGGCTCTTGGTGAATCGGCCCAGGATAGCGATTTAGTCGCCGGGCTGTTTGATAAGTCGAAGCTGATCTTATCCGATGACGGGAAGGTAACGGGGCTTGAAGAACAGTTAAAGTCACTGAAAAAGGAAAAAGCTTTTCTGTTCAAGGAAGAGAAGCCGGCGCAGGTCCAGATCAAAGGCGGGAAGCCTGCGGAGGGTGCCGGGACACCGCCAGCAGATAAGAAACCATCAGAAATGACCTACAGTGAGATGTGCAAATACCTGGAAACAAATCCAGGTGCTGCAATCGAATAAAAGAAAGGAAGAGATAGGACATGGCAAAATTTAACGAGAAAACATTTAACCCGGAAGCATTTGGAAAGTATGTGGACCGGATTCCCAAAACAAAAAGAAATGAACTGATTAAGTCGAGGGCCATTAAGGGAAACGAACAGATCAGACAGGCGTTCAGCTCCCAGACAGGTACTTCTTACGCAACATTACCGATGAAGGGACTGCTGGAAGGGGCACCGCTCAACTATGATGGAAAGACGGATATCACGTCTGAGAGAACCACAACCTTTGAGCGAAGTGTGGTAGTATGGGGACGGTCCAAAGCATGGACAGAGGACGATTTCTCCACTGATATTACCGGTGGCGTAGATTTTATGGATAATGTGGCACAGCAGGTATCCGGCTGGTGGGATGATGTGTATCAGGATGTGCTTCTGGCAGTACTGAAGGGTATCTTTGCAATGACAGGTACAAAGAATGTGGAGTTTGTCAACGGGCATACTTATGATATTACAGCGGTGACCGGTGAAGATAAGGACGGGAATGCATTAAGCTGCGTAGGCCCGACAACCTTAAATACAGCAATCCAGAAAGCTTCCGGTGATAACAAATCAAAGTTCACGATTGCGATCATGCACTCCACCGTCGCGACCAACCTGGAGAACCTGCGGCTTCTGTCCTACATGAAGTATACCGATGCTGACGGAATTCAGCGTGACCTTGCAATCGGTACATGGAATGGCCGGGCGGTAATCATTGATGATTCCATGCCGGTAGAACATGTAGACGCAGTGGAAGAGAGCGGAACGTCTGGAACAGAAGGCTATGTGCCGGCAGCGCCAGCTTATGAAAAATACACCACATACGTTTTGGGAGACGGTGCGATTGATTTCGAGAAGATCGGCGCAGAGGTTCCGAACGAGATGCAGCGTGATCCGAAGACAAACGGCGGAGAAACCACACTGTATACCCGTGACCGTGCCTGCTATGCTCCGTACGGCATTTCCTACACAAAGAAAACTCAGGCGTCCTTATCACCGACAAATGAGGAACTGGCTAATGGCGGAAACTGGACTCTGGTTAATAACGGCGGCACCGGTCAGGGATTAAAGGTCATCGATCATAAAGCCATCCCGATTGCCCGTATCATTTCCAGAGGTTAAGCCTATGGAGGCAGGGAAGTTAAAGGGGCTGCTGGGAATACCGGAAGGCGATACTTCCCAGGACCTCTCACTGGAATTCATCATTGACGATGTAACGGAAACTATTTTGAATTACTGCAATCTGGAGGAACTGCCGGCAGGATTAACCAACACGGCTTACCGCATGGCGATTGATCTTTACAGGTATGATCAGCCAGGTGCTCCCGGCGTACCGGTGACTGTGGCCTCCATATCAGAAGGAGATACTTCCACAAGTTTTACCAGCGCGGCTGATGCCTTAAATGGCGGCCTGCTAAAGGACTATCAGGGGCAGCTTAACCGGTACCGGAAACTGAGGTGGTAAGATGATAACGGACGCGATCAGACAGGCTCAGATAATGCACAGGGCCGCCATAGAGGCAACCTATAACGGTTCCTGCAATATTTATAACAGGGAGCCGAAAAGAGACCCGGAAACGGGAGTGACGGCGCTTGAAGATGTTTGCAAGCTTGAGAATCAATTGTGTCACCTCTCCTTTTCAAGTTCGGTCCCAGCGGCAGAGACCGGCACAGTTACCAATGTCACGCAAACCATTAAACTGTTTCTGGCACCGGAAATTGTCATTGCCCCAGGCAGTAAAATCGAAGTGACACAGCACGGGCGGACAGAGGTGTACGGGCAGAGCGGCAAGGCGGCTGTGCACTCTTCCCATCAGGAGATACTCCTGGAATTATGGAAGGGGTATGCGTAATGGCAAAATGGGGGGATTTTGATTTCGAGGATTTAAAGAAGCTGCAAAAGCAGGTGGAACAGATCGAGAAGGGGCGGGAGGAATTCTGCCGGAAATGCGCGAATGAACTGGCGGCCCGACTGCTCCGAATGGTGAAGCAGAGAACGCCCGTGGGAATCTACAATGCAAAAACGGTGGAATTCCTAGCACATCTGCCGGAACGGAAAGTAGAGTTTAATACAAAGTCAGGAAAGCACGTGAGCTTTACTGCAAAAGCCAAGGTGAAGAAAGTGAAGTTTACTCCTAAATCTTCCGGAAAGACGGGCGGTACTCTGCGCCGCGGTTGGACCATAGGGGAGATAAGGCACGATGGAGACCTGTACGAAATTGAAATTATCAATCCAGTCATGTATGCACAGTATGTTGAATACGGACACCGGACGGCAAATCATAAAGGCTGGGTAAAAGGAAAGTTCATGCTTACAATCTCGGAACAGAAGATACAGGAGATTGCACCGGCTCTTTTGGAAAAGAAACTCAATGAATACTTGAGGGGGTGTCTTGATGTATAACGAGATCATGGACGCAGTGACAAAGCAGTTATCCGCGCTGTTCCCACCGGAAGCCGGGTACACAGTCTATACAGATGCGGTAGAACAGGGACTTTCGGAACCCTGTTTTTTTGTACAGTTTTTGGAGCCTTCTGAGAAGCCGATGATCGGGACACGATATTACCGTAAGAATGCCATGTGTATTCAATTCCTGCCGGGAGACATAGTAAAGCCTTCTCGTGAACTTAACCGGGTATTGGATATCTTAATGGAGCAGATGCTCAGGATCGAATTGAAAAGTGGCCGGAAGATAAATGGCTCAGACCGGAGCGGTCGTATTGACGGAGGTATTTTGTTATTTCTTGTTCAGTACAATACCTTCGAAGCACGGGAGACGCAGGCGGGCAAGGAATCTATGACAGGGATTCAGATTAATGAAATGAGGTGACGACATGGCAAGAAGAAAAGAAACCGAGCGCGCAGAAGCGAAAGCAGTAGTGCACGAGGCTTGTCAGTACACAAAGGAGCAGCTGGCTGGATCCGATTATTTCCGGCCGCGGCGGGATCTGGTAGAGGCTTTGCTAACAAGCGGACGTAAGTATACGATAAGCGAAGCAGAGCAGGTAATTAAGGAATTTTTGAAAGGAAAGGTGAGTTTATGTTAGGTGGTGGTAGCTTTACCGCGCAGAATAAGGTACTTCCCGGCGCGTATATTAATTTTGTCAATGCAGCTTCGGCGGCGTCCATGATGGGTACAAGAGGTACGGTAGCGGTGCCGATGGTCCTTGATTGGGGAACGGAGAAAACCGTGATTGAAATGACGGCAGAGGATTTTTCTAAAAACAGCCTGGAAGTATTTGGCTATTCTTACGATGACCCCAAAATGCTCCCGGTACGTGAGCTGTTTCGAAATATGACGAAAGGCATTTTTTACCGCCTGAATGGTGGTGCGAAGGCTTCTAATGATTTTTGTACTGCGAAATACAGCGGAGAAAGAGGCAATAGCCTTATGACTGTGATTTCGAAGCATGTAGATGATGAAAGCAAGTTTGACGTCATAACGCTTTTAGGTGGAAAAGAAATAGAGATCCAGACCGTTACAGCGGCAACGGAGCTGAAAGAAAATCGTTACGTTTCTTTCAAGAAGGATGCTACTCTGGCAGAAACAGCTGGGACGTCGCTGACCGGAGGCAGCAACGGGGACGAAGTATCTGGGGAAGAATATTCTGGCTTTCTTGAGAAAATCGAGAGCCGTTCCTTCCAGATCCTGTGCTGCCCTGCAAAAGAAGAACAGGTAAAGGCATTGTTTTCGGCTTTTACTAAGAGAATGAGAGAAGAAAACGGGATTAAGTTCCAGACGGTGGTGCATCAGTATACCGCGGCCGATTATGAAGGTGTTATTTCTGTGGAGAATGAGGCTGCAGAGGATTCGGCCGGGCTTGTCTACTGGGTAGCCGGTGCGGAGGCTGCCTGCGCAGTGAATAAGACGGTCGAAAACATGGTATATGATGGCGAGTACACAGTGAAGGCCGAATACACTCAGCTGCAGCTTACAGACGGGATCAAGGCGGGAAAATTATTCTTTCACAAGGTGGGAGATGAAATCAGGGTGTTAATGGATATTAATACCTTAGTGAACTATACCGACGAGAAAGGCGAAGATTTCTCAAACAATCAGACCGTGCGTGTTTTGGATCAGATAGGGAATGATATTGCAGCAATATTCAACAACCGGTATTTGGGTAAGATCCCAAATGATGATGCAGGCCGGGTAAGTCTGTGGAACGACATTGTGTCTTACGTGAAACAGATGGCTGGAATACGTGCTATTGAGGCTGTGGAGTCTAAAAAGATCAAGGTGGAGAAGGGACAGACAAAACGGTCGGTTGTCGTGAATCTTCCAGTGGAGCCGATTAACTGCATGAGTCAGCTGTACATGACTGTGGTGGTTCAGTAGAAAGGAGCATTGAGAAATGTTAAATAATCCGATTATGAATGCAAAGGACGCAATCAGCGCGTCGCTTGCGGAGTGCTTTGTCACAATTGAGGGGAACCGGTATAATTTTATGCAGGCGATCAATTTGGAGGCCAGCATTGAGAAGACGAAATCAGAAATTCCAATTCTGGGAAAGACGGGGAAAGGTAATAAGACAACAGGCTGGAAAGGAAGCGGATCAGCGACCTTCCATTATAACACCAGTATCTTCCGGCAGCTTCTGTATCGGTATAAGGAGACGGGAGAGGACGTGTATTTTGATATTCAGGTCACAAACGAGGACCCAACAGCCGGAGTGGGACGCCAGACTGTTATTTTGAAAGACTGTAACCTTGATGGTGGCATTCTAACAAAGTTTGACGCAGATGCGGAATATCTGGATGAGGATGCAGATTTTACCTTCGAGGATTTTGAAATTCCAGAGACATTTGGTGACCTCACCGGTATGCAGTAAAAGAAAGAGAGGATAAGCAATTATGGGAGATTTAAGCAGATTTTTAAAGAAGAATAAAAAGACGAAAGAGAACATTAAGATTCCGGCAACGATGTCTTTAACGGATGAGAACGGAACTCCTTTATTGTGGGAGGTTAAGCCGATTACTACAAAAGAGGATAACGCTATCCGTGAGGCATGTACTGTTGACGTTCCAGTGACAGGCAAGCCGGGAATGTTCCGCCCCAAATTTGATGGTAACAAATATCTTGCAAAAATGGCGGCGTCCTGCATCGTATTTCCCAATTTAAATGATAAGGAATTGCAGGATTCTTACGGAGTCATGGGAGCGGAGCAACTGATCACCGAGATGATCGACGATCCGGGCGAGTACAATGATTTCATGAACCGTATACAGGAGTATCATGGATTTAAAGAAACGTTTCAGGACAAGGTAGAAGAAGCAAAAAACTAATCGAGGGAGACAGCCTGGAGGCGAATATCGCATACTACTGTCTCCACAAACTCCACAAATGGCCGCATGAGTATCTGGAACTTGACGAGATGGAACAAGCTTATGTGGCCGCTGCGGTGGAAATCAAAATTAAAAATGATAAAGAGGCTGAGAAGAAGTCAAAACAAAAGAGCAAAGGGAAAAGACGGTAGATTCTGGAATAATAATATGGTATGATATGCTCATAAGAGAAAGGAGCGTGTACCATGGGATTGTTTGGAAAGAAAGAGAAAACACCTGAAGGCATAAGGGTTATTTATTATGAAGGAGAATTGCCGGGATTTACCTGTAATAATCCAAGTCAATTGGTATTAACTGATGATGTGCTACAAATTACAAAAATAAATCCACGTATAGAAGTGAAGCTAAATAGAGAACGTATAAACTCTGTCGAATTATACAGTGAACAACAATACATGCAAAAATTTAAAGGAAATAATGGGCCGCAAACGAAGAAGGGTGATATTCCAAAAGCATATTATGTGATTCACTATATAGACAAAGAAGGAAACGCTAAACATTTGGATTTTTGGGCAGTTTCTTTTGAGGCTAGTAAAATGGGAAAGTTAAAAGATGAAATAAACAAAAATCAAAAATCTACAAGCTATGAAATTTAGTGATAGAGCACCCGGAGAAATCCAGGTGCTTTTAATTTACGTAAAGGGGGTGAATGTATGTCGGTAAGTTCAACATTGCAAATAAATGATCGTATGACGCCTGCACTACAGTCTATAACAGCGGCCATGAATATGATGGTAAGTAGTTTTTCAGCAGCACAGACTGCGTCTGAAACGGCTGTTAACAGTGCTCAATGGAATGCAGCGACACAAGCAGTACATGCAGCTTCAGCAGCGGTTGAAGAATACCAACAGGAATTAGCAGATGCACAAAATAGGCCGGTTTCAGTTCCAGAGTCGGCATGGAGCAGTGTTGTGACAGCGCAGACGCCTTCTGTCTCTGGAACTGAACAATTTCAGCAGGAATATCAAACAGCAAACACAGCGGCTCAACAATTGTACCAGACTCAACAGGCAATTTCTGCACAGGCACGTAACATGACCGTAACACCACCTGGAATGCTTAATGATGTAGCGACAGTAGAAAACCGTATGCAGGCCCTTTCTATGCGCGTCCAGGAGATCAACAATATACCCGTTAATCTAAGGACAGAGCAGACGAATCAGGAGCTTGTCACTTTAAACAGCCAACTGGGGCAGGCGGCGTCTATTCAGGAGGAGTTAAGCGCTGCCATGAGGGAGATGGATATCAGCAGAGTGAATACGGCATATAGGCAGCTTAACGCCACTATTGAAGCAGCAGAGAATGGCATACGAAACAACACAGCAGAACAGGAGGAATTTAACGATAGAGTACGGGCAGGCGGCGGTGCTTATGACGGTTTGGCCGGAAAAATTGCAAGAATCGCTGGAATGCTGGGAATCGGCATGATGGTAAAGCAGGCAGCGCAAATGACTTATGAGTCGTCGACCCAGTTAGAGGCGACGGAAGCGAAGTATCAAACAGTATTTGCAGGAATGACTGATTCAGCGAATCAGTTTGTGTCGGACTTTCAATCATTGACGCCGGCGACAGTGGCAGAAGCGAGATCAATGGCTTCTGGTTTGCAGGATTTACTTGTACCCATGGGAATGCAAAGGACGGAAGCTACGCAAATGACAGGGGAATATATGCACATCATTGGGGCGCTGACTAATTTCAATAGTGCGACCAAATCTGCTGAAGATGTTTCGGGCGCGTTTCAGTCTGCTTTGTCAGGTGAGTATGATTCGCTTAAAGGATTGGGGATTCAAGTTAATGAGACTATTGTCAAACAACAGGCTGTGGCTATGGGGCTTGCGAAAAGCACAGACGCAGTGAGTAATGCGGCAAAGGCGCAGGCAGTTCTCGAACTTGCTTATCAACAAAGTGGTGATGCTCTGACTGCATACAATGAAACAGCACTAGATACTACGACGCGAATGCAGCTTATGCAGAAAGGTTTTAGTGATGCATTCGGAAAAGCGGGACAAACTGTGCTGCCGCAAATAAATACTTTACTTCAACATGTGGTTGCGCAGATGCCGCAACTATCTGCCGGTATTACAACTTTTGCAAATGTATTCAACGGATTTGTGCAGATAGCGACAGTTGCGTTTGACAATCTTATGAATTTCGGAACCATGATTGCGGATAACTGGTCGTGGATTGGGCCAATCATTGGTGGGGTGACGGCGGCTATTGTTGTTTTGAATGGCGCAATTATTGCTTATAATGTGGTACAAGCGATCAGCAATGGACTTATGGCTGTTAGTGCGGCAAGGTCAGCTTTAAAAGCAGGTTTGACTATTGCAGAGGCGGCTGCGACAACAACAGCAGGTGGAGCACAGGTTGGCCTAAATGCCGCACTGATGGCCTGCCCGGTTATCTGGATTATCGGAGCAATCCTGCTTTTTATTGCGGCAGTTTACGCGGCGGTCGGAGCGGTAAATAAGATAAAAGGGACTTCTGTTTCTGCGACTGGAGTCATAGCAGCGGTTTTTGGAACGCTTGCGGCCCATATCATTAATACTTTTGTCGTTCCGACATGGAATGGGATAGCTGCTTTCATAAACTTTTTTTACAACGTCTGGAATGATCCGGTTGCGTCAGTAAAAATTTTATTTTACGATTTGGCTTCTACTGTAATTGGCTATATTGTTAATATGGCTCATGCGATTGAGGACGTTATAAACAAAATTCCTGGCGTACAAGTAAATATCACAGCGGGCCTTGATAATTTTCAGAACCAGCTTAAATCTGCATCCCAGAAGGCAAAGGACGCTTCGGGCTGGAAAGAGATTGTTGGTTCGATGTCTTATATAGACTATTCGGATAATGCGAGCAAATGGTATGACAAAGGCGCTGCCGGGGAATCAAAATTGAAAGGTTTATTCGGCGGCGGTGATGAGGGCGGTGCGGGTTATAATGCAGAAGCACAGGAATCCGCGGCACAAACAGCCATAAACACAGGCAGTACAGCAGGAAACACCGCTAAAATAGCCGACTCCATGGACGTGATGGACGAAGATTTAAAATATATGCGTGATGCTGCGGAACAGGAGATTATAAACCGTTTCACCCTGGCCGAACTGAAGGTAGACGTTAAAAATAGCAACACACTTACAAAGAAAGCAGATTTTGATGATATGGGAAATTTTCTTTCCACTTTTACCAGCGAGTTTCTCAGTGCATCTGCGGAAGGGGGACATATTTAATGGCATACGAAGTATATATTGATGATATGTTACTGCCGCTTCCACCACAAAAGATACCGATCAAATACCCGGGTCAGAATAAAAGTACTACCCTGATTAATGGGGAGGAAATTAATCTGATCCGGCCGTCGGGTCTTGCTGAAATCACAATTGATGTAGTCATACCGCAGATGAATTATCCGAGTGCTGTATGGGATGGAAGTATTGTCGATGCAGAGGACTTTCTTGACCATCTTCACGATCTGAAGGAGAGCGGGGAATCGTTTGAATTTATTGTAATCCGGGACGGCCCCGGCAGAAATGATTTCTTTGACACCAATATTGATGTAACCCTCGAGGATTATAAAATATCGGACGATGTGAAAGAGGGATTAGACCTGGTTGTATCACTGACCATGAAGGAGTATAAAAGCTACGGGACAAAGATCATGAATTTTGTGATTGTGGAAGACCAGCCTGTACCGGCGGCCGAGGAGCCGGAGCCGGAGCGGGAGGGATCGCCGCCGGCTGCAGAGACTTATACTGTGCAGAAAGGGGACTGCCTCTGGAACATTGCAAAAAAGAAGCTGGGGAATGGCAGCCGCTGGCAGGAAATTTACAATCTCAACCGTGACAAAATCAGCAATCCGAACCTGATCCAGCCCGGGTGGGTTCTCACAATGCCGGCATAGGAGGCAGCGCAGATGGAAGTACATTTATACATTCAGAATGGCCAGACCGTGTATGAGCCTGTAGTACAGGGAAGCATCACATGGGAGACTGAACGGAAAGGGCAGCCAGGGAAATGCTCCTTTACAATCATTCCGGACAGTACATTAAAGATTGAGGAAGGGAATGCCCTGCGACTGGACGTATCTGGTAAGCCTGTATTCTTCGGGTTCATCTTTGAAAGAAGCTGGAACAGTGACGGCATCATGAAAGTGACGGCATATGACCAGCTCCGGTATCTGAAAAATAAGGATAGTTACAATTATGACAAATTGACAGTCGGTGAAGTGATCCAGATGATCGCCAGGGATTTTAACCTTCAAACTGGCACGCTTGCCGATACGGGATATCTGCTTTCCAGAAATGAAAAAGACAGCACACTTTTTGACATTATCTTAAACGCCCTGGATTTAACCATGATCTATACCGGAAAAATCTATGTTCTCTATGATGATGTGGGAAAGCTGATACTGGAAAATGTAGAAGATATGAAGCTGGACATCGTGATTAATGGCGAAACAGCTCAGGACTATGACTACAAAATCAGTATAGACAGCAATACCTATAATCAGATCAGGCTGTATTACGACAACAGCAATACAAAGAAGCGTGAGACCTACATGGTGAAGGACACAGAAACCATTAATAAGTGGGGCGTACTCCAGATGAATGAATCCATAGATAAAGGCGTTGATGGCCAGACTGTAGTGGAGAATTACTTAAAGCTTTACAACCAGCCGTCAAAGAGCCTGACCATCAAAGATGCCTTCGGAGATGTCCGGGTGCGTGCCGGCTGTCTGATTCCGGTATTTCTGGATATTAAGGATATGCAGTTAAAAAACTATCTGCTGATTGAATCTGTCACCCACAAGATTGATGAAGGTGTGCACACCATGGATTTAAAACTGAAAGGAGCTGGAATCAATGGCTGATGCTGAATGGATTGGAAATATCAGAAAAATAGTACTTCAGGCCATAGAAGCGGGAAATCCCTGTGATGTAGTTTTCGGGACAGTGGCGAAAACGGCGCCTCTGGAGATCCAGATAGGCCCCAAAACATTTTTGCAGCCATATCAACTGATCCTTCCGCAGGGTCTGACAGACCATACTGAGGAAATGAGTATACCAGAAATTGGAACTGTAAATGCCACTGTTAAAAATGCATTGAAGGCGGGAGAGCAGGTGCTGTTAATTCAGAAGTGGGGCGGCCAGCAGTACCTGGTGGTGGACCGCTGGCAGGAAGGAGGCTGACATGCTGCCGGAGACTGGAAACATTTTAAAGCAGGACTTTGAAATCCGCCAGATTCCTTCTAAAACC
>OJKJ01000492.1_pt1 | contig 21458 bp, 20 predicted proteins | sample 1596491 | NCBI WGS metagenome assembly OJKJ01 (sample SAMEA4350160, study PRJEB24818) | metagenome | biome: human; feature: gut; material: faeces | place: Denmark | collected 2013-09 | reverse complement strand
GTTCGTAGCAGTCCACCCAGATCTCGTTGTTTCCTTCTTTTTGAGCTTCATCAAAAATAAGCTGGAGGCCGAAATGCAGGTGCGCCTCATCAATATTGTTGGTATTCTCCGTCCGGCTGTAACCGGTCCTTCCCAGGTAACCGATGACATCGCCGGCTGTGATGATGCTTCCCTGCTTGAGGGATTTATGGTAGGGATAATTTTTCCGTAAGTGCGCGTAATAGTAGTACCGTTTTCCATCAAAGCTGCGGATACCGAGTCTCCAGCCGCCGTATTGGTTCCAGCCGATGGCCTCCACATATCCGGATTCCACTGCGATTATGGGAGTACCGACCTGACCCATCATATCGTGGCCCAGATGCTGGCGTTTGTAGCCGTAGGAACGGGAAACGCCGAAGTCGTCGTAATCCTGATAGGGAAATCCTTTAGCAATGGGAGAAAACGCTTTTAAACCATATTTTGTGACCCACACGCGGTCCGGGTCCGTGGTCCCGTCGGAGTTGACCGCCGGAGTGGCGAATAAGGGCGCATTTTCCGCGGCGATCTGAATGTCGTACTGACCGACGAGACCGTCTAAAACGGCGCCGTAGGCCTGGCGGTAATAGGTGTAATACTTCATATTTGCGGTCAGCTCCTCCAGCGTTTTTCCGGATAAAAGCTGTTCTGCCAGCGTATCTAAGTCTTTGGTGGAGTATTTGGAAAAATCTCCGCCGTACCGTGTCCCTAAATAGGAGAGCAGATCCACCCAGTTTAGATGGGGGCTGGACTGGCAGGTGTTGACATCGTACCGGAACGCTTCCTGCATGGCCTTGGCCGTTACCTTAAAGTCTACCCACTTGATATACTTCTTCGCCTCGGAGGAGGTGGCTTTTCCGTCCTGGTTCGACGCCGGAAAAGAGAATTTTCCGCCTGGGGTGATCAGAAAAAGAGATACCAAAAGGAGGGTCAGTACGATGACCTCTATGTAAATAATAATGTGGTGCAGAGTCTCAGGCGATTCTGCGATTCGTTCTTTCCATGATTTCATAAGAAAATCTCCTCCATCTCATCCTATGCGGAAAGTGGAGAGAATATGAAATTTTATGAAAGAGGTATGATCTCCCCGTCACGCGGAACGAAGATCCCGCCATGGAACTGCTCTGCCGCTTCTGCCGTATACCGTTCCCTGCGATGTTCCAGATCCGTGTCCTCGGTGTGCCACAGCACGATATTTTCCGCGTTCCTGTCTCTGGCGGTTCCGGCCGCGTCTTTGGCGGTGCTGTGGTGCTTTTCATACGGTTTAAAACGATCCCTGTCTTCATACAGGCAGAACGCCTCATGAAGCAGCCAGGCGCTGTTTTCCACATAGGGGGCGCAGAGCGGATTCAATGGCTCATCCCCGCAGCAGGTAAGTTTCCGCCCGTCTGAGAGTATGGCGGTAAAGCCGAACTGTTTTGCCTTGGTGGAGTGGATGTCGAAGAAGGTGACGTTCATGCCCAGTATCTGCCGCCGTTCTCCGTCAGAGACGGGAATCAGCACGATACGGTCCCCAATGAGGCGGCACAGCTTCTCCTGAAGCGTTAGACGGCACAGGGTCTCGATGGCCGGCAATAAGTCCTTGTGGCTGTATAAATGCAGCTGCCCCTCATAGGAGCCGTTTAAAATCTTTGTGCCGATGAAACGTACCATCCAGACGATTCCCAGTATGTGGTCTGTGTGGCTGTGTGTGACGAAGATATGGTGGATGTGGGTCATGTCCACATTCATGTCCTGGAGAACTCTCAGAATGCCGTTGCCGCCGCCTGCGTCCGTCATGAAAAATTCCCCGTCCTTTTCTATGGCAAAGCACGTATTATAACACCGTGTCACGGCGGCGTGACCGGTTCCGAATACATATAACTGTTCCACTTTCTGCCTCCTGATTACAGACAGCCGGATCTGGGCTGTCCTGCGTATTGAATGCCGTATGCGGCAAGATTCCTTACTCCGGGGCCTTACGCCCCTCTGTAAGTATGTTACTACAACTTAAAAAAACCTGCAAGTCCCACGGGGGAAGGATTTGCAGGCATATCTGTTTGTAAGGACCATATGTAGAATTTACGCGGTTTGTGCCGGGGAATGGGGCTTTCAAAAGGCCATATTTTATGTTACTATTACTTTATTAGAGATGCGGCTGCAGGGTATGGAAAGGGAAAGGAGGGACGGTCTGCGGTGACTCAGGCAGCGGCATGATGGGTGAGGAGAGAGGATTATGAGAGACTTAGCTTACTTGAAGCTGATGTCGCGGGAGTATCCGACGATCAAGGCGGCCTCCAGCGAGATCATTAACTTAACGGCGATTCAGGGGCTTCCAAAGGGAACCGAGTACTTTTTCAGTGACCTGCACGGAGAGTATGAGGCATTTATCCATCTGCTCCGCAGCGCTTCCGGTATTATCCGGGAGAAGATCACGGAGACATTCGGACATATTATTCCGGAAAAAGAAGAGGTGGAACTGGCTAACATGATCTACTATCCCGAGCGGGTGGTGAGCCAGATGCAGCTGAAGGGCCTGTCTACGGACGACTGGCAGAGAGTTGCCATTTACCGTCTGGTCCAGATCTGCAAGGTGGTTTCTTCCAAATACACCCGTTCCAAGGTGAGAAAGAAAATGCCGCCGGAATTTGCCTATGTGATCGATGAACTTCTTCATGTGGATTATAATGATGACAATAAACGGGTATACTACAGCGAGATTATCCGTTCGATCATCGACATCCGGGTTGGAGATAAATTTATTATCGCGCTGTGTGAACTGATTCAGAATCTGACGATCGACAGTCTGCATATTATTGGCGACATTTTTGACAGAGGCCCCAGGGCAGATATTATTATGAAAGAGCTGATGCAGTTCCATGATGTGGATATCCAGTGGGGAAACCATGATATTTCCTGGATGGGAGCGGCAACCGGCAACCTGGCCTGCATCTGCAATGTGCTGCGCATTGCGATCAGCTACAACAGCTTCGATGTGCTGGAAGACGGCTACGGTATCAATCTCCGTCCGCTGTCCATGTTCGCGGCCAGGATTTACCACAATGATCCGTGCGAGCGCTTTGTTCCGCAGATTCTGGATGAGAATATCTACGATGCGGTGGATCCGGGGCTGGCAGCCAAGATGCACAAGGCCATCGCCATCATTCAGTTCAAGGTGCAGGGCCAGATTATCGGGCGCCATCCGGAGTATGAGATGGATGACAGGAGACTTCTGGAGGCCGTCGATTTCGATCGGGGCGTGGTGGTGCTGGAGGGAAAGGAGTATCCAATGCTGGATCTGTCATTTCCAACGGTGGACCCCAAGGATCCGCTCCGATTAACGGCGGAGGAGGAAGATCTTCTTCATACGCTTCAGCTGTCATTTAAACACAATGAGCTTTTGCATAAGCATATCCGTTTCCTCTATTCTCATGGAAGTCTTTACAAATGCTATAATTCCAATCTGCTTTACCATGGCTGTATCCCGATGAAGGAGGACGGAAGCTTCGACGAGATTGTGGTGGACGGCATTTCCTATTCGGGACAGGCGCTGATGGACTACGTGGACCGGAAGGTGCAGAACGCGTATTTCATGGCGGAGGAATCGCCGGAAAAGGAAGATGCCATGGACTTCATGTGGTATCTGTGGTGCGGGGCCAAGTCACCGGTTTACGGTAAAGGCAAGATGACGACCTTCGAGCACTATTTTATCGAGGACCCGGCCACTCATAAAGAACCGATGAATCCGTATTACCGGCTCAGCGTCAAGGAAGAGACGTGTGACCGGATCCTGGAGGAGTTTGGGCTTCCGAAATCGGGTTCCCATATTATCAACGGCCATGTGCCCGTTAAAATCAAGGAGGGAGAGTCTCCTGTAAAGGCAGGAGGGAAACTTTTCATTATTGACGGAGGCCTGTCGAAGGCGTACCAGTCCAGGACAGGGATCGCCGGGTATACCCTGATTTATAATTCCAATCACCTGGCTCTGGCCGAGCACAAGCCCTTTGACCCGGAAAAAGAGAGCACGCCCCGGGTATCCATTGTGGAGAATATGCATAAGCGGGTCATGGTGGCGGACACGGACAAAGGGGTGGAGCTGGCGGGGCGCATTGCGGATCTGAAGGAACTGGTAGGCGCTTACAGAGAAGGCATATTAAAGGAAAAAGTAGAATAATTACGAAATTTTAATAATTAATTTACAGAAGATTCCTTTACGTAGCCTGGGGGAAATGGTATACTAGGAAAGGTCAGTTACTTTACTGAAGGAGGCTTCAATGAGCAGACAGGAGTTTTTACAGCGTTTGCGGGACACGCTGACCGGCGAAGTGCCTGGAAATGTGATTGAGGAAAATATAAGATACTACGACGATTATATCAGAACGGAGACGGCGGGCGGCCAGACGGAAGACGAAGTGACCGGCGCGATCGGAGATCCGAGGCTGATCGCTAAGACGATCATGGAGGCCACGGAGAACGCCAGAGAGGGCGGAAGCTACCAGTCTGCGTATGATACGTACCGGAACGAGGGCCAGACAGTATATGAGGAAGAGCCCGGACCGGGCCGCCATTTCCACTTTGTTGATTTGAGCAAGTGGTATTGGAAGCTTCTGGCTGTGGTTGTGACAGTGCTGTTCTTCTTCATAGTCGCAAGTATTGTGACTGGTTTATTCAGTCTTCTGATACCTCTTATGGGACCGCTTCTTCTGATTCTTCTGGTGGTCTGGTTAATCCGGGGCCCCAGGCGGTAAAAAGAAAATTATTAAAAACAGATTATAAATATTACAAAAGTGTAACGGCAGTTATACCGGTATTTTCGGTATAACTGCCGTTTTTGCCTGATTTTTGCTTGACATATGACGATGAGTAGAGTATACTAATTTTTGTAACATTTATGTAACATATTACATAATGATAAACAAACGAAATAAAAACGTAAGAATCAGGAGTTGGAAAAACATGGGGAACAAAACTTGGAAAGTGCTGGGGGTCATCGGCCTCTATGCGGTTCTGGCCTGGAATTCACCGGTTACCGCAAAAGCGGCAGAGATCGAAGTGGAAACAAGTACAACACTGTATGCGAAGATAGATGCGCCGGACGTCGTGGTACGAAAGGCAAAGAACGCGGGCGGAGAGGCAGTTACAAAAGTCTTACGGGGGCAGACTTATGAAGTTGCCGCACCGGCAGAAGGCGGCTGGGTAAAGATCAGCACCGCGGAAGGCGAGGGGTACATACCGAGCAATCGGGCGACCCTGATCGAGAAGACAAAGGAAAAAGTGGATGAAAGCGTGAAGCTGCGTCAGGACGTGGTGAATTATGCACTTCAGTTTGTTGGGAACCGTTACGTATATGGTGGGACGGACCCGAATACCGGAGTCGACTGTTCCGGATTCACAAGATATATCATGCAGCACGCGGCAGGCGTTTCTTTGAGCCACAGCTCCAGAGCACAGTCGGGAGAGGGACGCAGCGTCAGCTACAGCGAGATAAAACCGGGCGATTTAATCTTCTACGGCGGCAAGGGCTATATCAATCATGTGGCCATGTATATCGGCAACGGACAGATTGTACATGCCTCCACGGAACGGACGGGAATCAAGATCTCCAACGCAACGTACCGCACGCCCGTCAAGGTAGTCAGAGTGCTGAACTGATATGGAAAATAATGGAATGTTATCGGAATGAAATAATACTTGACTGAAAAGCAAGATAAATGTATAATAACCGTAATGAATTTAACAATTACGTAATAATTAGAACGAAAAAGTAAGAAACAGGAGCAATGTCCCAATGATAAAGAATACATGGAAAACATTAAGCCTTTTGGCTTTCTGTGGAGCAATCGTACTTGCAAATCCGGCAGATGCCAAAGCGGATGAAGTTTCCGGACCAGGACTCAGTTCAGGTAATTATATCGCAACAGTTGAAGCAGAGACCGTGAATATCAGCACGGATGAGAGCGGCCAGGAAGTATTGATGGCGGCTTCCAGGGGATCATCATTCCAGGTCGTGGAAGACATGGGTGACGGATTCGTGAAAGTGAAGGTTAAGGATACATACGGTTATCTTCCGGTCGACGGGAACGCAACTGTTACCCAGACCGATGAGGCAACGATCGCCGCACTGGAAGCAGCATACGATGCTCCTGCGGAGTTCAGACAGAGTGTTGTCAATTACGCACTGCAGTTTGTGGGCGGACGTTACGCCTATGGCGGCAGTGATCCTCATACCGGAGTGGATTGTTCCGGATTTACGAGATACATCATGCAGCATGCGGCAGGTATTTCTTTAAACCGTTCTTCAGGCGGACAGGCTTCCCAGGGAGTAGCTGTGAGTTCTGACCAGATGAAGCCCGGCGATTTGATTTTTTACGGGAACGGAAGATCGATCAATCACGTAGCCATGTATATCGGCAACGGACAGATCGTACACTCCTCCACCTATAAAACGGGAATCAAGATTTCTCAGTGGAATTACCGGACTCCCGTCAAGATTGTCAATGTCATTGGCGAATAATGGACAAGCGGATAACTGGATTTTCGATAAGGGATATAAGACTCCCGGCACTGGCTGCCGGGAGTCTTTTGCTCCGTTGGGATTAAAAATATGGTCAAAAAAAGGAAGAGCCTGGATAGGGGAGCTATCCGGACTCTTCTGAGGGGAGTATAAATAATTAATAAGGATGAGGAAATCTAATTCCTCACTTTAATTATAATATAGGCAGATGAAAAAAGCAAAGTTATTTTTATTTATTTTTTGTATATTATTTATCGAATCAGCCATACTAACCGTGTAACAAAAATTCCGACAGGAGGTATCATAAGATGTCTAATAACAACTACAATGATAACTACAACGATTGCAGCAATTCTTCCAAGAACAGCAGCAAGAACAGCAATCAGAACAACAGCCAGAACAGCAATCAGAACAACAGCCAGAACAGCAACAAGAACAACAGCCAGAACAACAGCCAGAACAACAGCCAGAACAGCAGCCGCAACAACAGCCAGAACAACAGCCAGAACAGCAGCCGCAACAACAACCAGAATAACAGCCAGAATAAGTCTGACTATTAATCTGTCTGGTGGTACGAAAATAAGGACTTGCCAATAAGTTCATGATTTCGTCGAAAAGCACAGGGAAATGATGCGAAAGCATATCTCCCTGTGCTTTTTGATTGTAAGGACGCCTTTCCTGCAGCCATGATCTGAAAGATAAACTTTTCACGGGATGTGAATATAATGGTAATAGAAAGGACAGGTGATTGTATGTTCAAGACAATACCGATTGGTGAAGTCGATTATTATATAGAAAATGAGTACGATATGATGCTGATCGATCTGCGAAATGCCGCATCGTATCAGAGAGCCCATTTAAATGGGGCTGTCAATATTCCGTATGAGGAAATGGAGCAGAGAGTTTCCGAACTTCCAAAGGATAAGCTGCTGGTATTTTACTGTGCGAGAGGCGGACAAAGTATGATGGTATGCCGCTATCTGGCCCGTATGGGGTATTCTGTGCTGAATGTGGCCAACGGAATCGCCTATTACCGCGGAAAATATCTGGTTCGAGGGTAAATTTATTGACAGATACGCCCTGTAAGACTTAAAATATACCTATTAATGCAAGAAGGAGAATTTACTTATGAAATATATGATTGCGTCCGATATCCACGGTTCCGCGTTCTATTGCAGAAAGCTGCTGGAAGCGTTTGAGGCATCCGGAGCGAATCGCCTTGTTTTACTGGGAGATATTCTTTATCATGGCCCGAGAAATGATCTGCCGAAGGAATATGCTCCCAAAGAGGTGCTGGCCATGTTAAACGGCTGTAAAGACAGAATCTACTGTGTCAGGGGAAACTGTGACACGGAGGTGGACCAGATGGTACTGGAATTTCCTGTGATGGCGGATTATGCGCTGCTGGTGATTGATGGAATCACCATCTATGCCACACATGGCCACGTTTATCATGAGAATCACCTTCCACCCATGCAGAAGGGGGATGTGCTGCTTCATGGGCACACCCATGTGCTCCGGGCGGATCAGTGCGGGGAGATTACCATCTTAAATCCCGGCTCTGTATCCATACCGAAGGAAGGCAATCCGCCGACATACGCGTTTTTGGAGGATGGGGTCTTTCGGATCCTGGATTTCGAGGGCCGCATGATTAAAGAAAAGAACCTGGGAGAATAAAGTGAAAAAAACATTTGAACTCATTGCGTCGTGCCACTTTGGCATGGAGGCTGTTTTAAAAAGAGAAATTACGGATCTGGGCTATGATATCACATTGGTGGAAGACGGCCGTGTGACATTTATCGGAGATGAAGAGACCATCTGCCGCGCGAATATATTTCTGCGCACGGCAGAGCGTGTCCTGTTGAAAGTGGGAAGCTTTCATGCGGAATCATTCGAGGAGTTATTTCAGAATACGCGGAGTATTCCGTGGGAGGAATATATTCCTCAGGACGGAAAGTTCTGGGTGGCGAAGGCGTCCTCTATCAAGAGCAAGCTGTTCAGCCCTTCCGATATCCAGTCGATCATGAAGAAAGCCATGGTAGAGCGGCTGAAGAAGGCGTATGGCCTGGAATGGTTTCCGGAGAGCGGAAGCAGCTATCCGCTTCGTGTATTTTTGTATAAAGACGAGGTGACGGTAGGGATCGATACTTCAGGAGATTCGCTCCATAAAAGAGGCTACCGTACCCTTACCAGCAAGGCGCCTATCACGGAGACCCTTGCCGCGGCTCTGATTATGATGACACCGTGGAACCGGGACCGGATTCTGGTGGATCCCTTCTGCGGAAGCGGTACATTTCCGATTGAAGCAGCCATGATAGCAGCCAATATGGCACCCGGCATGAACCGGTCCTTCCTGGCGGAAGACTGGAAGAACATCATACCGCGGAGGTTCTGGTATGAGGCCATGGATGAGGCGTCAGATCTGCTGGAGACAGAGGTGGAGGTCGATATCCAGGGATACGATATCGATGGCGATATTGTGAAGGCGGCGAGAGCCAATGCGGAGTCTGCAGGTGTGGATCATATGATTCATTTCCAGCAGAGGCCGTTAAGCGCGCTCAGCCATCCGAAGAAGTACGGATTTATTATTACGAATCCGCCTTATGGAGAGAGAATTGAGGAGAAGGAGAATCTGCCGGCGCTGTATAAGGAGATCGGTGAACGGTACCGCGCGCTGGATTCCTGGTCCCTCTACATGATAACCGCTTATGAGGAGGCGGAACGGTACGTCGGGCGAAAAGCGGACAAGAACCGGAAGATCTACAATGGTATGATGAAGACGTATTTCTACCAGTTTATGGGACCGAAACCTCCGAAGCGGAAAACAGGAGATTGATTAGTTGAAAGCAGGAAAATGGCTGGGAACGGCGGCCATTCTGGTGCTCACCGGAACCGCTGTACTCTGGATTAACGGCCGGTGGCCGACAGGCGGCTTCCGAGTACCGGAATGGGCATTTACGGGCACCGGAGAGAACGGCAGAGATGCCGGTAAGGGCAGTGCAGATCAGGGGGATGCAGAACGAGACAACGCGGATCGAGACAATGCAGATCGAGGCGATGCGGATCAAGGCAATGCGGATCGAGGCAATGCGGATCAAAACGATGTGGCCCAGGGCAATGGAAATGCGGAGATGGGCGGAAGAGAATTTAACAGACCGCTGGAGCCGGAGACGGGAAGAGGAGGCGGGAATGGCGGGGCGGAGCAAGCCGAGAATCCGGTGCCGGAGGTGCTTCCTGTGGCCTATGACGGGCGTACAACAGGCCGGGCGCCTTCGATAAAGAACCAGGGATCTCTGGGAACCTGCTGGGCATTTGCCTCCCTGATGGCGCTGGAAGCGCGTCTGCTTCCTAATGAGGTATACGACTTTTCAGAGGATCATATGTCCCTGAATAATGGTTTCTGTATTCCGCAGAGTGACGGAGGGGAGTACACGATGTCCATGGCCTATCTTCTGTCCTGGAAGGGGCCGGTTCTGGAGGCGGATGATCCCTATGGAGACGGTGTCTCTCCCGAGGGTCTGAAGGCGGTCAAGCATGTTCAGGGAGTCGAACTGGTGCCGGGAAAAGATTATGAAAAGATTAAGCGGGCCATTCTACAGTACGGAGGCGTACAAAGCTCCCTTTACACTTCCATGACGGACGAGGAAAGCCAGTCCGTTCATTATAATGAGAAAAAATATGCCTATTGCTATATTGGATCCCAGCCGCCGAACCATGATTCCGTGATCATCGGCTGGGATGACGAGTATCCGCGGGAGAATTTTAACGCGGAAGTCAATGGTGATGGAGCGTTTATCTGCATGAACAGCTGGGGAGACGGCTTTGGCGATGACGGATATTTTTATGTGTCGTATTACGACTCCAATATTGGTCTGAATAATATTATCTACACGGATGTGGAAGATCCGGATCGTTACGACCATAACTACCAGACAGATTTAAGGGGCTGGGTGGGGCAGTTGGGATATGGTTCCGATACGGTATGGTTCTCCAATGTCTATGAGGCGCAGGGAAAGGAGACTCTGGAGGCGGCTGGATTCTATGCCACAGACAGACATTCTTCCTATGAAGTCTATGTTGTAAAAAATATCGGGGACGAGGAGTCCATAAAGGCCGGAAACGGTTTCAAGAACCGGGAGCTGGCGGCGTCAGGAAGTCTCGACTATGCCGGATTCTATACGATCCCTCTGAAAACAGATACAAGGGCTGGGGTGGATCTTGAACCGGGGGAGCGGTTTGCCGTGCTGGTGAAGCTGACGACTCCGGACAGCGTCCATCCGGCCGCAATCGAATACGATGCAGGGGATGGGAAAACGATCGTGGACATCAGTGACGGTGAGGGGTACATCAGTCCCGATGGGGCGAACTTTACCAGGGTCGAGGAGGAGCAGAAATGCAACCTCTGCCTGAAGGCCTATACCACGGACAGGAAGTGAATCCGTTTTATGAAGGAGAATATACAGATGAGTGATAACAGGATCGTATTTGCTACTGGCAATGAGGGAAAGATGAAGGAGATCCGGCTGCTTCTGGCCGATTTGGGAATGGAGATATTATCCATGAAAGAGGCCGGGGCCGATCCGGAGATCGTCGAGGATGGGAAAACATTCGGTGAGAACGCGGAGATCAAGGCGAAAGCGGTGTGGGCTGAGACCGGGGGGATTGTCCTTGCGGATGATTCCGGCCTGGTGGTGGACTGCCTAAATGGCGAGCCGGGTATCTATTCAGCCAGATATATGGGCGAGGATACTTCCTATGAGATCAAGAACCAGGCCATTATCTCCCGGGTCAATGAGGCGGCCGGTGACGACAGAAGCGCCCGGTTTGTGTGCAATATTGCGGCCGTGCTGCCGGATGGAAGTGTTGTCCATACGGAAGAGACTATGGAGGGAACCATTGCAGAAAAAGCGGCGGGAAATGGCGGCTTTGGATACGATCCGATCCTCTTCCTGCCGGAGTTCGGAGTGACCAGCGCGGAGATTACCATGGAGCAGAAAAACCGGATCAGTCACCGCGGAAAGGCGCTTGAGGCGATGAAGCGGAAACTGGAAGAAATCTATAAGGGGGACGTGCGATGAAGATATTAATTGTGAGCGATACACACAGAAAAGACGATAATCTGAAAAAAGTGATTGAGAAGACATCGCCGCTCGATATGCTTATTCATCTTGGCGATGCGGAAGGAAGCGAAACGAAAATTGCCGGCTGGGCTGGAGAAGACTGTGACCTGGAAATGGTACTGGGGAATAACGACTTTTTTTCCAATTTAGATAGGGAGAAGGAATTAAAGATCGGAGAGTACCGCGTCCTTCTGACTCACGGTCACTATTATAATGTGTCTTTGGGCGTGGAGCGCTTAGAGCAGGAAGCGAGAGACCGCCGTCTGGATATCGTCATGTACGGACATACCCACAGACCTTTCTATGAGGTGCGGGGAGGTGTGACTATTTTGAATCCCGGAAGCCTGTCTTATCCCAGACAGGATGGAAGGAAACCGTCGTTCATGATTATGGAACTGGATGATCAGGGGAAGGTGCATTTTACTCTAAACTTTCTGGAGCCGCAGTATAATTAGTGGGTGGAGAATTAAGAAAAAGAGATTGCGGAAGAAGAGCCTGTAGTGAAATTTGTGGGCAGAAATGTGTAAAGGTGTGTAAGTGGATTGGGCTGTTACAGAAAAATGGAATGTTAGAATGCGAAGGTTTAGATACCAGTTTGTTTATAAAAACGCTCCCGCAACGATATGCCGGAGCGTTTTTCATTTCAGGGGTTATAGGGGCGACAGGGCAGACTCCAGTCTGCAGACCCGGAAGTCGAGCTTATTCAGATAGGAATAAATGATGCCGAAATCATTGTCTTTTGATCTCAGTGAGGATACGTCCTTCTGGAGCTGCTTCAGCTTTTTGGAGTTTTCCCATACCTGCATGTGGATGCGCTCAATTTCATCGAGAAGCATGGCTTCGCTCTTGGCAATACGGGTGTCTATTTCTGACAGTAGGTATGCGGTGGTTGATTCGAAGCGGAAGTCGAGTTTAGCGTCGTAGTCGGCGAAACGCGCGTCGAGTTTGGTGTCGTATTCTACGAAACGGGAATCAAGTTTAGCGTCGTAGTCGGCGAAACGCGCGTCGAGTTTGGTGTCGTATTCTACGAAACGGGAATCAAGTTTAGCGTCGTAGTCAGCAAAGCGAGCGTTTAACTTCGCATCATATTCAGCAAAGCGAGTGTCTAACTTCGCATCATATTCAGCAAAGCGGGCGTCAAGTTTCGCATCATATTCAGCAAAGCGGGCGTCAAGTTTCGCATCATACTCAGCAAAGCGGGCGTCAAGTTTCGCATCATACTCAGCAAAGCGGGAATCCAGCTTCGCGTCCAACCTTGCATCATACTCAGCAAAGCGGGCATCCAGCTTTGCATCCAACTTCGCGTCGTACTCAGCAAAGCAAGTTTCCAATTTTTCGCTAACCATACATCCGATCGCCTGTATTAATTCCTGGTTCTGTGTATTTAACATGATCTTACCTCCTTTCCGTTAGAGTAACTACATTATACTACGAATTGGAGTAAAAAACCACGCCTATTGTTGTGAAAATTTATTAAAAATAATTATAAATCCGTCTACTATTATCTCCGGGCCGCTTGTTGATGAATACGCTATCTTGCGGCAGTGAAAAGCCTCTGATGCAGCCCTGCCTCCAGCGCCAGCACCTTTTTATAGTCCTCCGGCGTGTCCATATCTATGATGCAGGTCTCATCCTCCGCTGAAAAATACTTCGCTTCGCTGTTAAATGGTGTCAGTGCTCCTTTTAGTCCCGCATCGCCCTGATAAGACAGTATCTCCGGAATGCAGGCGGCCGAGATCACAGGAGGATGGCCTTTCCGCATTGAAAAAGAGGGATACAGGACGGGAGGGCCCGAGCGGTGGAATTCTTCTATCAGGTCTTCTATCAGCGACCGTGTTACCAGCGGGTAGTCTACCGGCAGAATCAGAAATGCCGAAACCTCCTGGTCCAGAGCCAGAATCCCGGCCTTTACCGAGGTAAACATACCCTCCGCAAAGGCCTGATTTCTGACCGTTGTCACGCGGCTTCCGGATAAATGTGCTTCTACTTCATCTCCACGGTAACCGGTCACCACGATGGTCCGGTCGGTCAGGCCGTCAAGTACATCGGCCTGCCTGCGGATCACTGTGGTCCCTCCTATGGGCAGAAGAGGTTTTAAACGCCCCATCCTGGAAGAATAACCTGCGGCTAAAAGTATTGCTTCAATTCTGCCCATAAGCTTCCCTCCTATATTAAATATTACATCAGGTCATTAACTATTTGTCAGCGCCACTGTCCTCACTCCGCAGTGGAGTTCTGGCATTTAACAAGGAGTTCCGTACCAGAGTCTTGGCAATCTGTACTTTATAGCCATTTTTAGAAAGCGGAAGCGCTCCCTGAAGGGCGATTTCAGCCGCTTCAGAGGCCAGTTCCTCAGTGACTGCTTTTCCGATGATAAAAGCTTCCGCCTCTTTGGCGCGAAGCGGAATCGGGGCGACGGCGCCCAACACAATTCTTGCATCTGTTACGATGCCCTCCTCTACCTTACAGGCAGAGGCGACGCTGACTACGGCGAAATCATGGGAATCCCTGACACGGAACTTATCATAGCCGATCCGGTAGTCCCTGGCGGAAGCCGGAATTCGGATTTCCGTTACAATTTCATCCTCTTCCACCAGCCGGCAATGGGATTTCTTCATCATTTCTCCGATCGGTTCTCTGCGTTTGCTGGTTACGATCTCCGCATCCATTGCGGTGAGGACGGTTGCCACATCGGAGGGGTTCACGGCGAGACAGCCGCAGTTAAAGCAGCGTTTTGCCTCTTCCTGCACCTGTTCCCACGTAAGCCCATAGGAATCCTCCAGATGAAGTCCGCGCTCCTCCTTCGGGCGTTCCGGCAGCCTGGCGGCTTTTGAGTGACCGGTACAGGAGGCGTCAAAGGTAATCAGCCCGCCTAGCGGGTGTCTCGCGTCCCCTTCCGTCTCGCCGGTCATAAAGCAGTGGACTGCGACAGAAGCTTTTTTGCCGTCTGCAATGGCGTCCACCACCGTTTTCGGTCCGGTCGTGACGTCGCCGACTGCAAAGACTTTATCTACACTGGTTTTCATAGTCGCAGGGTCTACGGATATCAGCCCGCGGCTGACCTCCAGCTCCAGCGCCTCACCCAGGAAGGAGAGGTCGGTTTTCTGGCCTACCGCCATGAGGATGGAACTGCCGTGAAGTGTGGTAGTTTCATTTTCATCGTAAGATGGGGCAAAATGGCCCAGCTCATTGAAGACGGCGGTACAGCGTTTTAAGACGAGCCCTACGATTTCCCCATTGTCGCGGAGAATCTCCTTTGGCCCCCAGGATGGGAGGATCGTGATGCCTTCTTCTCTGGCGCGGTTCAATTCCTCTTCGCTTGCCGGCATCTGATTTTCCGGTTCCAGACACGCCATAACCACGTTGGCAGCGCCCAGACGTTTGGCTGTGATTGCTACGTCCACCGCCACGTTTCCGCCGCCGACAACGATGATATCTTTGCCGATCTTGCTTTCCATCCATTTATTGACTTCAATCAGGAAATCCAGGCCGAAGGTGGTGAGCTCTTCCCCATCGAGCCCGATCAGAGGCCGTTTCCAGGCGCCCGTGTTTAGAAAGACGCTGTCATACTGTTCCACCAGATCATTCACCGGGATGTCTTTTCCGATCTCAACGCCTGTCAGGAATTCGATTCCCATGTGTTCCAGAGCGGAGATTAAGTTTCTGACGATCTCCTTTGGCAGACGGTATTCCGGAATTGCATAGCGGAGAAGTCCGCCGGCTTCCTCCATTTTATCGTACACCCGGACGCTGTGTCCGCGGCTCCTTAGATAGAATGCTGCAGTCAAACCGGCGGGGCCGGAGCCTACGATGGCAACGCGCTTGCCGCTGTGGGTCTTCGGGGGTACCATAAACCGGTCGCTGTGTTCCAGGATATAGTCACCCACATACCGCTCCATGCCTCCAATGTTGACATTGTCATCGTACTCCTTCCGCTTGCAGTTCATCTGGCAGAAATGGGTACAGACACGGGAGGTGACGGCCGGAATCGGGTTAGCCTCCAGCAGGATCGATGCCGCGCCGTCCATATCGCCGGCGCGCAGCTTTGCAAGGTATTCCGGGATATCCACATGGGCGGGACAGTTGGAAGAACAGCCGCTTAAGTTAACCTTCCTGGCCCCGAAAATGGAGTGGTTCTTATTTTCACCGGTCATGGCGTTGCAGGTATCGCCCCCCTTGCGGAGACACTGGATTCTGCCGCCGATTTCATCGGGATAGCGGTAGTACCAGCAACGGACTTCCTGACAGAGATTACCGCCGATGGTGGCAAGGTTGCGGATTAAGGGAGTCGCCACACTTCTCGCGGCGTCGGCCAGCGCACCGTATTCCTGCTGAATCAGAGGTGAGGACGCAATATCACAGAGTTTTGCGGTCGCACCAATCTTCAGGCCGTCTTCGTCCTCCACGATGTGGTCCAGTCCTTCAATGGATTTGATATTCACAATTGTTTCCGGGTAATCCGGTTCTAATTTATGTTTTAAGACACTGAGCAGATCCGTCCCGCCTGCGATGATTCGGGCATTTTGCTGTCCTTCCTTTAAAATGCCGGCGGCCTGGCTTAAGCTCTCTGCATCCGTATGGTTAAAATTTTTCATTTGGTGTTCACCTCGCCTTTCCTAACGCCTTAAGGATCTGATCCGGTGTCAGAGGATAATCCATAAGCTGAATGCCGATTGCATTGGAAACCGCCATCATGATAGCGCCCGGTAACGGAGCACCGGATATCTCACCGACTCCGATTCCTCCAAATGCGCTTAAATCGTTGGGGGTCTCTTCAATATGGGTTTCAAAGGTCGGAAGATCCGGGAAGACTCTCCACTTAAAATCAACCAGGTTGTTAGTCAGGAATTTTCCGGTCTTTTCGTCCAGAATCATCTCCTCGTTGATGGCGCTGTCGCTTCCGCAGCTTCCCAGGCCGCCTTCTAACTGCATCTTTAAGGAATATGGATCAATGACCTGACCGACGTCGGTTCCCTCTACTATGCGCACAATTCTCACGTCTCCGGTGTTGGTATCCACCTCCACCTCGACGAATGCGATCATGAAACATGGCTTGGAGTGATCCATTTCGAAGACGCCATGGCCTGTAATGGTGTTCATGGGCCCTAACACGGCAATCCACGGAAGCGCGACTTCCGGGTTGTCTTTCATGAAAATGATTCCGTCACGCGTATCCAGCATTTCGGCAGGGCAGTGAAGAATGGCGGCTGCACCTTCCAGCAGCTGTGTTCTGGCGTTTCGGGCCGCGTCGCCTACCATGCGCCCGTATACAAGGGTTCCTCTCGATCCGGCCAGTCCCCAGTCCCATGGGTTATCCTGGCTGTCAGGCGTCGAGATCGTTACTTTATCCAACGGCAGGTTTAGAATTTCGGCAGCCATCTTTACAACGGAGGATCGCTGTCCCATGCCGGATTCGGCGATACAGACGTTGATATTGGCTGTCCCCCAACCGTCCAGTTTGACGAAGGCCTCGCCGTGAAGCATACCGCAGTCTGCGCTTCCGTGGACACAGCAGCCTGCGCCGTACTGCTTGCTTCCTTCGGTCTTATACGGCGTCAGCCAGCCCTGGAACTTATCTTTCCAGCCGAAGTGTTCTGCCGCGTGATCCATGACATCATTGTAGCTTAAGAAATGGTTTTCCCACCAGTGCCCCTCAACCCAGTAATAGCCGCCGTTGATGTCGCACATATTTTTCTTGAAAAATTCAACCGGATCTAAATTCATTTTTGCCATAGCCATGGACAGGACCGGAACGAGTGATGCATAGGATTCCTGCCCGCCGAATCCGCGGATACCGCCGGAACGGCAGCGGTTGGTGGCGACCAGATGGGGCTGGTAATTCCAGTGTTTGCATTTGTTGAGCAGCAGCATGGCGCGCCCTAAGCCGTTGGCGATCTGGCCCTGGCCAAAGTCGGAGTGAACGCCTGAGCCGACCAGCCAGGTTCCCTCGTAGGCGTGAACCGTACCGTCGGGGAGGAGTCCCACCTTTGCGGTCAAACGGCTGCCTAAACGGAGCATATAGGTGGCTAAATGAGCTTCCTTGGAGATGATCAGCTTCACCGGTTTTCCCGTTGCTTTCGCCAGTGCGGCGCAGTAGAGACCTTCCATGGGAACCGTATTCTTGCTTCCGAAGCTTCCGCCTACATTGGCGGAAATGACACGGACGTTGACATTTGGCATGGCGAGCTGCATAATCATTTTCTGAATGTTGGGGCTCTGGAAACTTCCCTTCATGTTGCACTGGTTCGGCCCATCCCACCAGGCGACGAGGCCCGGGCTCTCAGCGGGCAGCGGATTGGAGATCGTCTCATACCTGGAGGTTCCCTCTACGACGACAGCACATTCCTCAAAGCCTTTTTCGATATTACCGATGACCAGCTCCTGCAGGGCCTTGGGGCCGAAGGGCGGGCAGCCGCGCTCAATGATATTGTTAGGAAACTGCTCGTATAACTGCGGGGCTCCGTCGGCAATGGCTTCGTCCAAATCGTGGACAGCCGGGAGAACCTCATATTCCACCTCGATTAAATCGGCCGCCTCCTCGGCAATGCGGTTTGACGTGGCCGCAATCAGCGCTACCGGGTCACCGACAAAACGTACATGGCGGTCCAGAAGCCGCTTCTGTGCAGGCATTCCGGTAATCCAGTCAAATGCATTTTCATAGGTCATGATCGTTCTGACTCCGGGGAGTTCCATGGCCCTGCTCACATCTATTCTTTTAATCATTGCGTGAGGATGGGGACTCATTTTAATACGGCCGTACAGCATTCCATGCATATGTATATCGTTTGCGTACTCGGCGGACCCTGTTACAATGGCCTTGCCGTCTATTCGGGGAGTCGGCTTACCCACATATCTGAATTCCTTACCCATATCATTCACTCCCTTCTTTGGCGGCCTGCTTCACGGCCTCCAGCACCTGGTAATGGCTGATGCATCTGCAGTAATTTCCGGCTAGAGCTTCCTTGATCTCTTCCTCATCCGGATGCGGATTTTCCGCCAGCAGTGCCTCGGTTGTCATGATGATTCCGGGTGTGCAGTATCCGCACTGAAATGCGGAGTGGTCGACAAATGCCTGCTGTACCTTATCCAGTTCGCCTGTATTCGGGTCCTGGAGTCCCTCGATGGTACGGATGTCGGCGCCGTCGCACTCGATGGTCAGCACCGTACAGGACGGTATGGCCTTCCCGTTCATGATGACGGTACAGCAGCCACAGGCGCCGTCATCGCAGGAAATCTTGGTTCCTGTCAGCAGAAGGCGCTCACGCAGCGTTTCTGCCAGTGTGTCCGCAGGAGCAATCTCACCCACTGCATTCCCCACACCCAGCTGGTACACATCACCATTGACGGTGATTGTGACCGATTTTTTGTTTTCGCCCATAATTTTTGTAACCTCCTTACAATGGTATTTATCAAACGGATCATCGAATCTCCGTCTTGCTGCCTCTGGAGCGTGTCTGATAATCATTTTCGGCAATTGACTAAAACGTGAAACGTTATTGACAAAAATATATCATTATGCCTAAAATAACTATAACACAGGTGTGAGACAGGTAATCTACAAAAAGTGAGCCATGTTTTTGTAGGGAAAGGAGCTTCGCCGGAAATGAAATTAAAATTGGAGTATCTGGCCGGATGCGGGACTTTTTCAGAGTGTCGCTTCCGGACACCGTTTTATGAGAAAGAGGTTAGCGGCCTGGCTTTTATTTGCAGGTCCGGGACGGCAGTGTGGGAGCCGCAGAGTCTGCTTCTGGTATGCGCCGGTCTGATTCCCGGTGGGGGAGAGCAGCTGGCCTTGTGGCTGGATGAGCGAAAAGACCGTGGGGCGGCCGGATTTCTCGTGGATTTATCTGGGGAGGAAGAGACGCGGATTGATGCGCTGGAAAAGGCATGCCGCGAGCGGGAACTGGTCTTCGGTACTGTGGCAGCGGACCGTTTTGCATCGCTGATAAATGAGTATTCTCATCTGATCGCGTCCAGGACGGATGGAACCGTAAGAGCGTATGACAGGGTATTGGAGGATCTTCAGCACAGGTTTTACACCAGCGGAACGGATTCTCTCTTAGACGGCCTGAGTTACTGGACCGGCTGTCAGGCCGCGCTGATCGTGGGGCAGGATACCTTTGTGAAGCCGCCGGTTCCCGTGCTGAATGAGGCTGTTTTCTATCCGGCCTACTGGCGGAAGGAGCCGCAGAAGTCCCCGTTATCCCATGTAAGCCTCTATTCCTCATCGTATTCGGAGAAAATGCTGCTGCAGGCGGAGCTGTTTAAAAACCGCCTGCCATTTGGCGTGCTCTGTCTGATTGGAGAAGAGGGCAGATTCGAGCCATCGGATTACATACTTTTAAACTATGCCTCCATTCTTTGTACCGGTATCGACGATTACAAACGGCGTTCCCGCCGGATTGAGGCCGCGATGGAAATGATCTGCGGCGGCCAGATGCCGGATTCCTCAGTGACAAAACTGTTTCCGGAATCCGGATATGCGCTGGTGCTTCGGGTTCAGGAGGCAGACGGTGCGGCGGTTGGATAAAAGGAGCATTTGTCCTCTCTGATTCATCATTATTTTCCGCAGCAGCTTTGCTACAGCTTTTCGGCGGAAGGGAGTCTGCGGCTGTTTGTATCGACGGAAGATGTGGACCATTTTGGCCGCCGTCTGCTGGATATCTTAGATGGCGCCGGCAAACGGTGCAGGGCGGGCGTGAGCCGGTATTACACCATTTCCCAGGCCGTTACCGCGTTCTTTGAGGCGGAAAGCGCGGCCCATATCGCCGGACTTCTGGAGTACGGCGAGCGGATCTGCTATTACCACGATTTAGGTATCTACCGGCTGCTCAACTACCCGGAGAATTCATGGCCCATCAACCAGATGCTGGGGGAAATGGACGAGCTTCTGAATCAGATGGACGAGGAAAAACGGGATGTCCTGGCGATGACTGTAAGGGTCTTTGTCAAATGTAAGTTCAATTACCAGAAGACGGCGGATAAATTGTATACACACGTTAATACTGTCCGCTACCGGATTAAGCTGATTGAGGATTTGTGGGATGCGGACCTCTCCAGCGATGAGGGTCGGCTTCTGTTCAGCGTGCTGGCGAAGCTGCTTCCGCTGTGGATGAAGAGCGGGTGTTATAGTGGGACGTTGCCAAAGGAGGGGGAGTGAGGAGGGGACGCCTCAGAGCTTGTGGAGAGCGGGAGGGAGGCAGGGACGAAGGGGGGCTTGTTTCCTCGGTGGCAGGAACTAAAGCGGAAAGGCGGGAAAAAGGGTGCTTCGGCCTGAAGGTGATAAGGCGGAGCACCCTTTTTATAAAAAGTTTTTGGTTTTAGTTTTCTTTCCAGCCGTCTGGCAGGTAGTTTAGGGTGTTGGCAATCATGTCGTTTACCAGAGTTTTTACTTCTTCCTCTGATGCGCGTCCTTTGACAAGCGGGTCGGCCAGGAAGGCTTCGCAGACGAGGGCGCGGTCGTATGTAAGTGCAGCTTTTAAGATTCTTTCATGATTTTCTACATGAGGAGCGATTAAGGTCTTTACCTGCTCCGGTATGGTGCCGGCGACGATGGGCTGGATGCTGTCTAAGCTGAATACGGCGTTGGTTTCTACCACGGCGTCTGCCGGGAGATTGGCAATCTGAAGGGCGGTATTCGGGATGTTGACGTTGCTGATGGAGCGTTCCAGGCCGCATAAGGACTTGATTAACAGGATTCCTTCCTCTCCTGACGGTTCAAGCTTGATCTCTTCCTCACCGGATACGAGGCGGTGGCTGCGGTCGAGGCGCTTCTGCAAATCAGCCTTTCTCCAGTCTACTGTGGTCAGGCCGAATTTCCAGGAAGATAC